>Ga0209567_10002001_pt1 | contig 10073 bp, 2 predicted proteins | sample COG_12_FD_184756 | JGI IMG/M metagenome (GOLD analysis project Ga0209567, IMG submission 184756) | Pelagic marine sediment microbial communities from the LTER site Helgoland, North Sea, for post-phytoplankton bloom and carbon turnover... | ecosystem: Environmental > Aquatic > Marine > Neritic...
TGTAAAATAATGATTTTCATGGAAAGCATGCGTCCGTCCGCCAATTAGAATTCTAAATTTCTCATCTCGAAAAAATACATGTAAAACCAATTAAAAAAAGTTAAACAACTAAGGCCGGGTTCGAACCTACGACCCGTATATTGAGAGCGCGGTGATAGAACCACTGAGCTATCATAGCCTGTATTGCACTAGCCAGTTCATGATATATATGAGAGGCTTACTTCAGTGGCGCAATCACCGCTTTTTTCCGGAAGATAAAAATAGCTTACGGAAAAAGGCGGAATATTCATACAGTGCCAGTTCAAACCTTACCGACAATAGTAAGCTTAATTTGCCAATATGAATTTATTTACTAAGTTAAGTTTATATTTCTTATTATAAAACAAGCAAAGGGGTTTGCTTATATTTATTAAAAAATAGAATATTGGATATTTTTTTACATTTCATGACAAAGCACAAACCCACTGGCCATATTATTAATTCTTATTTTTGAGGATACAATATGGCGGAATGATCAGACGTGGTTAGATATCAGTACATAAACTTTCAGTTTTTCAGTGTTTAATGAAACATTGGGATAAAATATTATGGTATCTGGAACTGTGAAAGGTTGATACGTGAGATGTCGGATTAAATTTCTAAAAGTGAAAAGTAAATGTTGAGATACTGCTGAAATAACGTTAGACAATAGATTTCTTTGTGTAAAGTTATCGGTGCGTGTATACTAGAACAGTGGTCAGTCGAGGTCAGCGTGAAAATTTACACACTCCAAACAGAGGCTACACGGCAAGTCGCTATGTCTGATGAAGAAACAAAAACAATGGAATCAAAAACAATGGAAAGCGATACAGAGTTTAAGGACTGCGAGTCTGATAGCAGCAGTCAGATGGACCTAAAGAAAAAACGTAAGGCCTCCCCGTTGGAAAAAAAATATCCAAAAAGGTTTACAACTACGGCTAGAAGGACTGGTACAAAGACTACTCAGAAAGGGTTTACAAAACCCAAACCACCAACGTCAAAGCCGACGTCAAATACAATGTCTTTCGCCGATGCGATGCTGGTAACTTTTAGTGAACCAACTTTTGCGGCTAGTGCAGCCCCGCATATGGCCGTAATGATGCAATCGACTATAGATTCTGCAATAGAAAAGGCAGTGAAAACAGCGGTTGTGGCAGTCAATAAATCTACAGAGTCTACTGTGAATACAATCATGGAGTCGAACAGAACTCTCCAAGAAACTGTTAAGAAGCAGAACGAGCTCATTGAGAAACAGCAGAACCTTATTGAAAGCCAGACGGCACAAATTCACTCCAACACGACACAGATGGCAAAAATGGAAAAAGATATTGCAGAAATGACTACAGAAACTGATGCCCTGCGCTTAGAACTAAACCACTTGGAACAGTATGGTCGTAGAAATTCGTTGCGTTTTTCGAACATGAAAATCAAACAGAAGGACTTCAAAACGGAGAAGGAAATGAAGAAGAATGTTGCAGGCTTTATAAATAGAATTATGCTCAGCCCCGATGAAAGCATATCCGAAGAGGACATCGACCGATGTCATGAAGCTGGCAGTAAAACGAAAAAACAAATTCTGGTGAAATTTCACAAATATGAAGTGAAAAACAAGGTGTTCTTTTCAAAATCCAATCTGAAGGAAAATAAGGATGGCGTATTTGTCACAGAAGACTTAACGCGCTTCAATCAAGAAATTATCAAGACACTCATAACATTAAGGACAGATAAGAAGATCGCAGGCTTCTGGACGATAAACGGGACAATCTACATTAAAATCGCTGAAAAAGACACACCGACGAAGATCCGACGACTTGAAGACCTCACTCCCCTTGGTCTTGACTAGCGAACGGTTTGTTTACGATTTGTTTACGCGCAACATGTGCTTATGCTATAAATAGATCAGGTTTTCCGAAATTGTAAGGTGCGTATTTATAGAAAAGCTCTGATTGGTTATTTGTTATTTCCGTTTACCGATCATGCGCAGTTGTGTTCACATCCGGTTTATAAATCAAACGACAAAAATAACAACGTGAAAGATGAAACAGAAACTCTAAGGAATTAAAATAAATGTAATATTGCGGATAATCACAGGCGTCGACATTTATAACCCAGAACTGCGTATTTAAGCATATAGTTCAGCGAGACTGTCCACGAGCCATGAAGCTGCCATGAACAAGTTGCGAGTGAATCGTCTCAAAGATGTGACCCCCGTTCGAGTGACTGACAGTTGGTGAATCAAACAGCATATAGACAAATAACATGTTAACCCTGTCCTCAATATGGCGATAACTTAGTATCAGAGCTGTGATACATCACAGTGTTCTGGAAAATAATCCAAGTAGGGCTCCAGATAGGGTGTGTATTTTTATTTCTAATATTCCTAACTTCAAACCGAATGCTGTGTTTGGCCGCTGTTAGGAATCGTCTGTTCGAGACGATTCTGGAGAGTGGTCGAGCATAGGATTCGGTGAGGAAATAGAAGTAGAGCCTATTCAAATTATCTGTATGCACCTTATCTGCAGCTCTGTGTCTAAGGCTACTTCATTAAAAAGATAGACTGAGGTCAGTGAGGAGGGGCAGGTCAAGTAGTTTAAAATATATTGAAGCTCCTATAGATCTATAGGAGTATATGAATGTGGCTCTTGTCCTTGTTGAATACCTAAAAACAATGTTTTACATGAGTATTTTCATATGAATTATTTGAACCTCTCTTTTTACACTTAAACAGACCCAGACATCAACTGACCTTTTGCATAGTGATTGATAATGCAGTGGCCCTTTGCTGCAGGCGATATACTTCAAAGTGCCGGTAATGTAGTAAAGAAATGCTTAAATTTATATATCTACACTTTTTTGTACTAAAAACACAAAAAGGATTACAGTCACATAGCTGCTTGGACCAGATCTGAAGGCTCCAGCTGTAGTCTTCTCATATAGGTCTGCATCTTGTGTGTTTGACAGTCATTTATAATAAATTTCTGCATGTGATACTCTAGAATGTTTTTTGCATATAGGATTTCATCATGACCATGATTTAAAACTAGAAATTATTAAACTCCGATATCATTTTATCTGAAAATACGAACAGTGCACTACGCACAATTGCTAAAACAGTCTATTTAAATTGATAGTTAAAGGTGTTTATTTTTTAACTGAAACATTTTTTTTTGTTATAATATGTATAAATCACTGTGCCAAGGCCTGGATGGGTAAGCTCTTATAGGAGCAGTACTGTCTGAATCTACACTGTGTAATTTATACATCTTTAAAAAAAAATATATATATATATATAGATCTATATAAAAAAAAAAAAAGGGTTCAAATATTTTGCTGCTTGTAATATAATATACATGTACATGTTTGAAACATTTTCTAGTGACAGTTGCCTAACATTGTGTTTGAAGCTGATATGGGGTTACACATATCACTGTGCAAGGATCCAGATAGGATAGCTCTTATGTGAGCAGTCTGGTCTGGATCTGCACTGTGTACTACGGTATGTACAAAACAATTTGTTAAACACTGCTTGCTGTGTTTATTTCTATTATTTATTTTCTATTATTTTTTTTCCTAGATAAAATAATCCGAAATTGATATGAGGTTTATGTCGGAGCTCCGGATAAGGGGCATACAATGAACTTCAATTGATTCCATTTGTGTTATTTCTTCGCCGGGTCCTGTGTTTGGTCACTTGCTGGAGACGATTCTAGCAGGTGGTCGAAGGTAGGATTGGGGGAGGAAATGTGCATTATGGAAATGGGAAAACGCACCTTATCTGGAGCCCTGTATATATGTCGCTCTGATTAGGCCCGGATAGAAAGGCTCCTTCAGGAGAATGCCTGTCTGTGTCTGCACAGTGCACTACAAACGCTACAATATGTACAACAAATATGTCTATAGATATTTTTGTAAATTATGTTTACCTAGTGTAAACTTTTTTGGTTACTAAAATGTTTTGGATAAAATAATCCTTATTCTTTCAATACTTTATTAACTGTGTAATGTCTTTCCCTACATGTATTTGTAATTCTTTTATTGTACAGCAGAGCCACAGATAACAACGCATGCAGGTAGGATTTGCTGCAATAATAGTTCTTCCATTGAATTGTCTCCTGTGTGACTCCTGAGTTGTGATCAGTTGTTGGAGGTGTCTCGGAGAGATGACTCCGGTGGATGGTCATAACATAGGACTCAATTGAACGGTAGGAAATTTGGAATTTAAAACAGGTACAACTTAACAGAGATTCTGTGGCTCTGTTACAGTAATCTAACTTTGTTTTGGGGGCTGAGATAAGGCTATATGTACATGTCACTGTGCCAAGACCAGGATGGGAAAGCTCCTGTAGGAGCTAACCTGTCTGAGTCTGCATTGTGTACCATGCACAATTTACAATATATTTTGGTTATTAAGTATATATTACACCCTGGTGATACTCACGGCTACCAGATCCATAAAATTTACTCAACACTGAGTACTGAAAGATACAAAAGAGATGTACATAGTTTGCTCTTTCAGCATATTATCTTGTATCTTGTTTTCTTTTGAATTCTGTTGTAAATATTTTATTGATTTCTGTCTCTTTTCTCTATTTTTGAATGTTTTTTGTAGTATGGAGGGTCAAATGTCTGGCATTGCGGTTTGCGGTGGGGTGTTGGTGGTGCAGAGGACACTATGGTGGTCTCCAGTATTTGAGTGTGCTGATACATCCATCACCTGATGGGGAATGATATAATTGCCTGGAGAGCTGCCATAGGAGTCTTCAACAATTGCAGGGTATTGGGCCATAGAAGGATCACAGTTAAATTTTGTATTTTAGAATTATTGATACTTATTTACAGTCATCTAAAAGTAATTTGTAGTGCAATCAATACTTTTTCCAGAGCCACCTTCAATAACAATGATTTTTATTTAATTTTAATTTGCCTGTTACTTGAAGCGGGAGATATTGAAAGAAATCCGGGGCCGGAGAATCCTTACTGCTTAACACTTTTACATTGCAATATAAGAAGTATAAGAAACAAACTAGATTATATTTCTGATTTCTTTATGGAAAATGACATACTATGCTTTACAGAAACCCATCTTGATAACTTAGTGGCTAATTGCGACATTTTAATATCAGATAAATTTGACCCTCCGTATCGTAAAGACCGGACAAACCATGGGGGTGGACTATTAGTTTACCTATCTAAGAACATTTTACATGAGCGAATTTCTCAATTAGAAGTGTTTTGTGATGAATCTATTTGGGTCAAGGTTAAAAGGGGAACTGAAAATGTATTACTTGGGGTCTTTTACAGCCCGAAAACAGCTGATGCAACATTTTTTGAAAAAATGAACAGAAATATAGAACTAGCATATACATTGTCAAGCAAAATAATTATAATTGGTGATTTAAATGAAGATTTATACAATCCGATGTTTCATAATCTTAAAGATGTTATGCTGATAAACTCGTTAAAAAATGTGATAGAAAATCCGACACGTGTACAAGCACTTTTGGATCCTATAATTATTCCTATTGATATGCCATATTTGGACGCTGACACAATATTAGTGCCATCAAACATTAGTGACCATAAAGCAACATGTATTTCCATACCATTCTACTATGAAATTAACTCGTCTTTTGAAAGAACTATCTGGCTATATAGCAGAGCTGATTTTAATACTTTTAACAATAAACTTATGGAAGAAAACTGGGATTGTCTTGCTGAAGGCACTGTTAATGAAGCTTGTAACAAATTTACTGAAATATACATGTCACATGCAATGCAAACAATTCCACAGAAAAAAATCACTGTTAGAACTGATGATCAACCCTGGTTTGATTCAGAACTAAGAAAACATTGTAAAATCAGAAACCGTTTGAAATCGAGAGCTACTCGTAGCGGAAAATCACAAGACTGGAATAAATATAAAAAAGCAAGAAATAAAGTAAGTAATATGAAAAAACAGGCAAAGGAAAATTTCTATAATAACTTGGAATTAAATCTTACAAATTTACAAGTAAATGACAAGAAAGGTTTTTGGAAAATTATTAGGCATTTTGTAAAAGGGTCTGGCAAGTCAAATAACATTATACCTCCTCTGCAAGAAACTATAAATGGACAGAGCAAATATTACATAACAAATCAAGAGAAGGCTGACTTTCTAAATAGCTATTTCTCATCAATATCCAGTGTAAATGATGACAATGTACTTTTACCCGAATTACAAATGAAAACTAATAGAATTTTAAATAATATCACTATTACTGAAAGTGAAATTCATGATATTATTAGTACATTGAATATAAATAAGGCTTGTGGATCTGACAGTATTAGCCACAGAATGTTAAAAAACACCTGTTCATCTATCTCTAAACCATTGTCAATTCTGTTCAATAGATCTTTATTAGAAGGTATTTATCCTGATATTTGGAAAATAGCCAATGTAACCCCTCTTTTTAAAAAGGGCGACAAATCTGATGTTTCAAATTATAGACCAGTTTCACTACTGAGTTGTTGTGGAAAACTGTTTGAGAGATTAGTTTTTAAAAACATGTACAATTTTCTATTAGAAAATGGACTTTTATATAAATATCAATCTGGGTTTTTACCCAGTCACTCAACTACTCTACAATTAATAGATATATATCATCATATCTGCCAAAGCTTTGATAATAGGCAAATATCATGTATGGTCTTTTGTGATATCTCTAAAGCCTTTGACCGTGTCTGGCATAAGGGTTTACTGTTTAAACTTCAAGAAAATGGCATTCATGGCAATCTTCTAACGTGGCTTTCCAGTTATTTGAGTAATAGGTATCAAAGAGTTGTGCTGCACTCGTCAGAATCCAGTCTGCAATTTATCAAGGCCGGTGTCCCTCAAGGATCGGTGCTTGGACCGTTGTTGTTTTTAATATATGTAAATGACATAGCTGACAATCTATTAAGTCTAACACGATTATATGCAGACGACAGTTCTTTGTATTACTCGGCTTCATCTATAACTGATATAGAAGGAATTATAAATCACGACCTAATTCTTATATCAAACTGGTCAAAGCAGTGGTTAGTTAAATTCAACCCAAACAAAACAGAGTTTTTATATTTTTCTTTAAGAACTGATAACACTATACCCAAACTTTATTTTGAAAATACACTGATAAACTTAGTTTCGGACCATAAACATCTTGGAGTCACCTTAAGCAATAATGGACAATGGAAAACTCACGTTGAAAATATTTTGTCTTCAGCATCTAAAGTCATTGGACTAATGCGTAAACTTAAATTTACACTAAACAGAGTGAGTTTAAATCAAATTTACATTTCATATGTCCGCCCACTGTTAGAATATTCATCAATAGTCTGGGCAGGATGTACAGAACAACAGATAACTTCACTAGAACGCATGCAAAATGAGGCTGCTCGTATTGTCACAGGGCTTACCCGGTCAGTCTCTTTAGAAAACCTATATAATGAATGTGGTTGGGAATCATTAAGATCTAGGAGGGATTTTCAAAAATGTATTTTTATGTACAGGGCCTATAACAACTTTGTACCCCAGTATATTGTAGATTTATTCCCATTAAATGTGCATGAAAGAACTGGTTACAATATTAGAAATCCTGAAAACTTTACTGTCCCATTTTGTAGAACAGAAATAATGCGAAAGTCATGTGTCCCTAGTGCTATAGAACTTTGGAATAAATTAGATTATGAAACTAAAACAGCCTCTTCAATGTCAATCTTTAAGGGCAGAGCAAGATCACCTAGACCAGCTATAACATCTCTTTATTATTTACAAGGCAAAAGAACATTAACTGTATTACATTGTAGGATACGAAATAACTGCAGTAATTTAAATGTAGATCTTTTTAATAATCACTTGTCTATAAGTCCCTATTGCTTGAACTGTAATAGCTTCGAGGACGCGGAACATTACTTCTTCAAATGTCAATTGTATCAAAACCAGCGCCAAGCATTATTCAATGAGACTCGTGATCTTCATCCTTTAGGCACTCATATACTTTTGTTTGGGAATGACACCTTATCATTAGAAGACAACAAAAGACTTTTTGAATCTGTACTTAAATACATAAAAGATACCAAAAGGTTTACTTAAATTCCAGTTAAAGTTAAGCTAGTTGTTTGAGTACTTGTCAAATACAAAGCTCCAGATAAGGTGCGTGATTAACTTCATTCAACACAATTTGTGTTATTTCTTCACTGGGTCCTGTGTTAGGCCTCTTGTTGAAATCGTCTCGACGAGACGATTCTAGCAGGTGGTCGGGCATTTGGATATGGTGGAGAGATGGATGGTAATTATATAAATAAAACATACGCATCTAGTCTGGAGCCCTACAACACTAAAGCTACATAATTGTTTGCAAATATATAGTCGTTCATAGCATTCTGTCTGACTATATTTATTACACTCAATAGCTGAGATATTTTTCCTTCTTCATTTATTTATCTAATGATTTATTTTGTTGACTGTGATCCTCATGGCACTTCCTTGTTTGGCACCACTGTGCACCCACACCATGATGGTTTATCTTTAAATTATATTGAATACATGTAGTAGATAACGGTTATGTTTTAACCTCTTTACCTGTCAAGTACAGACAAAGGGGGATAATTCAATAATTTTTAAAAACAATTTAGCTATTATAATCTTGTGTAGATCCCTCATACATACTCATTCATATTATCTCTCTTTCTCTTTTCTTTTTCTTCTATCCATTCTTGCTATTTCCTTCTATCCCAATCTTTCTTTTCATTATGCTTTCTCTTTCTTGTTTCATACTTTAAAAAAGAAAGAACAAATTTACTTATATACTCTGTCTGGGTGCTGGATGAGGGGCCTCCTCTTTGTTCACTACTACTCTTATTTGATTTAAAATAAAAACATTAAAATTATTTTCATGTTGGAAGTGAACAGGGGGATATATGGTGTTTCATTCAGCACACAGTCTGATTTATGCCATATTGTATTATGTAATTTATGAACTATGCATTGTAAGGGGAGGGTCGTAACTGATGTTGGTAGAACTCGTGACCCAACCCTATTCAATACATTTTGTTGAATAAAATATGTTTAAACTAAACTAACATTTCTATAGAAAGACTAAGCGAGTTTGTGTTGTTTCGAAATGAAGCGGACATGATTTGGCGCACACGCTGATTTCCTTACAGTACTGGTCCTTATTAAATTGAAATAATTTACGGTTACTGTAAACTGATTTTTTGACATTATTTCATCATGTTTTGCGATATTTAAGAACGTTGTACATATTTTGAAGCCTGGTGAGACGCCGAGTCACTCGGCGTCTCACCAGGCTCCAAACTATGTGCAACGTTCTGAAATATCGCAAAATGCTTTAAAACGTTGCGTTGCGGTTGCGTTTATTTTTTTAATTTACTTAAAACCAGTACTGTACTGTCAATGAGCAGTTACAGTTACTGCACATTATTAAATTGACATAATTTCCGGCTACTTTCCGTTTCCGCCCCGGTTCCGGTATACTGACATTTTGTCGTCCAAACTAGGTGCAACGTTCTTAAATATCGCAAAGAAAGCTAATTCAATTCGGTACGGTTCGGTTCCGGTTATTTTTTCCACGTTTCTTAAATTCAGTACTGTACAATCAAACCGGAATTGTTCTTCAGTCTTCCTACTCTACTGTTCATTTTATATAAGTTTGTCAAAGGCTTTTTGGCGATAACTTTTTTATTACTTGTATTTTCGAATTGAAACTTACATGATGTGCGTTAACGTTTTTTTTGTGTACTCAGAAAAGAAATTTCAGCTGAATCCGTCAAAAGACAAATAGTTTCCCCATAGACCCCCATTGTAAAAATAGCTCACTTTGGTAACGTCATGTCTATTGACATGACGTTACCAAAGTGAGCGGTTTTTAAAATGGGGGTCTATGGAAAAAATTCTCATTTTTGTCGGATCCTGCTGAAATTTCGTTTCTGAGTACATAAAAAACGTTGACACACACACCATAAAGGTTTCAGCTAGAAATAAGAAGTAATACAAAGTTATCGCCAAACAGTAACAG
>Ga0209567_10002002_pt1 | contig 10072 bp, 14 predicted proteins | sample COG_12_FD_184756 | JGI IMG/M metagenome (GOLD analysis project Ga0209567, IMG submission 184756) | Pelagic marine sediment microbial communities from the LTER site Helgoland, North Sea, for post-phytoplankton bloom and carbon turnover... | ecosystem: Environmental > Aquatic > Marine > Neritic...
CGATGCCCGTGCCGCCGTCCCAGGAGTATCTCGACAGCAAGGGTGGCGTGCAACCGAGCCCGGACAAGGTTCGCGCCACGATGCCCGACTGGCTGACTGAGACCCTCATTCCGGTTCCCTTCATCGAGGACTTCAAAGAGGAGTTGAAGGCCAAGGGCCTTCTGTAGCCCCACCACCGGCGTTTCGAACCCAGGATGCCCTCGTCCCGACCAGGGGCGGGGGCATCGTTTCGTTCCGGAATCGCGCCGCGCACGTCGCGACCAGATGTCGTAGTCTGCCCGGCATGCCGGATGCGACCGAGAGCAGAGCAATCGCGTCACCGACGACCACAGGACGGGCGTACTTCGATGCTCTGGCCGCTGAGGGTGCGTTGTGGATCAACGAGAACGTCGGCATGGTCATCCAAACCAGGTCGGCCGATCGCGTCTTCGAGGATGCCTACCGCAAACACGGGTTCTCCAACCGCGAGTTCGAGGTGCTGATCTGCAACTACGCCTGGGGCGAGAAGTACAAACGCCCCGGGGAACTGGCACGGTTTCTCGGCATGTCCCCCGGCGGTATGACGGCGGTGCTCGACCGCCTCGAGGCACAGGGCCTCATCACCAGAACGGTTGCTGAGAACGATGGGCGGTCGCGTCGCGTCGAGCCGACCGAAGAGGGCTAACGAGTGGCGGACCTCGGTCTGCGTGCCCAACTGACCTGGATCAACGAGAACGTTGGCGGGGCGCTGGACGAGAACGAGCGGACCACGTTCCTGTCGCTGCTGGCCAAACTGCTCGATCGGTCCTCACCGGGCTACGAGCCTCCTCCGGGCGAGTAATCGCTACTCAAGCGACGTGAGGAACAAGGCGAGGGTGAAGCCGGCGACCGTAGCCAAGCCAGCGTAGATCTGGCTCCGTTCGTACGCCTCGGGAGCCATTTCGTCGGCGATCATCGTCAGAAGCGCTCCTGCCGCAAAGGCGCTCACGACGGCACCGGTTGCTGCATCAACGTTGTCAGCGATCACGAATCCGAGACCCGCGGCGATCGCGCAGCACCGCACCGATGCCCACCGGGTGCAAGCTAGTGACAAGCATGCCCCGATCCACGTTGACCTCATCGGTGCAGGCCGAACGGCCCTGGCGACACCATGGTGCGACCATCACGATGCCGGAAGGCACCGAGGCTCAAGGAGTGTGTGATGGCGGCGAAGAAGAAGGATGCGTGGCTTCCACCGCGGTGGTTTGTACGCGCCGCCTGGTACACCCATCGCAGTGTCTACCGGGTAACCGGGGGCCGGCTCGGCCTGTGGCGCCCGAAGCCCGATGGTTGGGGCACCGCGCGTCTCACCACCATCGGCCGTCGCTCCGGTGAGGAGCGCAGCGTCATGGTCGGCTACTTCGACGACGGTCCCAACCTCATCACGATGGCGATGAACGGCTGGTCCGACGGCGAGCCCGCGTGGTGGCTCAACCTGCAGGCGCATCCCGAGGCCACCGTCGAAGTCGCCGACGGCCGGCGCACGGTCAATGGGCGAGCCGCCGAAGGCGAGGAGCGGACGCGGCTATGGAACCGGTGGCGCGAGATCGACAAGAACCTGGACGAGTACGCGGCACGCCGCTCAACGGAAACCGCCGTCGTGGTCTTGGAATCAACGCCACCGGCCGAACCCCCAACATCCAGCACGGGGAGCTGACGTCGAGCTCTGGTGAATCCGGACGTGATAGCGAGATGCCCAGAGCTCGTCCATCGCCGTCGCTGACCGTCCGCGTCTGGTACCGACGCCAGCAGTCAGGTGTCACTGCTGAAGCGCCCCCTTGCCCGCCGCTTGGTTCGCGCGTTCAGGTAGGACGTGATCAATGAGATACCGGCGATGATGTAGAACACCGTGAACAGCTTCGACGTATCCGTTGACGGTGTGACGTCGCCGAACCCGACGGTCGTGACCGCAACGACACTGAAGTAGAGCGAGTCGACCCAACTCCAATCCTCGACGAGGCGGTAGACGACCGTGCCGAGAGCGACGAGGGCGACCGCCGAGACGGCGAGATACCGGTAGATCATCGTTGCCTGTTCCCGCGTCGGATGCTCAGAAGGTGTGTCGCTGTCGCTCATGGCGAGTCCTTTCCTTCGTTGTCGTGGGCAGCGGCCGAACCATCGGGCCTGAAGCTGACTCCGGCTCAGTAGCGGTCGTTGCTGACCGTTTGACGGTGAGGCTGAGGGCGATCGCCGTGACCGCGATGGCGATCGCCGCACCGACGATGGTCGCAAGGAGCCGCTCCCATCCCGCCTCGAAGGCATCGGCTTGAGCGAGGCGCTGGCCGAAGACCAGCATCGCGGTGAGGAACGCCGCGAAGAGCGTGTAGTTCGCGTTGTTGAACGCAACCATCAGGACGCCACTGATCAGAAAGGCGATCGCTACGGCCGTGTCGTTTTGGGGCAGCACGGACGTCACCACGAGCAACATCGAGATGAGCCCCGATAGTGCCGGCTTCAGCCGCACCTGCTCCCAGTCGACATGGAGGATGTCGTCAGTCACCGACTTCATAGGACGCTCCTCTTGTTCTGGCCCGCACCGTCCATGATCACCGGAACTCGATCGCTCGACAAACAGGCAGGCTCGACCGGGACCGCAACAGGGCCCCAACGGAAGCCATCCCCTTCGAGCGGTTGCGGCACTCGTCAACAGCTCGGTGAGGACGCGCCCCATCCGCGAGTCGTTGCCAGAAGCACATCGGTTGACCCACATCGGACTGGACTCAACCGTCCGGGTTCCCGAGACCGGTACCCTCCCCGGATTGCAGCTTGATGCAATAGAGGTCTTCGGGTCTAGGACCCACCTACCGGGTCCCGCGAGACTCTGAGCCGGTGCCAGTTAGGGCGACAGAGAAGGGCGATTCATGACCACCGCAACGTATAGCCGGCTGCGGCCAGACTTCCGAGAGCGACCAAACGAGCGGCCTCGTTCGCGATCTCGACGGGGGTGTGGAGATATGGGCCCGCATCGCCTTGCGTGACCTGGCGCACTAGGTGACCTGGTCCGTCTCCCTGGCAATATCGATGTCAACCGCGAGCTCGTCACCGAGACGGACCAGGCTCTCTGTGAGCTCCGCAGGCGAGACGCCGGCGGGCACCCGCAACAAGGCGTGGGCCTCGAAGACCGTGTCGCCGGCCATCGGTGCGCTCCGCGCCTCGGTACTGAGTTCCTCGATGCTCACCTGGCGCTCGGCGAGAGAGTGGGACACCTCGTGGATGATACCGGGGTGATCGAGACCGAAGATCTCCATGCGGTACAACGTCGAGTCGTCTTCCATGTCCCCAGGCACGGCACGCTCCACGGTGATATCGAGCAGACCTTGCGCTTCGAGCGGCTCGAGATCGGCGACCAGGGCGTCGGCCGCGGCATCGGGGACCGCAACCATCACGATCCCGGCGAACTTGCCGGCGAGGCGCGCCATGCGACTCTTGTCCCAATTCCCACCGTGGTCGGCGATGACGCCCGAGAGGGCGTCGACCAGACCCGACCTGTCGTCACCGATAACCGTCAGCACCAGCGTTGCCATATGCCGGAGGCTACAAGAGCTACCGCATTCGTGACCAGGTGATGGCAACGGGGGTCGTTTTGTCGCTCACGCGGCAGCCTCCTCGCGCATCCAAACGTCGTAGCCGGTGTTGGGATGCGGCACACCCGCGGAATCCATGCCCTGCTTGAGGCACTTCCGGAGATGCCGCTCGAACTGGCGCCGCGCACTGGACTCGACCCACACCTGGACCCTTATCGAGAAGCTGTCGTACTCGAGATCCTGAATGCCACGAACCTGAGGCGGGCTCAGGACCTGATCCTGCCAATCCGAGTCGGAGCAGGCCGCCTCAGCGGCCGCACCGAGTGCTTCAATCGCCTTGTCGATGTCGGCGTCGTAGGCGAGCGAAACCTCGACTACAGCACGGCTCGACTCTTGAGTCTCGTTCGCCACATAGTTGATCTCACTGTTGGGGATGTGCCAGAGGGTCCCATTGGGGTCCTTGATGATCGTTGTCCTCAAGGTGACCCGCTCGACGTACCCGTTGACCGAGCCAACATCGACGCGATCGCCGACCCCGAACTGATCCTCGCCGAGCATGAAAAGCCCTCGTAGGAAGTCCTCCACCACCGACTGGGCGCCGAAGCCGATGGCGAGTCCGAGGACCCCAGCCGAGGCGATGATTGGGACGATGCTGATGCCGATCAGGTCCAGAATCATCAGCAACGCGAGGCCGAAGATGAGACCGGTCGATAGGCTTCGCAGCAGTGATCCAATGGTTTCGGTGCGCTGGCTCGCACGATCGCGGGCTCGGTCGGATAGGAACTTGCCACTGGCGTCCTCCGACGCTGTCCCGATCCGGTCCATCAGCTTCGGGATACGACGCCGTACAAAACGGTTGAGCAGGAGCGCCACGATGGAAATGATGGCGATCTTGAGCGGCGTGCCGACGATCCACGCGATGGTCGAGGACGCAGCCTCGTTGCCGGTCCACTGGACCAGGAGATCACAAACGGGGCCAAGATCTGCGCATGACTCAGCGACCTCGACGCTCAGCTCCGCCTCCTCTTCGGCCGCCTGTGCAAATACGTTCCACATGGTGCGCTCCTCCTCATGACATCGTGTGCCGATGGCTTGACTCCACATCGATGATCGTGCCTGCTGCCGCGGTCTGCGAGCCGACGTTGGTAGCGGTTCGGTTTTGTTGTCGCTTGGGGTACGTCGGCGGCCTCGAGGACTGCGACCGCCGGGACACAAGGGCGAATGCAGGGCGCGCCTTCTGCGGAGGTGTTTTGCACGGCCAACGTCGGGTCCCTCCCGAGCCGTCTCGACACTAAAGGGGCTTCATGGCACACGACGACAGAACCCAGTACTTCCTGCCGGGAGAGGACCTTGCACCCGACGAGATGCGGGTGACGTTGCTCGGCACCGGGACGCCCTACCCAAGGCGCGGTTAGGCGTCGGCGGGAATCCTCGTCGAGGCCGGGGACGAGAAGCTCGTCCTCGACTGTGGGCCCGGATCGCCCGCGAATCTGGCGGCGCTCGAGGTGCCGCTCGAGGTGATCGACAAGGTGTTTATCACGCATCACCACATGGACCACATCGGCGGAATCGACCAACTGTGGATCGGAGGGTGGACATTCGGTCGCAAGGTGCCGCTGCGCCTCTGGGGACCCGGGGGGCACGAACGCCGTTGCCGAGCACCTGCGTGGAATGTATGAGTGGGACGTTGCCACCCGGGTTCGAGTGCTCCCGAAGGGGGGCGAAGGGCTCGTGTCGAGTGAGTACAGCACCGGCATCGTCTACGAGAGCGACGGCGTCACGATCAGTGCCTTCCCCGTCATCCATGCCGAGCCCCACAACTCCTATGGGTTCCGGGTCGACTACCGAGATCGGAGCCTCGTGTTCTCGGGTGACACCAAACGTTGCCAGGCGTTGATCGACCACTCACAGCACGTGGATCTGATCATCCACGAGTGCTTCCCTCCGGCCGAGATCTACGCAGAGAAGGCGGGAAGACCCCTCGAAATCGCCAAGGTCATCGCAGAAGAGGTCCACACATCACCGAGAGAGGTGGGGACCGTGTTTCGCGACACACAACCACGCCTCGGCGTCATCTACCACATGTACAACAACGAGGACCTGGTGATCCCAACCAGCGACCAGGTCCGAGAGTCGTTCGACGGGAACTTCGCCATCGGCAGCGACCTCATGGTCATCAACGTCGGCGATGACATCCTCACGCGTCAAGCCATCGTCGGAGACAAGACATGGCCGGTGCGACTCGAAGCCAATCCGGAACACAACCAGTAGCGCTTACCCCGACATCTGCGCGACCTATGCACCCGATAGGATGTGACCATCAAGCAAATCGCGGAGCGGTGGGGATGAGTGGGCATTCGGACGACCCAGACTGGCGGCGAGAACACGCTGTCGACCATGCCGATTATCTAGACGCTCTACTCGATCCGGATGACCCGCTCCACGCAGTCGCCGTTAAGGCTCAGGGAAGCGGCGATTCCGAACTCGTCGGAATCGCCCGCACACTTCTGATCAAGGAACCGTGGGCCTCTCTCATCCTCGACGGCAAGATGACGTGGGAACTGCGCCGCTCGCAGACCGAGGTCCGGGGCGTGGTCGGGATAACCCCGTCGGGGTCCGGGCAGGTGGCCGGCCAAGCCGAACTCGTCGACGTCCGCGGACCCTTCTCGCCCGAGGAACTGAGGCCCTATCGAAACAAGCATCAGGTCGATGATGCGTTCGTCAGGGCCTACGACACGGGCGATGGCCTGTACGCCTGGGAGTTTCGCGATGCCCACCGGTACGACACGCCCATTCCCTACGACCACCCGCAAGGTGCGGTGAGCTGGGTCAAACTTCCATAGTTGCCGCAGGAGGACCTGGTTTCATCAGAGCTGAAGGAAGTCGAGCGCCTCTTGGTGCGCCGCCTCGATATCCGGAGTTGGGGCCTCACCGACAACCGCGGGTTCGGTCTGGGATTGCCAGTTCCAGCTCCTGCTTCGCTCGCTCGGCATTCACTTGAAACGGACCGGCGACGCACACCATGCCGCATACCAGGCGACCGACGGCACCGATCCCGAGTGGGCGAACTGGTATTCGGGGCATCTCCAAACCCTTCTCGGCGATGGGCGCGGACGCCCGATACCCGACCATCCTATGTCCGCCGAGCTACGCAGGCATTTCCCATCCCGCACCGGCGTCGACGCGACAAGGAGACCGCTACTCAGCGGTCCCCAGGTCGACGTTGTTGGTTTGACCGTGCTGCTACTGCGATCGTACGAGGACCTTGTCGCGGTCGACCGAACCGGCGGCGCCACTCGAACCATCCGACGGGGGAGCCATCAAGCCGGTCTTGCCCGCACGTCGGAAGAGCCACACGGTGAAGGCAAGCTCGGCGATGACGGCTGTGGTGGCAACGATGGCCAAGAAGACGTCTGCGTAATCGGCGTAGTCGGCCAGCAGGGCATGGGCGAAGGTATCGACCATGTAGGCCGCCCCGGCGGCGATGAGGATCACGCCGAGGATCCGGGACGCGATCTGCGACCTCACGATCATCGCACCAAGGATGGCCAGGTGAACTCCGAATGCGGCCAGCCCAATGAGCCACGTGTAGTTGAAGGCATCCAACAGCAAGGTGACGGGCACGGCGAGCTGCCCGGTGGAGAGCCCGTCGAGAACCGACGCATCGCCGGCGAGCTGCGCGGCGGCAAACAGGAAGACAGCGGCAACGCCAAGGAACACCGTGTAGACGATTCGGAACCAGGCAGCCAGAAGCGACTTCGTCTGATCAACGGTTCGAAAAACGATGTGCAGCGCCCAAGCAACCACGACGTCCAGGAGAAAGATGACCAGGAACGCCGCGATCCCGGCGCGGAAGAGGAGCTCCGACTCGGCGATGTTCTCGAAGGTGGCGACGGCGTCGCCGGCAACCACGAGCCCCTCCCGTACGAAGAAGTTGGCGAAGATTGCGAGCACGAAGAGCGCCACATAGCCGATCCCGGCGATGATCGCTGCCCTGCGAGGTGTTGTTTCCATCATGGTTGGGTTCCTTCCCTTGGGTCTTCATTCCGTACTTAGTACGAACAACTGGACGTAAGGTACTCGTACTTAGTACGATACGTCAAGCAGTTTCTCCGAAAGGCCCTAGATGGCAGAGAACACACGTCCATCACTCAGCCGGGATCACGTGCTGGAAGGGGCGGTTGCGCTGGCCGACGAGATCGGTATCGAAGCATTGACGATCCGGAAACTCGCCACCGCCTTGGGCACCAAGCCCATGACGATCTACCACTACGTGTCGTCGAAGGAGGAGATCATCGACGGCATGGTCGAGCGGGTCTTCTCCGAAATCGAGAGACCTCCGACCGAGGGCGACTGGCTGGCCGCCCTTCGACAGCGGTGCGTATCGGCCCGAGCGGTCCTGAACCGTCACCCATGGGCGGCTCCCCTCATGGAGTCGCGCACCTCACCCGGTCCCGAGAACCTCAGCCATCACGAGGCGGTGCTCGCCTGCTTGCGCAGGGGCGGATTGAGCTGGCAGATGACTGCGCATGCGTATGCCATCGTCGATGCCTTCATCTACGGTTTTGCGCTGCAGGAGACGTCCCTTCCGTCGCAGGCGGAAGGCGAGTTCGTCGAGGCGGCTCAAGACATCGCCGCGGACTTCGACGCCGAGAGCTACCCGCACCTCGTGGGGTTCACCGTCGAGCATGTGTTCCAACCCGGCTACGAATTCGGCGACACCTTCGAGTTCGGCCTTGACCTCATCCTCGAAGCGTTGCGCGCAGAGGCGTCCATCGAAACCTCCTAGGCACAGGCCTGACTGCCCGACGTACACCACGCTGCCCTCGGCAGTGACTTTCACCGGCGCGGTCGACACGCCATCAGCCGAATCCACGCCATCGATGGTGTCGCGGCCTGAAGCGCCCAACTCGGAGCGACGGCGCTTCTCGGGCGTAGGGCTCGTCAGCCCGCCAGGGTTGATAGCCCCTTGAGGACGAAGATGAGCCCGAACCCAGCGAAGAGCCCAATCGCTGATGCGCGCAGATGGCCCTTGATCCACTCAAATACGGCATCGAGTGCCGGGCTCACCCGATCTCTCGCCACGGCGTAGAGACCGATGATGACGAAGTAGGCGAGCTGGACCAACAGCGTGAACACGAGGTAGTTGGCCACGCTCCCGATCGGTCGGAGGTCTGCCGTGAAGATGACCGCCACCGCCGTGAGCACAAACACCCATTGCTTGGGGCTGGCGAAGATCCAGCCGAATCCGATCTTGAAGGCACCGGACGGTCCAAGGTGCTCGAGTTTCTCGAGAGCCGAAGCGAGCGAACCCCCGCCGCCGGCAGGAGCCGTCGCGAACTTGAACGCCCCGGCAAGGAGGATCACACCGCCGACGAGGAAGAGCGCGCCAACAAAGACCGAAAGATCGCCAGATCGATCAGATCCAGTGAGCCCGACAAGACTCATGGCAGCACCGAGTGCGGCACCCTGCGCCATCATCGCCGAGATCATACCCAGGACGTAGCTGAGGGCCGTCACGGTGCTTCGTGGGGTATGCAACAGCAGGAGCACGGCAAGTGTGCGGGCGGGCGAGATCATCATGGCGAACAGGACCGGCAGAAGATTGATCCACATGTCGTTCATTCGAGCTCCCTCCGAGACCGGCCATTGGCACCGCATACGCAGCCGGGCGGCCGGAGACAATGTCGGTCCAGTGAGGATCCCCCGCACACTTCACGTGGTGTATCCGCCACCACCTCACCGGGCCGTCGACGCGGCGAAACCGCCGCATACGCAGGGATTTCGCTTGGCACGCCCGGAGGGACTCGAACCCCCAACCTTCTGATCCGTAGATCTCCAAGCCGTGTCCACGACCGTCCACAGCGGTCCGCAGAGCCTGGAACGAGAGGCTTTCGATTCCACCGACGTCCGCAGCCGTCCACACAAGTCCACAGCGAATGGCTCCCAACATGGCTCCCGAAGGCGGGAGCCAAATCCGCATGGTGTCCCCCCGGTCTCTTTCAGCTGTTGGTACTAGTGCATCATGCCCGTGATGTGGGGTTTGGGGAGGCCAGAGGTCGCCCCGAGTTTGGCGCTGACATGTGTGACGATGGCTGTTTGCCTCGCTGGTTCCAACGGCCGCCAGGCTGTGGCCCGGCGGCGGCGTTGCAGTGCTTGTGGGCCGGAGGTTGCGGACTGTTGAGGCCCTCCCAGACCAACGAACGGAGTAGAATGGTTTCGTCCAGCGACGCAACCGTCGGGGGGACCCCGAATGTCATTGGATCCTGCTTCCAGCGGCTTCGAGGACGCGGTCTTCATCAGCTACACGCATGTCGACAACCAGCCGTTCGGTCCCGGCGAGCTGCGATGGGTAACGCATCTGCATGAGCAGTTGACCAACCGGGTCCAGCAAGTCTTCGGAGCGGGTGTGGCGGTGTGGCGAGACGAGAAGCTCCATGGCAACGACGCCTTAGTAGAGACACTGGTGGAGCGTCTGTCGAAGGTGGCGGTGTTGGTCTCCGTGTGTTCCCCGCGGTACGTCAGGTCGG
>Ga0209567_10002003_pt1 | contig 10070 bp, 8 predicted proteins | sample COG_12_FD_184756 | JGI IMG/M metagenome (GOLD analysis project Ga0209567, IMG submission 184756) | Pelagic marine sediment microbial communities from the LTER site Helgoland, North Sea, for post-phytoplankton bloom and carbon turnover... | ecosystem: Environmental > Aquatic > Marine > Neritic...
AACATTGAAGGTTGCCGTGTCCGTCATCTCGCCTGCGATCCACCATGTACCTGCTTGGGAGAGTCTAGCGTCCTGCCCCTTTTACGGCAAGGACTAGGCGACCCGCATTCGCAGTGTTTTCTCGTCTCTTCTCAGCCGCGCTTTGGCTCGATGACCTCGTCGATCAGCCCGTACTCTTTGGCATCTTCGGCCGAGAGGTAGCGATCGCGTTCGGTGTCTTCCTTAATACGTTCGGTCGTCTGGCCTGTATGCTTGGCCAGGATCGTGTTCATTTGTTCACGAAGTTTCAGGATCTCTTTGGCGTGGATTTCGATGTCGGTCGCTTGCCCGCGAATCCCGCCAAGCGGCTGGTGGATCATGATGCGGCTATTGGGCAAGCACTTGCGCATCCCCGTCGTGCCAGAGGCGAGAATCCATGCCGCCATCGATGCCGCCTGACCGAGGCACACCGTCGAAACGGGTGATCGAACGTACTGCATCGTGTCGTAAATCGCGAGCCCTGCTGTAATCGAACCGCCCGGGCTGTTGATGTAGAGCGTGATCTCTTTGTCGGGGTCGTCGCTCTCCAAGAAGAGCATTTGGGCGATGATCGCGTTGGCCACGTCGTCGTTGACCTCGGTGCCGAGGAAAACGATGCGATCTTTCAAGAGACGGCTGAAGATGTCCCACTGGCGTTCGCCGCGGTGCGTCGTTTCGACGACCCAAGGCATGTACATCTGCGCGGTCACTGGCTCGCTCATGACTCTTCCCCTTCGTCTTCGGGCGGTTCGTCGCCGCTCGGTTCGGGCTCGGGCCGCTCCCCCTCGTTGATCTTGGCACGCTCGGTGAGGAGCGCCATGACCTTCTCTTCGAGCAGCTGGGATTCGAGCTGATCGCGCTGCGCTTCTTGGTAGTCGGCGCGCACCTTGGCGACGTGCTTGCCGGTCTGGTCGGCGATCTCCTGGAACTTCGCGTCGAGGTCGGCTTCAGTGACCTCGATGCCTTCCTGCCGGGCCAGCGACCCGAGGAGGATACCTGCCTGCACGCGGCGCTGAGCGCGCTCCTCGATGCCCGAGAAGAAATCCGCGCCGGGTGCGCCTTGCTGCCCCGCCATCTGCATGAACTGAGCCATCTCGTACATCATCATCTGCTGTTGCTGCTGAACCATCGACGGGGGCACGGGGATGTCGTTGTGCTCGATCAAGCTGTCGATCAACTGGTCCTTGAGCTCGGCTTCACCGCGCTGCTTCGCCCCGTTTTCCATTCCTTCGCGAATCTTCAACCGTAGCTCGAGTAACGTTTCGTAGTCGCCGCAGTCTTTTGCGAACTCGTCGTCGACCTCGGGCAAGAGCTTCTCGTGAAGTTGCTTGGCTTCGACGGTGAACTGCGCAGTCTTGCCCTGAAGGTCGGTGTTCGGATGGTCGTCCTCGAATTCGACGTCGATCGTCTTTTGCTCTTCCGGCTTCATTCCAAGCAGCCCCTCTTTGAGAGCTGGCAGCAAGTGCTCGTCGTTGATCTCTACCTGCCGGCCCTCGGCTCCGAGGTCTTCCTTGGCCTCCCCGTCGACCGCAACCGTGTAGTCGATCGTGATCAAGTCGCCTTCTTGCGCGGGGCGAATCGGGTCAGGAATCTGGATCTCGGCGTGCTGGTGGCGGAGGCGCTCGACCTCGGCATCGATGTCTTCGTTCGGGATGTCAATCGGCTTCTGCCACGCCTCGAGTCCGTCGATGGTGACCTCGTCGATCTTCGGCCGCACCTCCACCTTGGCTTTGAACGTGAGCGGCTTGCCCTTTTCGAGCTCCGGCGCCTCTTCCATTTGGGGTTGAGCCACGATGTGAAGCTCGTGCTCCTGTACCGCCTGCATGAGGCCCTGCTCGACCAGCGTGCCGGTGACCTGTGCAGCGACTTGCCGGCCGTAGACCTGCTTCATCACGTTCGGTGGCACCTTGCCGGGACGAAACCCGCGGACGCGGGCGGTCTTGCCGATCTCTTTGTAAGTGTCGTTGAGGTCCTTCTGAATGCGGTCCCACGGCACTTCGACCGTGACCTCCACAAGGACGGGACTGATCTCGCGAATTTCAGATTGCATTGGATTTTAGGCGGTTTGCCAGGCGCGGTTCGTACTGCCGAGGCGGAGACCCGTCAAGGTGCAGCCTTCGGGATGTCTTGCTCCCGGTGGAGCTCGACCAGCTCGATGCCCAAAGCCTGAGAAACCTCGAAAATCCGCTCGTCCCGATAGAACTCCTCGAAGATGATTCGCTTGATGCCGGCGTTGCAGATCGCCTTGAAGCAGTTCCAGCATGGAGACGCGGTGACGTAGATCGACGCCCCTTCAATTCGGGCGCCGTTCTTGGCGGCCTGGATGATCGCGTTGATCTCGGCGTGGATGGTCCGCACGCAGTGGCCTTCGACCATCATGTGGCCGACTTCGTCGCAATGGGGGAGGCCGCGGACCGAGCCGTTATAGCCTGTCGAGAGGATCGTCTTGTCCCGCACGATGACCGAACCGACGTTCTTGCGCGGGCAGGTGGATCGGCTGGCGACCACCAGCGCGATGTCCATGAAGTATTCGTCCCACGAGGCGCGTGTCATGCGCGGTTCCTAGCGTGGGGCCTCTGCTCCGACAACCTCAATACACGAGATCGGGACGAAGATCCGGGGGCGCCGGCTCGGCCTTGATGCGGCGGGCGAACGAGGTGAAATCGTTCCGCACCGGCCGATGCAGCTTGGCTGGCAGGCCTCTGACGATGAGGACCGCGCGCCCCTTGCGCTCGACCCGAGCCGTGGAGCCCTTCGGCGAGACCGCGCGCGCGGCCGCAAAGGCCTCGTGCGCGTCGGCGTCCGTGTCCCAAGTCGTCCACCAGACCACAGCTGCCTCGTCGCCACGTACGTAGACCGCGAGGCGATCGCCCGCCCATCCAGCGGCCGCCTCGTCGTCCGTACCGGAGGGGTGCCCCTGGCCGAGGTACACACTGAGCTCGAGCTCGCCGAGCGTATCTTCCTCGATGCGTGTGAAGCCGGCTGCGAGGACCCCTTCGTTGTCGGGAATCTCGATCTCCTCGCCGCGCTCGCGGGCAAAGAACTTCTCCGGGTGCAGGACTTGCTCGCTGGTCGCGGGGGGTCTGCGGTGTGCATTGTTTACGGCCGGCCATCCGCCTCGTCCTTGTGCCGCAGCCACAAACTGCAAGCCTTGGAGGTACGGCGCGACCAGTGTGACCCTCAGAATCGCCGGTGCGTCGTCGAGCTTCTCCCCGCGGACGAGCGCGTTGAGGTCGACATAGTCGCCCATCTGTTGGATGCCGGCGGTAGCCGCAGATAACGGGATGCCCTGTTGCCGTAGCGCGTGCGCCAGCATTGCGAGGGTCGCATCGCCCTCGACGACCGCGCGGAATGCGTTGTCGGCATCCGCAGTTCGTTCTTTTTTGTAGGACTCGCCGAGACCGAGGCGTTGATCTTGCAGCGCGTGCACCAGCTCGTGCACGAGCACCAACCGCGCTTCCTGAGTTTCCTCGGGCCCGAACGCTCCGGCCAACCCGGCCATGACGTCCTCGCGTACGACGAGGCGTCCCGTGTCAGGGTCGTAGTATCCGATGACTTGTTCGCCGAGGACGCCTGCGAACATGCTCTGGAGGTCCTCTTCGGCGTCGAGGAGCCCGAGGGCGCCGTAAACGAGCCTTGCTCGCTCGATCTCGTCGTCTTCGATCTGTGCCCGCAAGCTGTTTGCGATCGCCTCGCCGTCTTCTATTTCGATCCTGACCGGGCGCCGTAACCTCAGCTGTCGCACCGACTCCGCGGCCCGAACGAGGTCTTCGATCGCTCTGCGTTCCTTTGCGGTGGCCGGGCGCGCGACCCCGACGCGCGGCTCTGGAGTGCGTTGGGGTGTGGGCTCGCTCCCTGCATCGCTCGCGGCTTCGGTGGAGACGGGCGGCTGGCTCGGCTCCGGTTTGGCGTGCCGGTGGCAGCTGCTCAGGATGAGAGCAGCCGTCAGCCAGGCGACCCGTCGGCTCATGATTCCCCGTTCACGTCCGCAATGATCAGCGGTCGCTTTCGGTGATTGTGTACCAAGAAGCGCCGGGCAGCCTCAATTGCGACCTCTTCTGCCTCGCCGGGGTTCGTGAAGCGCCGCCCCTTGAGCCGGTCGCGCAGGTGCTCCCCGAGCTTGCGCTCCGCGGCCGCGCGCTTGCTGGCGTCGAACACCCCGCGGGACAGAGCCCGGGGGAAGTGCCGGAGCCGACCGGCCTTGAGCGAGAGCAGAACGGTGACCAACCCGTCGGAGCCCATCGCCCGGCGCTCCGCGATGACGTCTGCGCTGAGCGGCTGCATGCCGTCGATGTATACGCGCCCAGTGGGAACTGTATCGATGATGCGCAGCGCGTCGCGCGTGACCTCGAGCACGCTGCCGTTTTCGATCAGCTGCGTCTGCGCGATTCCTTCTTCGGTGGCGAGCTCGAGATGACGGCGCTGGTGATGGTGTGTGCCGTGCACGGGAACGAACGCCTCGGGCCGTATGATGCGGATCATGGTGCGCTGTTCTTCACGGCTCCCGTGGCCGCTCGCGTGGACCTCGGGATGCTCGTGGCGTGTGATCACTTCCAAGCCACTGCGCTCGAACCGGTTGATGACGTCCATCACGCCAATCTCGTTGCCGGGAATGATGCGCGAGGAGAAGATCACGGTGTCGCCCGCTTCGAGGTGCACGCGTGAGTGTTCTTCGCGGGCCAATCGAGTGAGAGCCGACGCGGGCTCGCCCTGCGTGCCTCCGGCGAGGATGAGAACCTGATCGCGCGGCAGGGCATCGACTTCCTCGGGTGCGATCAACAGGCTGTCGATCGGTGGAATCAAGCCGAGGTCCCGGGCGGTCTCGGTGTGCTTGTTGACCGACATGCCGAGCAAGCAAACCTTGCGACCTTGCTCCCTGGCGATTCGAAGGGCCGCTCTCAAACGGAATGCGTTCGACGAGAACGTAGCGACCACGACTCGATTCGGGGATCGGGAAATCCACTCGCCGAGCGCCGCTTCCGCATCTCGTTCGAGTCGGGAGCGCCCCTCGACATCGGCCCCCGTCGAATCGCTCAGCAAGAGGCGCACACCCTCGTTCGCCACTTCCTCGAGCCGCGGTCGATCGAAATGCTGGTCCTCGCAAGGCTCCGACTCGATCTTGAAGTCGCCCGTGTGCACGACCGTGCCGACAGGCGTATCCAAGATGAGCCCGGTCGCGTCGGCGATCGAGTGGTGGACTGAAAAACGCTCCACCGAGATCGACCCTATCTGCTCGCGGCTCCCGGCCCGGCTCACACGAAGGTCGACGTCCTTGAGACGGTGCTCGCCGAGGCGGTCCTCGATCAGGGCCGCCGCGTAGGGAGGCGCATACACCGGCACGCGCAGCTCCTTGAGAAAGTAGGGAAGGGCGCCGATGTGGTCTTCGTGACCATGCGTGATCACGATCGCCCGTAGGCTCTCCTTCTGTGCCCGGAGCCAGCTGAAATCGGGGTGCACCAGCTCGGCACCGTTCTCATTGGTGAACCCGATGCCGCAATCGATGGCGATCGTCGTGTCGCCGCAGACCAACGCGGCGCAGTTCATTCCGACCTCGTTGAGGCCGCCAAGGGGGATGAAGCGTAGACTATCCGTCACAGAACTCTCGGCAGCGGAGCTAAAGGCCGGGAAGGCCTCGGTCAAGGCAGCGATTGCCTCGTTGACCCGCGTGATTCCGGCGTGCTACGCACCCGACCGCACGGGTTCAATGCGCCGTTTCTTAGCGATTATTTGGGTAGTTTCCCTCTGGGGCGCATCAGCGGCGGCGCAAGGGCCGTCCACCGACGATTCCACTACCGCTGGGGCGCGGGGGAGTGCGGCCACTGCCGAAGAAGAGGCGATTTCCGAATCGGAAGCCTCCCCGAAACCAACCCGGGAAGAAGACCTGCCACCTCAGCTCCGGGCGCCGAGCGTGGAGGGGCTGGAGCTCCCGACCGCGCCTGCCCGCAGCGATGACTCCGATGAGGAGTTCGACGAAAGCGCTTTCGACGACGAGGACGACATGGCGGCGGATGACGCTGCGCTCCTCGGTCACGCCGCTCCCCCAGCCGCCGATCCAACGCTGGCGTCCTGGACCAACCCCCGCCCCGTGTTCTCGCTCAACGGCTACTTCCGCGTGCGAGGCAACTACATCGACAAGTTCTCGCTCAACCGGATTCCCCTCGACCGATTGAACGAAGACCCCTTCGCGCGATGGATTCCGGTCGACAACGCGCCCAGCTCCGGCCTCAACGGTGTCCTTCCGCAGGGCGGTTGCAGCGGCGAGCCGGCCTCTCCTGCGAGCCAGGAGCAACGCTGCGGTGGGTCCGGGACACTGCGCTTCGCGAACATGCGCCTTCGCTTGCAGCCGACGCTTTCTCTGAGCGACAACATTCGGGTCCACATGATGTTGGACGTATTCGACAATCTCGTTCTGGGTTCCACCCCCGAGGTCAAGTCCGTCAACCAGTTCGGGCAGATCCCGGGCCGTGCCCCCGGGGTCCCGGTCGACAGCTTGACCCAAACACTACCCCCGCCTGAATCATTCCGGAACACCGTCGGAGACAACATTTACTTCCGGCGGGTTTGGGGCGAGGTGACAAACAGCACCATCGGTCAGCTGCGCTTCGGCCGCATGGGTCACCAGTGGGGTCTCGGGATGCTTTGGAACGCGGGCGAGGGGACCAACCAGCTCGACACCGTTCTCGATTCGGACTTCCAGTCGGAGATCGATCGCATTCAACTCATTGGCAAGTTCAAAGGCATTTTCTTCGGCGTGTCGTGGGACTTTGCGAGCAAGGGCTACATCTACGACCCGGTTGTCGACATCCAGGCGATTCCAATCGATGCAACCAAGCTCGACGACACGCGGCAGTGGAGCTTCCTGCTCGCACGCCGCATGGAGCCGCTCGCTCAGGAGAAGCGTCTGGCGCGCGGTAAGTGGGTAGTCAACGGCGGCGCTTACTTCATCTATCGTTCGCAGTTCTTGTCGACCTCCACCGCCCCGTTGCTCGGGACGATAAGCGACATCGAGAACGCCTTCGTCCGCCGCGACGCCAAGGTCTACATGCCTGATGGATGGATTGAGGTCTTGTGGAAGGACTTGCGGCTGGAGCTCGAGTTCGCCGGGATTCTCGGACAGATTCAGAACATCTCGCCCGCAGAGTTTCCGCCGACGGCCGAGGGGTCGAAGTTCAAGTTGCGCCAGTGGGGTCTGGCCTTCGAGGGCGAATATCGCTTCCTCAAGAAGAAGCTCGGCGTCTTTGTCAAAGGCGGGATGGCCTCGGGTGACCCCGACGTCGTCGGACTCTCGCAGTATGAGGACCTCGCGACCCAACCGGTGGGACAAAAGACCGTCTCGAACTTTTCGTTTCACCCGGACTATCGCGTCGATTTGATCCTATGGCGCCGCATCATGGGGCGCATCGCCGGGGCTTACTATCTGGCGCCAGCGATCAGCTACGACATCATTCGTAGCGACTTCGGCCGCGTGCTCGGAGCACGGCTCGACTTCATCTATAGCCGCGCGATGTACCAGCAACAGGCCTATGCGTCCGAGCCAAATCTCGGGGCCGAGCTCGATTTTGCGATTTACTATCGCACTGAGGATGGCCCCAAGTTCACCGATGGCTTCTTTGCAACCGCCCAATTCGGCGTCTTGTTCCCCCTGGAAGGTCTCAAGTATCTCGAGGTCGACGGCATTCGTGAGCCGGGGACCGAAGGCCTTGGCACCAAGCGGGCGTTGACGATGCGGATCATCCTCGGCATCGAGTTCTGAGGCTAGCCTAGCGTTGGAGTAGCGCTTCGGCTCTCGCGGCGACTCGCCACTGCCTGCACCCTTCGGCAAGCACGATGCCTCGAAGCTCCGCGAGGGCGCGTTGGAGCTCGTCGTTGACGATCATGTAGTCGAAGAATGGGTAGTGTCCGATCTCTTCGCGCGCGTTGTCGAATCGGCGCTGGCGCGAGGCATCGTCGTCGGAGCCGCGGTTGTCCAATCGGCGTCGAAGCTCGTCCATCGAAGGAGGCAAGATGAATACCCCGATGGCTTCTGGAAACTTCTCCTTGATCTGGCGAGCTCCCTGGTAGTCGACGTCGAATAGCACGCCACTCTTGCCTGCCTCTCGTGCAAGATCGATCTCAGCGACGCTCGTGCCGTAGAGGTTATCGTGCACCTCCGCCCACTCTGCGAAGCCATCTTGGTCGATCACCTCGCGGAACGTGTCCTCGGTGACGAAGTGGTAGTCGTGACCCTCGACCTCGTTCCCGCGCGGTTTGCGAGTCGTATGCGAGACGCTGAACCTGAATTGGGGAAACTCTTGCAGCAGCCGGCGCGTCAGCGTCGTCTTTCCTGCTCCGGACGGGGAGCTGACGATCAACAAAATGAGATCCGGATCGGTCGACGCGGCGACACTCATTCCACTACCCCCTCGAAGTCACCACTACCGTGCCGGAGCGGTCCGCTAAAGCACATTCTGCGCTTGTTCCCTCATTTGCTCGATGCTGGCCCGGAGCGCAATCACGTGCGTCGTCATCGCCCCGTCCTGCACCTTCGACCCGATCGTGTTGGCCTCGCGCGCCATCTCCTGGAGCAGGAAGTCGATGCGCTTCCCGACCGGTGCGTCCGAATTCTCGATCAGTTCGAGCATTTGACTGCCGTGGCTATCGAGCCGCACCAGCTCTTCCGTAACGTCGGAGCGGTCCGCCAGCATCGCGATCTCTTGCTCTAGGCGAGCGGGCTCGAGCTCGGCGTTGACGCCTGCGAGCAGCGCCTCCAGGCGATCGCGAAGCCGCGCTCTTCGGCCTTCAACCATCTCCGGCAGAGCAAGCTTCAACGCCTCGACGCTCACGCCGAGCTCGGAGAGCCGGTTGCCGAGCTCTGAAGCCAAAGCCTCTCCTTCTTTGCGGCGCATCGCCGCCACCGCGGCGCAAGCTGCCTCGGCCGCCTGCTCGAGTGACAGGTCGAGGGCTTCTTCGTCGATGTTGCGATTGATGATGAAGAGGTCTGGTACCGAAGAGAGGAGGGCGAGGGGCACCAGCTCATCGGGATTCAGTGCGTCGCGCAGCGCAGCGAGCTCACCGTACACTGTGCGCGCGCGATCGAGGTCCAGCGTCGGTTGCGGAAGGGTCTGCCCCTCGAGCCTAGCAGTGACATCCACGCGCCCGCGTTCGAGATGAGCCCGAACTACGCGCTCTACCGTCGATGTCCGACTCTGGATGCGAGAGGGGAGACGTACGCGCACATCCAAGAAGCGGTGGTTGACCGCGCGCATGTCGAGCACCACGTGTCCTTGTCCGAGCGCTGCTCGCCCGCTCCCGTATCCCGTCATGCTCCGCATGAGATGCTTACTCGAGCCCGCGCTTGTGCTTGATCTGATCCATCACCTTGGCGTACTCGATCTCGAACGCGCTGGTACCCTCTTGGAGGTTCTTGATCTTCGAGCGCACCTCGGCGTCGAGCCCCGTCTCGACTTCCATGTGCCGTCGCAAGATGGGCGTCATCTTCTTTCGCAGCGTTGTGTCGTCCGCGTAGATCTCGACGACGTTGGCGCTGTGGAAGAGCATGTTCAGCAGTTGGTCGACGAGGTAGGGTAGAACCTCGTCCTGCTGCGGGAAGCCCATCTCCTTCGCGAGACGCTGCCGCATTCGGCCCAGCTTGGAATAGCCCAGGCCCTCACGTTCCATCCGGTCTTTGGCCTCGTCGATCATCTGGCGTTCCCGACGAACGAACTCCTTGAGGACCGCCTCGAGGTCGAGCCGGACCTCCGCCACCTCCTCGACTTCGATGTCTTCCTGGGCTGTGAGCTCCCGGACGAGGTCGTCGACGATTGGGCCAATTTTTCCTGAGTAAAGTCGCATATTTATGATGTAGGCCGGGACCCGGCGCAACCCCCTCTCGAATGCGGCGACACTAGCTAAGGCAGTCCTTTTGGTCAATACGAAGGAAAATTCGCGCCTTCGCGTGATTTTGTGAAAATGCATCTTGACGGTAATCCTGTATTCATGCACCATACCGTTAAGGCTGTAAGTATGGATTCTAACGCTCCTGCACTGCAAAACGGCTCCGGCGCTCGACGACT
>Ga0209567_10002005_pt1 | contig 10065 bp, 14 predicted proteins | sample COG_12_FD_184756 | JGI IMG/M metagenome (GOLD analysis project Ga0209567, IMG submission 184756) | Pelagic marine sediment microbial communities from the LTER site Helgoland, North Sea, for post-phytoplankton bloom and carbon turnover... | ecosystem: Environmental > Aquatic > Marine > Neritic...
CCGGCTTCGTGAAGCCGGGTACGACGTGCTCGACTGCGGCACCGACTCTCCAGACAGCACCGACTACCCGGTGCACGCTCACGCCGTCGCCCGAGCCGTCGTCGGCGGCGAAGCTACCTGGGGGATCGTGGTTGACGGCGCCGGGATCGGGTCGGCGATGGTGGCCAACAAGGTTCCCGGCGTGCGGGCAGCCCTCTGCTACGACATCTCCACGGCTCGCAACAGCCGCGAGCACAACCATGCCAACGTCCTGACCCTGGGTGCGGCACTGGTCGGTGATGGTCTAGCGTGGCAGATCGTGCAGGAGTGGCTTTCGGTGGAGTGGGGCGGCGGTCGCCATGCCAGACGGGTGGCCATGATCGACGATATCGAGCAGAGCTACCTGGGCACGGAGGTGTGAGAGGCCGATGGTGAATCGCGATCAGATTATCGAGGTCGTGACCCGTGAGGTACTCGTGGCGCTCGCGGCAGGTTATGACATCTGCGACAACCCGGACCAGGTCCGCAAGGTTGTGGCCAACGGAGCAGATCGTGTCGCGTTCCACGGAGACGGCTCCGAAGTGCCGTTGGATCTGGCTCGCTACATAGATCACACCCTGTTACGTCCCGATGCCACGGCTGAGGAGATCGACGAACTCTGCGCGGAAGCCCGTGAGTTCAACTTCGCCTCAGTCTGCATCAACCCCACCTGGGTACGCCGCGCCACGGCCAGTCTTCGAGGGACCGATGTTGCGGTATGCACGGTGATCGGGTTTCCGCTTGGCGCCACTACTCCGGACGTGAAGGCCTGGGAAGCTCGCAAGGCGCTGCGTGACGGAGCTCGCGAAGTCGACATGGTGATCAACGTTGGTGCCCTGAAGTCCGGCGACTATCAGTTGGTACTCCAGGATATCGAGCGAGTGGTGGACGCCGCCCACGAGGTCGGCGCGATCTGCAAAGTGATTCTCGAAACCGGACTGTTGACCGACGAGGAGAAGGTGATGGCTTCCGCCCTGGCGCGCCAGGCGCACGCCGACTTCGTCAAGACGTCGACGGGTTTCGGTCACGGTGGGGCGACGGTGTACGACGTAGCATTGATGCGTGAGACCGTGGGCCCCGAGATGGGCGTGAAAGCGTCGGGCGGTGTGAGAACCGCGGAGGACGTCGAGGACATGATCTCGGCGGGAGCGACTCGGATCGGGGCTTCTGCCGGCGTAGCGATAGTGAGCGGTGAAGGAGACACTGGTGACCAGCGGTATTGACCTGAGATCATTTGCGTTCCTCGACAGCCTCCAGCCGCAATACGCGGCGTTCCTCGGCACCGTGGCGCAGGGCTTCCTGCCGTTGGCAGGTGATGCATCGCTGTGGGTAGAGGTGGCGCCCGGCATCGAGATCAACCGCCTGACAGACGTCGCGATGAAGTCCAACCGCGTGCGACCGGCGATGCAGATCATCGAACGCTATTACGGAGTCCTGGAGATCCATTCCCACGAGCTCGCCGAGACCCGGGCAGCGGGAGAGGCCATTCTCGATGCGATCGGGCTCAACGAGTCAGACCGGCTCAAGCCGCGGATTCTCTCGAGCCAGATCATCAGGCGCATCGACGATCACCACTCCCAGCTCATCAACCGGGTACGGCATGGCCAGATGATCATTCCCGGCCAAACGCTGTATGTCCTTGAGTGCGAGCCTGCCGCCTACGCATCGCTCGCGGCGAACGAAGCGGAGAAGGCGGCTGAGATCAACATTCTCGAAGTGCGTTCCTACGGTTCGATGGGCCGTATGTACCTCGGTGGCGAGGAACGTGACATCGACGTCGGTTGGCGTGCTGCCATCGCAGCACTCGAAGGCTTGGAGGGGCGCGAGGTTACGAAGTAGTCCCGCCGCGGCCACGTGCCGCGAGCGCGAGCATCGTCGATCAGATGAGCGGTGATCTCGCGATCAGATGAGTACTCCAGAGACATAGGTTTCCGTAGAAAGGAGGAGCTTCGAATGGCAGAAGCTCTTGGAATGATCGAGGCACGGGGTTTCGCCGCGATGGTCGAAGCCTCCGATGCCATGGTGAAGGCGGCGAAGGTCGAACTCGTCAGCTACGAGAAGACCGGTGGCGGCTACGTCACTGCCGTCGTGCGAGGTGACGTAGCTGCAGTGAAAGCTGCCGTCGATGCCGGCGTACGCGGCGCCGAGAAGGTCGGCGAGGTCATTGCCGTTCACGTCATCGCACGTCCGCACCTCAACGTGGATCTCGTGCTCCCACTCGGGCGCAACGAAGACGCGGCCGAGGAACTCGGCTGAGACCCGGAGGGAGGCTGCGATGCAGCTAGCCAGGGTCACCGGAACGCTCGTCGCCACACGCAAGGATCCGCTGATGGAGGGCATGACGTTTCTTGTGCTCCAGCAGGTCGCGGCAGACACCGGCGAGACCGGCGGCTTCGTCGTCGCGGTCGATGCCGTTGGTGCCGGCGTGGGCGAGATGGTGATGTTCGCCTCGGGTAGTTCGGCGCGTCAGACCGTGCTCACCAAGGACAAGCCATGTGACGCCGTCGTCATGGCCATCGTCGATACCTGGGAAGTCGACGGTGAGGTGAGGTACGTGAAGTGAGCGCGTTGCCATGTTGAACGACGCCGATATCCAGGCGATCATCGAGCGGGTCAAGGGCAGGGTTGCAGCCGCGGAGCACGCCGACCGGAGTGGGCCGGCGCTCGAAGCCGCCGCCGAGATCGACATGTACCGGGCAGACCTGGGGGACGGGATCCACGCGACCGTCGATGCCGCCGTCGCTGCCGCCCGCGGCGCGTTCGTGTCATATCGCGAAATGGGTCTCGAGGTTCGCAAAACCATCGTTGAGGCGATGCGAGCCGCGATGCTGCGTGAGGGTGAACGGCTCGCCTATATGGCTGCCGAGGAGACGGGAATCGGTCGTGCCGAGGACAAGGTCGTCAAGAACCGCTTGGTCACGACGAAGACTCCCGGACCGGAGGACCTGGAGCCGCGCGCGGTCACCGGGGATCAGGGCATGCTCCTCACCGAGTATGCGCCGTACGGGGTGATCGGTTCGATCACCCCCACCACCAACCCCACGTCGACGATCATCAACAACTCCATTGCCATGGTTTCGGCGGGCAACGCGGCGACGTTCAACGTGCACCCGAACGCCCGCCGGGTGTCGGTCGAGAACATCAAGCTGTTGAACCATGCCATCACTGCAGCGGGTGGCCCTTCCGATCTGGTGACTGCGATCGCGAAGCCCACACTCGACAGCGCCAAGGAACTCATGAACCACCCGGACGTTCGGGTGCTGTTGGTGACCGGCGGTCCCGGCGTAGTGCGTGAAGCGCTCCGGACGCCGAAGAAGGCGATCACAGCCGGACCCGGTAACCCACCTGCGGTCGTCGACCCAACCGGTGACATCGAACAGGCTGGGCGTGACATCGTGCGTGGCGGCTCGTTCGACAACAACGTTGTGTGTATCGACGAGAAGACCACCATCGTTGTCGACACGGTTGCCGACCGATTGGTGCAGTCGATGCAGGCCGCGGGTGCCTACCGGCTGAAGGAACACGAACTGAAGCGGCTCGAGCGGGTGATCTTCCGCGAGAAGGGTCCACCCAACAAACCCGGTGTCATCAATCCCGAGTTCATCGGCAAAGATGCCTCCCGGATTCTCAGTGAGATCGGCGTCAGCGTCGATCGGTCGGTGCGGCTTGCCGTTGCCGAGGTTCCACGGGAGCACAACCTGGTGTGGACAGAGCAGATGATGCCGGTGATGCCGGTCGTGAGAGTCAAGGACGTCGATACCGCGATTGACCTGGCGGTCGCGTCCGAGCATGGCTTCCGCCATACCGCGTCGATTCACTCGACGAACGTCGCCACGATCACCCGGATGGCGCGAGCCATGAACTGTTCGATCTTCGTGGCCAACGGCCCCAACTTCTCCGGGCTCGGCGAAGGCGGGGAAGGGTTCACCTCGTTTTCCATCGCCAGCCCGACGGGCGAGGGGCTCACCAATCCGCGAACGTTCTCGCGGGTTCGTCGAGTGACCGTGGTGGGGGCGTTGCGCATTGTCTGAGGACACTTCCGGACGCGATCCTGCGATCGGGCTCATCGAACTGTCCTCGATTGCACGCGGTGTGACGGTGGCAGACGCGATGGTCAAGGCGTCCCCGGTGAGTTCGCTCTATGCGGGCACCGTGCATCCGGGCAAGTATCTCGTGCTCGTCAGCGGAGACACAGCGAGCGTCGAGGAGGCGATGAGCGTCGGGGTCGATCTGGCCGGATCCCGATCGGTAGGCACGATCTTCCTCCCCGACATCGATCCGGGCGTTGTGACCGCGCTCACTGAGCCGAAATCAGGCGCCGCACTGGGCAGTGAAGCGGTGGGCATCGTCGAGACCGAAAGCGTCGCTCCGTTGTTCGGCGCAGCGGACGCAGGTGCGAAAGCGGCCCGTGTTGCGGTGGCAGGCGTTCGCCTCGCAGACGGACTCGGGGGCAAGGCATACGTTCTGTTCACCGGACCGGTGGCCGAGGTCGAGGCGGCGGTGGAGGCGGCAGTAGAAGGACCGAAGGCTTCCAACACGCTCGTCGAGTGGCAGATCATTCCGCTGATTGCCCTCGAGGTTGCTGAGAATCTTGCGGCAGATCTGACGTTCACTCCGCGTCTCGCGGCGCGCCCTGCGGAGAGGGGCTGAGCTCGTGCAGCTCGGGCGCGTTACCGGAACCGTCGTTGCCACCACCCAGGTCGAGGGGTTGCGTGGGGTCCGGTTTCTGGTGGTGCAGCCGCTCGACAAGCGGCTCGCTGCCGTGGGTGAGACCCTGGTGGCTGCAGACGCCGTGTATATGGCAGGACCAGGCGAACTGGTCTACTTCGTTGCATCCCGCGAGGCGGCGGAGGCGCTGGAACCTCGTTTCGTACCGGTCGACCACGCCATCGTCGGCATCGTCGACGAGATCGAACTGAGGGCAGACGCATGAAGATCGCCCGGGTCGAGGGCACCGTGGTATCGACGATTCAACACGAGTTCTTCGACCGGCAGCGGCTGCTGGTGTGTGACGTGATCGACCCGGGAGGGGAGCCGACCGGGGAGTATGCCATCGCGGTGGACGTGGTCGGTGCCGGCGTCGGCGAAACGGTGCTGCTGCTCGACGAGGGCAGCTCGGCACGGCAGCTCTTCGACGTAGACACCGGGCCGATCCGGGCCGTTGTGGTCGGCATTGTCGACGAAGTCTCGAGCGAAGGTGGGGAACTGCAGATCGACTGACGAGAGCTACGCTGCGCCTCGTCGGTTGTGCATATCTCCAGGGCCATGTTGAGACCTACTCCGCTTCGCAAAACCCGTCCGTCAGCGACGCTACGCCGCGTACTCGTGGCCCTGGTGATGTTCGGCGCACTCGCGGCTGCTTGTTCCGGTGCGCCGGCGCCCGAGGACGCAGCAACATGTGAGGACCTGGTGAAGGTTGGCATCAGCTGGGTGGAGCGGACCGCAGCCGCGCTCGAGGGGCAGCCGCTCGAGGTGGTCACGGGAGATGCCGAGCCTCCTGAGGATATCGCCGAACTTCAATCGGTGGGTGCCGCGATCGACGTGCGGGCTGCAGATCTGGGATGCGCAACGGCCGAGCTGAATCGGGCGATCGCCACTGCCGTTGTCAACCTGGAATCGGACGATCCGGTGGTCTCGCTATTCCTCAGACTCGTCCAAGCCAACGCCGGCGGTGTATCTGAGTAGGTCCCGCCTCGCCCCGGCTCAGAGGCCGGCAGCAGCCTCCTTGTCGACCATCCATATGACCTCGCGAGCGCCAGCGGCGACCCTGGCCGCCGGGTAGTCTTCGTTGCCTGCGGCGATTTCGGCGAGGATCGGCGCCTTGGCTGAGCCGGTGACGACGAAAACCAAGGTGCGGGCGCTCCACAGAAGTTCGAAGGTAGCCGTCAGCCGCCAGGCATCCTGCTGGGGCACCCAGTTCGCCACGTAGCGCCGCCCGGTGGCTTGCAGCGCTTCAGTATGAGGGAAGAGCGAAGCGGTGTGGCCATCTTCGCCGAGGCCGAGCAACACCATGCCCGGACGTCCCTTCTTCCTGAACGCGAGCTGCAGTTTCTCTGTGTAGGCGTCTGCCGCTTCTGCCGGGTCGCCCAGGTGGTAATCGGGGGCGATGAGGGCGGCTCCAGTTCGGTCGACAAAGGTCTCGCGCGCCATGCGACTGTTGCTGTTCGGATCATCCGGCGGCACCCAGCGCTCGTCGGTGACCCACAGGGCCACGCGGTTCCAGTCGAGGTCGTAGCCGGGCAGCATCCGATAGGCGGTTCGGGGTGTGTTGCCTCCGGCGAGGCCTACGGTGAGGGCCCCGTCGCTGATGTCGAATGCAATGAGAGTGGCTGTGGCGCGGGCAACTGTATCCGGGTCGGAGTTCACGCGAAGATCCATAGTGCCGACGGTAGCCGTGGTCGTCCGGATCCCAGCATTGGAGTGCGTTAGGTTGAGCCCATGGCGAAGATGCTCCAAGTCACCTGGGCCCGAGGAGAACGGGTCACCGCCTACCTCGCGGCAGCTTCCCAGCCCGAGCGGTCACCAGCGGTGCTAGTGGCATCGGGTGCGGGCGCGGGCCAGCAGCACCCGTTCATGGTGGCGGTACGCGACGGACTGGCAGCCGCCGGGTACCCGGCCATGACCTTCGACTACGCGTACGCCGAAGCAGGCCGCCGCAGTCCAGACCGGCAGGAGCGGCTCCTCGAGGTGCATGAAGCGGCGGCAGTTCGTCTGGCGGCGAGATACGGGAGCGTTGCGCTCGTCGGCAAGTCGATGGGCGGGCGAATCGCGTCGCATCTCGCTGCAGACACCGGATGGCCGGCAGCCGGCCTCGTGTATCTCGGCTACCCGCTGGTGCCGATGGGGAAGGGCGAGCCCAGGCTCACGGCCCATCTGGAGGAGATCGAAGTGCCGCAGCTCTTCGTCGCTGGTACTCGCGATCGGCTCGGTCCACCCGACTTGATCCGTGAGATATCGCGGCGCTTGCCAGACTCCGCGGTGGCAGTGATCGATGACGCCGATCATTCGCTACGAGTCCCGAAGCGAGTCGGCTTGTCAGGTGAAGAGGTGCTGGCCGGCGTTATCGGCTTGGTCGCGGCTTGGTTGCGGCGGTGCGGCCCCTGATCACGACGTGGGTTCGCGGTAGGTGGCGCTCGTGACCTCGCCCTTGTAGAGATCGATGGTCCAGATCGATCCCTTCTGCCACTTCCCGGCGCCGTTCAGTCTGACCCCTGCAGCGGAAAGCGACTCGATGTATGCCTGCACCACGTCGCCGTGGGAGCACAACACCCTGGCCTCACCTCTGAGATCGGCCAATTCGAGTCGGAGCGATTTCGGCTTCGCTCCCTGGCTGAGGGCGGTGTCCGTGACGAGTTTCAATCCGACGGTGGCTGCGAGGTCTTCAACCGTCTCGATGCAGCTTCTTGCCGTGGCGCTGCGGACGCCGGTAACGGGCACTCGAGTCAGCCGGTCCGTGATGTCCCTTGCCTGACGCTTGCCTCGCTTGCTCAGGGGGCGGCGGGCCTCGTCCTTCTTCCATTTCTTTCGCGTGTCGGCATATGCGTGACGTACCAGGTAGGCGCGAGCCGCTTTCGGCCGGTGGAGCAGGGAGTCTGCCCAGGACAGGATTTCGCGGTCGCGGTTGTAGGTGAGGACGTGGCGGGCCTTGTTGACGGTGAGCCAGACAATCTTGTTCACCTCGCGATTGGGTACGAATGTGCCGCCCAACGAATCGAGCAACCAGTAGCGCACCACCTTGTGGTTGCGGCGCCGGGTGCTGTAGGCGATCGTGCCCAGCTGAGCAATGACTTCAGCGTCCTTGCCTGTTTCTTCCTTGACCTCTCGCAGCGCGGCAGCTCGAAACGATTCCTTGCCGTCGAGCTTCCCTTTGGGCAGTGACCAATCGTTGTACCGCGGTCGATGGACGAGGAGAAACTCGCGCTTGCCTTTCCGGGTGCGGGTGACCACACCGCCCGCGGCCCAGATCGAAGACTTGGGTGGAAAGAGCTTCGCCACGTCAACCAACCGGTGCCCGGGTTGCGGGGGAGTGAAGGTCGATGCGGCGGCTCGATTCCCGATCGAATTCGCTTGCGGGTAGCAGCTTTAGTCTCCGGTGTGCTTCTTCGTCATGGTAACGGCGGTCCCGATCATGCATGGTGGATTCCCCACCCTGCGAGCGTTCACGATCGCTCGCGTTCGAGGGCCTGCACCTTGCCCAGGCGCCGTAGATATCGATCCTCAGGGATGAACTCGGCCCTAACGAAGGACGTAACCAGCTCGAAGGCGACGGCGGGGCCGATGACCCGGGCCGCCAGCGCCAGCATGTTGGCGTCGTCGTGCTCGACCGCCTGGTGGGCGGTATACGTGTCGTTCGCCTGGGCGCAGCGAATGCCGTTGAGCTTGTTGGCAGCAATCGCGGCACCTGCGCCGGAACCACAAATGATGATCCCGCGATCAGCCCTGCCGGCGACGACAGTCCGTCCTACCGCCGCGGCGAAGTCGGGGTAGTCCACGGACTCGGTGGAGTCCGTGCCCAGGTCGAGCACGCTGTGGCCGGCTGCCGCGAGCTGATCCCGCACCGCCTCTTTCAGTTCGAAGCCCGCGTGGTCGGCGCCGAGCGCGATCCGCATGTGCCCTCCTCTGTAACAGGTCTGGGTGCAATCTACCCGGCTGCGGCTCCACAACTTCGCTCGCTGGGTAGCCTCGCCGGAATGCGACTCATTCTGACTGGGATGGTGCTGGCGGTCATCGCGGCTGCGTGCGGGAGCGGAGCAACAGCTCCGCTGGTCGGCCCGGTCGACGTGGACGTGGACACGCGTCTGGCCCTGTTCGGTCTCTACGGCGGCTACCGCCTGGTGCGCGAGCGCGACGAGGATCCCTCCGAAGACCTCTCGCAGCAGCTCATCGCCGGCGGGGCGGTCTCGGCCTGGAACGACCGCCTCACGCTCCGGCTCGACTCGGAGCTCGCGTTCGGTGGCCGGAACGACGTCAGCGACTACACGACGCGGGCGATCCTCGGCGCCGACTTCAAGCTGCTGCAGGACGTGAGCCTGTTCGCCGAGCAAGAGTTCACCTTCGGTCCCGACGAGGACACCGCCGACACCCGCCTCGGAATCAAGGCGACGCCCTGGAAGGGCGGCCGGCTCCGGACCTCGCTCGAGCAGCAGTCGGCCGAGAACGGAGCGCGCCTGTTCGCGAACGTCGGGCTCGACCAGACCTGGCAGCTCTCCAAGGTCTGGGGCCTGAGCTTCAGCCTGAACCGCTCGGCGACCCTGCGCCACCCCGGGAGCACGCCCTTCAACGCGGACGTGCCTCCGGCATCGGGTACGGCCGACGACGACTTCACGTCGATCTCCTTCGGCACCAGCCATCAGCTTCCGGATCAGTCCTGGAGCTCGCGGCTCGAGTTCAGGCACGGGTCGGAAGAGGACAAGTGGGGCTTCTTCACGGGCTTCCACCGCGAGCTCGGCGACGGGATCGGCTACTCGGCGAGCCTGAAGCTCTTCGACACCGACACCGACCAGGACGAGAAGACCGAGGCCGACCTGAGCTTCGGCTTCGTCTACCGCCCGCTCGCCAGCCGCTGGATCGTGCTCGACCGGCTCGAGTTCGCCTTCGAGGACCAAGACGGCGACGGGTTCGACTTCCGCAGCCGGCGCCTCGTGAACAACCTGAACGCGAACTTCAGCTGGAACCGCTACACGCAGCTCTCGTTCAAGTACGGCGCCAAGTACGTCCTCGACCGGATCGACGACGAGGACCTGGCGGGATTCACCGACCTGATGGGCGTCGAGATGCGCCGCAATCTGGGCGAGCGCTTCGACTTCGGCACGCACGCCCGCGTGCGCCACTCCTGGGACTCCGAGCTGTACGACTCTTCGGTCGGGGTCTCACTCGGCTACCGCGTGGTCACGAACCTGTGGGTCAGCTTCGGCTACAACTTTACCGGCTTCCGCGACCGCGACTTCTCCGACTCCGACTACACGTCCCAGGGCGCCTACTTCCAGTTCCGCTACAAGTTCGACCACCACACGATCCGGGACCTGCTGCTCCCGAACGAGTGAGCGC
>Ga0209567_10002006_pt1 | contig 10065 bp, 7 predicted proteins | sample COG_12_FD_184756 | JGI IMG/M metagenome (GOLD analysis project Ga0209567, IMG submission 184756) | Pelagic marine sediment microbial communities from the LTER site Helgoland, North Sea, for post-phytoplankton bloom and carbon turnover... | ecosystem: Environmental > Aquatic > Marine > Neritic...
TCCTTTATGTTAAAAATATAAAATGCACAGTAAAAAAATCACTTCAAAGGAGGGGTTGTACTAAGGGGTGTTTCCTGGTACCGGTAAAACCTATTCATAGTGTGTGATTAGCTTTAGGTATTGTCCGATTGTCATCGAAAATTTGGCTTTGACGGGGTTAAGGTTTGGTACTTTTGGCACCCTCAAGGTGGGTGGGGTAACTACATATAAACCAGGCATGATGACACTAAATAGTCATTAAACATGTTTTGTAATAGTCTGATCAAGTTTTAAAAAATATTATAAACAAGCTACTTTGACCTAATTATTTGATATGTAGCAAATGTGTGAACTACTTTACTATGCTAAGAAAAACCGTTTTATTTACACGTTGTGAAGTTTACTTTATTTTGCAAGTTCCAACTTTGCAGAAAACCACAACGTTCCTTTATTAAGTAAGTTATATAAAATTTATTTTGCAAGAGTATTTGCCAATAATGGGGAAATATTTTTTTGGAGGGATTTTTCCATAAATTAATTCTGGTGTGAGTTATGTGCTTTTGAATACAGAAAAAATGCTACAAATTCCTGGAAAACTGTCAAAACTGCTAAATCGAGCTTAAATTGCATTTTATCCAGAAGGATGACCTTACTTGAGTATGATTTAGACATCTTTTGTTAAAAGTGATGCACAAAGCAAATAAAATCTTGAAACATATTGATGATTATCTCCCTTTTCAGTTGAATGATAAGTTTGTCCACCTCACTTTCTTGTCGACTCTGTAACCCAAATACGCATGAATTGATTTTAATTAACCTTGCAGAAATGTTTATCATCTCGAGCCAATGTATCGAGATGAATAATTAAAGACGTATCTCAAAGTTCAAGGTCAATTTTGGAGGTCAAATGTCAAAATATAGTAATTTTGCCTTTTTCGGCCTCTAACTCCATCTAGCATAGAATAATTATTTTATAACTTCGCGCATATGCTCTACTAGATAGATACGCACAAAACCAAAATCCTAAAACTTAAAAATCAGAGATCAGAGGTCAAAAAGTGGATTATTTTGTCATGTCAGTGCTGTAACATAGTCTTACATGAATTAATATTAAAATAAATTGGCACAAATATTCTCCTAACGAAGACTGAACGTTGGGGGAAAGAATTATATGAATACCTGAAATAGCAAGGTCATAGTCGAAGGTCAAAGGTAAAAAGTGCGCTTATTTGTTATGTCAGTGCTGTTACTCTGTTTTATATGTATAGATTCTCAAAAATAGTCACACACATATTCTCCTAACAAAGACTGTGTGTCGCGCATTTAAGTCAGGTGCATATATGAAAGGACAATGGCAAAATCGGAGGTCATTTGTTTTCATTCAAAAGAATGAAGTACTTGATAATGATAGCAAACACAAATTTAAATATAAAAAAGGAGACATGTGGATATATACCGTTTTTGCGGAGGTTTATTTAAAATATTTATTTCTTTACAGATGGTTGCAGTTGAACACCCGTGTGTAGCATGGATGGATACTTCTGTGCGTGTCAAGACCGGTGATCTTGGTCAGCTGTTTAAAGAGGTCAAACGAAAGGGACTAATGGCTTATGATTCAGGAATATCAGCGATCGGCACTGTTATAATACCAGAGAGAACACACCATAAAACGTTCAAATTCTTCAATGATAATCCATGTTCGTTTGCGTTTAAATTTGACGTCCATGGTGGTATAATATTCATATTTGCCAACCAGTTCATCACGAAGTACTTCCTACGGCCTTGGGTGTCGTGCGCACTGTCGTTTGGGTGCATGAATCCTGTTGAAAATTAATACCTATTCATTATCTGCCTAATCAGTTAGGAAAAGTACAAATATCATTTGTGTCACCACAGCGACCAGTCCGTTCTGATAATCCTGGTGAAACGTCTCTTCCATCGCTAGCTATATAAGCTGACCCGAAATATTTCATGTTCTGTAGATCGGCAATTACAAGTAACAGACATGTTATTTGTATCCAGAGTATTATACATTTTACTATAAGTAAAACCGTTTAATTTTGCAAACTACTGTTTAGACTTTTTTTTTTTTAGTACACACATTCTATCATTTGACAAAACAATCTAATATTTGTTTCCACTGATCTGCCCTTAACCCTTTTTGTACTAGTGCCATATGACGGCGGCAAACACCTGCTCTGAACGTCTAACGTCGCCATATGGAGTCATGCGTGTACATTGTATGGCTTAAAGAGTAAGATTTTGGGACAGCACACTTAGATGATGCTCTTACTGATCACTTAAACATCCAAATTTATATAAAAACTCAGCAGTTGCTGAGCGGATTGAGTTATACCATGCTTTAAAACATTAATTTCGGAAGTTATTCTCCCGAGTGTATACAAATAAGAGTAGTTTTATGATTGCAGCATTGCACATTACGGAAAGTCACAACGACAGGATAATATGATGCATCAAAATGCTAAGGTCTTTTTTTGAATTCCTACTGTGTAAACGTGCCAAAATAAGTACCTCACCTCGGATACCTAAACTTTATGGATCTGCATCGGTCGGTTTTTTGTATATTAAAACGACGTAAATATCTGCCAAGAGAACATCGTAGCATGTATAACGGATTTGGTATTCAATTAACTTTTTATCCATTTTCATTTGTATCTGACATCAAATGCCTCCAGTATTTCGCTGCGAATCTGATAATGCATGGTTACAAATGTAAAAGCTAATTTACACATTTTGATCGAAAAATTACGTCTTCCAGACAATAATGCTCCGTCAAACGCGTCATTTGTGACGCATTCCTTTAAATTATACCGGGAACGATTATTGATGTTTTGAAAAAAACTTTTAATAAATCACCATTAAAACTGCACCAATACTGTTTAAATAATGTCGCTACGCGGTGTCGGATACATGAATAATTACAGCCACTTTCGGTTCACCGGGACATGACCATGCATGTTGTGAGGACATAAAACGCCCCAAATAGTTGTTTTTTAAACATGGAACATCAAAGAAAATGTGCTTTTACTAAAGCAATGTGCATTGATTTTGAAAAATGTTCGAGTAATATGTTACCGATTTTAGACGTAACTAGCATTTCCGGTTTGATACAATTAAACAGCCATTCATTTAAAACCATGTACTGCATTGCTCAGTTACAAATTGCGCCATATGTTTTGAATTTTCTAATCAGATGGTTGAATGTCGTGCAAAAAGGTGTAATTTCTGCACGCAATGAAAATAACGTATGTGCTGAACGTGAAATAAAACAACAATCACACTTTTGCGTCACACATGAATAATTTCTTAAACAAATCCATAGTTTAAAAAGTAGCAAGCAATAGAAAGAGAAAGTAGTCTTAAAATGACTCTGTCAAAGTTTAATCGGGATATCGTCTGATCGTTTTTCAGAAAATAAATTTACAAAATGATTGGTAAGAATACAATTCAGTGTAATGAGGTTGTGCGCACATTAACCGGTTTTAGCCCTTAGTAGAAAATTACTAATATTGATCACGCGAAGGCGGTACCCTTATCTCATCTTTTATTTTGTGTATGTCTTACGTGTATTTTTGACGAGTTGATGACATTTTTTTTATGAAATTTATGTGTTTGCATGTGCATGGGTGTTTTGCTTGAGAGGTAGTGTCATTTTATGATTGTGTTTCCAGTTTCAGTTTTTTTATTTCTATTTTCTACGCATGTTCGACATTATGAAATTTTCGGACTGTTTGTGTACTCAGTCAACCGATAAACCCAGTTTACATATTACATTGGCCCTTATCTATAGTGGTGTATATTGATAACTAAGTGTAAAAAAAAGTGATATTAGCGAAAAGTTTCAGTACCTACCATTATAAGGGTTTTAGTACTGATTGGATTAAACAAACATCTTTGACTCGGGTTAGCAATGGCTATCAAACATTTCAAAACAAGTGTGTCCAGGCCTCCTAACATCTATTCATCAGAGTTACGATAAAGAAGAACTTACAAGATCACAAAACAGAGTATATTTTCATAAATATTAAAAAGGGAATTGCTCGAGTATTTGCCGTAAGGCTACAAAACGCTTGACTGTCAGATTGTTTAAGAACCTTTATGGATAACAGGGAATATTTTCCCTAAAATCGTGACTTGACACGGGTTAAATTTTAAATATGAATAAACTAAAAATCTGATTACTGTTTGCGATAAAGTATGGGGATGTATGGGGATGTCTGTATTAAACCGGTTATCTGTTATTTGTAAACCCCGGAGGTCGGGAAATGTAGCGGTTAATAATGCACCACCCTTAAAACGACTAATATTCACTCTATGATCAGCGGTTAATAATGCACTACCCTTAAAACGACTAATATTCACTCTATGATCATTTTTTTTATAAATAAAATGTGTTATTGTAGAAAATTGAACACAAATGTATATGTATTGAAAGTTATCTATTTTTTAAAACGTATGCTATTATCTTTGCTTTTGCAACGTGCGCATGTGCGAAATATTTGCATCTAGCCTGAATCTTTATCATTTTTGTGGGGGCTTCGTAAAGTTCATATTTGAGTCTGCCCCCCCCCCGTGACCCACCAATTTTTATTTTAATGGTTACTGTATATGACATTCCTACACAACAAATGGGTCAGGGGGTAGCAATATTCTATAGCAGAGGATACGAATCCGGGAGAGTCAATAATGTGATATATATTTAAGAAATTGCCTTATTCAAGATGGTCTAATCATTGCAAAATCATAGACAATGCGACAGATATTTTTTCAATGAATGAGATATACAAAATCGACCATAAATTCCGTTTCAATAACAAGCGCCTTTTTCTGACACAGAATACGTGGACACCCTCAAACTGACACCATTCTTCAGGAAAACTGTATGTTTCTACAATTGCTGGGATAGATGTAAATATAATATCGAATAATAAAAGCAAAGGCACATACATACATTTCTATTCAATTTTATGGACTTTATCTCATTTGCATATTTATGAATATTTATGAGAATGTTAAAAAATCAATAAAAACAAGAGAAAAATGATCATAATCGTTTATTTTACTAACCCTGGAACTAACCCAAGGAGTACTAAAAATGCATATTATGGATTTAAAGGATAATATTACATATAACTTTTTTTCAATGAATGAGATCCACAAATTTGACCACAAATTTACATATCATAACAACCGTCTATTTATGACACAGAATACGTGAAAACGCCACAAATGTACAAAATATTCAGGAAAACCACTGTATCTTTCTTCAATTGCTGGGATAGAATAATGTAAACAGTACAGTAATAAAACATATTCATAGACATACACTTTAATTACATTTTATGTAAATTATCTCATTTATACATTTATGAATATTAATGAAAATATCCAAACAGTGAAAAAAATCTCGGAATCATACTTATATCTAGCCTTTTTTAATCATTGAACAGCCCTTAAGGCCACAGAATATTTAAGTGTGGTAATAAATTATTGCTGAACATTCCTTTATTGAATTATTTGATTTGGGTTAAAAAGTTACTATTATATTTACCACAACTTCGTTTCTATGACAACGATATAAACGATCTGACACAGACAAAAAGACATCCACTCTTTGTAATATTCTATAGGAAAACCACTGTATCTTTGTCCTTTTTTCGTAAAAGAAGATGATAGTAGTACAATGGTGCAATGGACCTAATACATTGACATTAACGTTGATGATCATGTTAATGATCATTTGAATATGAATGAGAATACTAGAAATAAATATAACTCAGAAAACTTATCAACATCATATTTCTTACTCACAATTGAACTAGCTAAACGGCAACAAAAGGACTGAGTGTGGTTATAAACTATTACTGAACATTCCTGGTATTTGACCATCAATATCCAACTTATGTAATTAAATATAATTTCCATGAAAAACACCAAGATTAATTCGTCAGGAAAACCACTGTATCTTTAAAAACCTGAGTGATAGAAAATAAAATGTATTAGCAAATGCATATTGACATACAAAAATTATAATATATATTTATTGCAATTTTTTTTAATAAAAATGAAATAAAAGAACCCATAAAAATAAATATATCAAAGTCACCATGGAGGTATTAGTGTTTTTTTTTTAAATGCATGCATTAATATTTTATGTACTTCTTTTCGCGTTTATTATGACCCTCCTGCCTATGCTTCATCGATGTTCTATTTACATTCTTCTATCCAAGCAATTGTTGAAACATACAGTGGTTTTCCTGAAGAATGGTGTCAGTTTGAAGGTGTCAACGTATTCTTTGTCAGAAATGGACGCTTGCTATTGAAACGGAATTTATGGTCGATTTAAGTGGATTCATTTTAAACGCAGGCTTTAATATTTTATGTTAGGTTTGGTTTGAGCTGGGTTTAACGTCCCGACAACACAAAATGGTTATACGGAGCCGTGGACCTCGATTTAAAGTCTCATCCGATTGACTAGTCGAACGGGGGAATCGAACCAGCGACCCCCGTTATGTATTTTTCTGCAATTTGGCGAAAGCTGTTAAAATATAAAAGAATATATTGGAAGACATGTACTATTAAAGCTATTTATTATCATGGTGCGCCGAGTATCCGTTTCCATGGTATAAATATAACAAGGATGCTGTGGGTTTCCATGCAAATTATGTAAATTAGAGAAGTAGCCACGTGCTCTGTGTCAGAAATAGACGGATGTCATAGTAAACAAATTGCAAATTCTGTGAAAAACAGCGTTGGTCTTCCTCTCATTAGAAAATACATAGAAGCCAGCCACCCGAACAGCACACAATCAAGACAAGAAAAACAACATGAATGTAAATGGCTATAAAAACACAGAAGACACTCAGAAACAAACAAACAGTTATTAAGGGAAATATTGGAGTACCGCCATGGAAAGGTCAGAGACAAATGTCACTTGGGGGCTTAAACCTGGTTTGTGAGTGCTCAACCTCAGTTAATCACGTCACAATAAAATACCGAATGAGAAATACCTTGTCGCAAAAGACTTATCAGATTACATTTGTACTTACTAATGAGGGGAAGATTTCAATACCATAATTTGGAGAAGGTTTTGCGAAGTTTTTTTATACCTGTATATGTTTAAGGAGGTTTTTTTTGTGATTGTTCTGTAGCGAATTGAAAAATCTTCTACAGAATACCAATACCTTGCAAACGGATAAACTGTTATATGTAGACCCGTAAGATATAGCATGGGGAACACTTCTAATTAAAATTGGATAATTTACTATATTGAAATTGAAATTATCTGTTTTGTCATACATTTTGGAGAAGATATTGCCATGACTTATAAAAAATATCTGAGTCTATAAATGGCGCCGATATAATGGATCCGTTTGTTTTATTAAGACACAAGTCTTTGGGGTGTATAAAAGAAAACAAAGTGTCAAACTAAACAAAACCAACAAGAAAATATCAGATGATACTAGAAACAATTAAGATATCTTCCGGTAGTACACTCAAATACTTTAAAAACGTCACAGTCATGTTAAGAAAATTAACCCCAAAACTAATAGACGGATTTCAAAGAAATGAGGGGTTGCAATAAGAGGTGTTTCCTGGTACCGGCAAATACTATTCATATTTTGTGTGTGATTAGCAGTAGGTAGTGTCCGTTTGTCATCGAAAATTTGGCTTTAACGGGGTTAAGGTTTGGTACTTTTGGCGCCATTAGGGTGGGTGGGGTAACTGCATATAAACCAGGCATGATGACACTAAATAGTGATTTAAAAACATATTGCAATAGACTGATCAAGTTTTAAAACATATTATAAACGAGCTACTTTTACTTAATTATTTGATATGTGGAACATGTGTGTACTATCTTCCTATGCTTAGAAGAACCGTTTTTTTATACGTTGTGAAGATTACTTTATTTTTCATGTTCCAACTTTGCAGAAAACCACAACAGACCTTTATTAAGCAAGTGATTCAAAATTTATTTGGCAAGAGTATTTGCTAATAATGGGGTATTGTTGTTTTGGAAGGATTTTTCCGTAAATTAATTCTGGTGTTAGTTATGTGCTCTTGAATACAGAATAAATGCTACAAATTCCGTGAAAACTGTCAAAACTGCTAAATCGAGCTTAAATTACATTTCATCCAGAAATATGACCTCACTTGAGGAAGATAATGACATTTTGTGTTTAAAATGATGCACAAAACAAATAAAATGTTGAAAAATATTGATGATTATCTCCCTTTTCAGTTGAATGATCAATCTGTTCACCTCTCTTTCTTGTCGACTCTGTAACCCCAATATACATGAATGGATATATAAATAACCTTGTAGAAATGTTCATCATCTCGAGCCAATGTATCGAGATGAAGAATTAGAGATGTATCGCAAAGGTCAAGGTCACACTTAGAGGTCAAATGTAAAAATTATAGTAATTTTGCCTTTTTCGGCCTCTTACTCCATCTAGCATGAAATAACTAGTTTATAACTTTGCACAAATGATCTCCTTGATAAGGCATTTTGTCGCGCAATAACCCATTATCTAAAGCTTAAAGGTCAAGGTCAAAACCAGAGGTTAAAGGTCAAAAAGCCGTTTTTTGTCATTGCATGACTTTTTACCTCTGATTGAGACCTTGACCTTCAAGATGTGTCTCTGAAGCGTAACAGTGGCGCAGTTCGCGCATTATACATTAACTTGCATAAAACTGACTGTAACGTTCTTATTTACGATCGCAGACCTGCAATATTGGTATCATTGTGAAGGTTAGATAACTGCTAACAGGTTGGTAAAAACTATATTATTTTTGATTTACATTGGTCGTTCTCATGCTTCAAACACGCATTGCTAAACTGATAATGTTTTAACGAAAGTTTGTCTTTCATAATATGTTACATAAATTCAGCTTGAACATTTTTTGCATAATTTTGATATATATTGGAGCAATCTCATTCCAAATTGCATGTAACGATTTGAAAACTTTGACCGAATTGTTTTTCGAACAACATATATTGCGATCCTAATGATAAAACGGAAAAACGTCATTTTGACGTCGGCTATACAACGCAGCAGTGGCCTTCTGGCAGAACGACGTTATCCTGCTCTATCTTTAGTAAGAAAATCACTACAAAATAGAAAACGCCCGGGTCAAAGTTTTTTAAATTGTGCATGTGGTTTATACAGAGAATGCTGAAAAACATATCAAAATCATTCAGAAAGGACGTGGGTCAACTTATATAGAAAATTTTGCCAAAAAGGACATCCCTAATTTTTTTCACAGAATACTATGTCATATTTTTACTTTACGGATCCGACAATAACTAAGGAAAATCGTTAGTCCCTTTACGCTTTTGGCGCCGAAAGTATGGTGGGGTATACGAGTCAGAATCTCATATTTGAATTTAAGAAGTATATATTTCTATATTACCATGACATACATCAATGATTTTGTTTAGAATACACTCCCATATGTGTATTTCGTGGATCTAACAGCAACTAAGAAAATAAAAAAAATCCCAAGACCACCGTTTGGCGCCTTAAGTATGGTGGGGTATACGAGTCAGAATCAGAGTGTTGAACTTATTTAGTATATACTTCAGATTCTATCTAATTCACTTGATACTTGCCACAAATGGTAATCAGGAATAGTAGGTGTGCAAGACGTAATTTTCGTACGAGTCAGTTTGGTCATTGTAGAGTTATGTCCCTTTAAAATTGCAAACATGGGCCAAAAATGTCAATGGATTGAACAACTCCTTCAGTTTCTATCCGATTTATTTGACACTGGCCAAAAACTTATATCAGCAGTTGTAGATGTGTACGACGCAATGTTCGCATGGTTCAGTTTGGTCATTATGGAGTTATGGCCCTTTAATATTGCAAAAATGGGCCAAAAATGTTAATAAAGTACATAATTTTCTTAGTTTCCAACCGATTTATTTGATACTTGCTGCAAATATGGACCTCGAGTGGCAGGTGTGTAAGAGAAAATTTTCGCACGGGTCATTTTTGTCATTGCGGAGTTATGGCCCTTTAATATTGCAAAATTGGCCAAACATGTTAGTACATAAAA
>Ga0209567_10002007_pt1 | contig 10065 bp, 9 predicted proteins | sample COG_12_FD_184756 | JGI IMG/M metagenome (GOLD analysis project Ga0209567, IMG submission 184756) | Pelagic marine sediment microbial communities from the LTER site Helgoland, North Sea, for post-phytoplankton bloom and carbon turnover... | ecosystem: Environmental > Aquatic > Marine > Neritic...
TAGCTCATACCCTCGGTTCCCATGGAGATACCGTCACTGACACCGATGGTATTGAAGCGCAGGCCGACCAACCCGGCCGCCTGCACGCCTTCCTTGATCTTTGCCGCCAGATCGTTGAGGTGCATATTGCAGGTATTGCCTTCCCACCAGACGCTGGATATGCCGACCTGGGCTTTACCCATATCCTCCGCAGTCAGCCCGGTGCCGTACAGCATGGCCTGGGACGCCCCCTGTGAGCGGGGCTCAGTGATCCGTGCGCTGAATCGATTCAGTTTTTCCGACATTTTCCTGCCTCAAGAAAGGTGCTGGTGCATTCAAAAAGGTGACATTGTACCTGTCACAGCCAAAGCCTCCAATTTCACCGGATAAAGAACCCGCAATATCAACCACGGGCTCCAATGGTACTTAGTTAAGCTCCAAGCTGCCCCACCCGCGATCGAACAGCGTTGAATTTAGCCACGGAAGACACGGAAATAAATGACAAAAAATTTCCGAGCCTTCTGTGTCTTCCGTGGCTATTTACATGACATTAGCCTAAGTAAGCACCGTTCACCATGGGCTCTTTTATTTCCACACTGGGTCCGCGCATAAACTCTGACCTGCAGTTTGCTGGTGCGGCGATATGCCACATGTTCACTGATTGTCTCGATTGCTAGTATCAACCGTTCCGCTGCATCGATGGCGGCAGCGCAAAAATCAAAAATCCAAGAACAAAGATAGAGGAAGCAATGATGTTCGCCCTTACACACCAGGCACCCCGTCAACTGGGTGCAATAAGCTCCGCATTAATTTACTTTTTTTCTTTCGGAGCCCATGCCGAGCAAGCCCGGCAACTACCGGAAATGACCGTCGAAGGTGAGTCAGTAGCCGGACCCAACATTTTCCAGATCGATCTTGAGCAGGCGCCGGTTACCACACCGGATGCGGCAGAACTGCTGCGGCGTGCTCCCGGCGCCAACGTCAACCGCAACGGACCGCTAACCGGCATAGCGCAGTACCGCGGTATGTATGGCGACCGTGTCAATGTTGAGGTCAATGGCATGAACATCACAACCGGCGGCCCGAACGGCATGGACCCCCCGCTGTCCTACGTACCCCGCGGCCAGCTGGAATCGCTGGAGGTGATTCGCGGCATAGCACCGGTCAGCTCCGGCGTGGAAACTATCGGCGGCACCATTAAAGCCAAGGCCAAATCGAGCAGCTTCGCCACACAAGACCGCATAACACCCACGTTTGACATCAACACCGGCGGCGCAACGGTCGATACGTCGACTACCGTCAGCGGTATCGCCAGTGCGGCCAACCGCAGCCACCGACTACACCTCTATGGTTCGCGCGACAACGGCAACAATATCAATATCCCGGATGGCAAAATCAGGCCGTCCCGTCACGAGCGCAATAACTACGGTGCGGGCTACGGCTTCCGCAGCCAAAGCAACCACGAATTCTCATTTGATGTTCGCCACAACAATACCGATCCGACCGGTACGCCTTCGCTGCCGATGGATATCAAATTCATCGATACCGATATCCTGCAGAGTGAGTACAGCGGATCAGTGGGAGACTATGCCCTGCACGGCCAACTGAACTGGAGCAATGTCAATCACGAAATGTCGAACTTTGTATTGCGTGATCCGCCAGTTAACCCGGCGACCGGGGTCGAGAACACGCGCCTCAACGACACCAAAGGCGAAGGCGTCGGTTACCGCGCCGATGTGGGCATTCCAGTTGCTTCAGGCACCCTGCTGGTGGGTGTTGACGGACAGCTCGACAAGCACAACGCCACCATCACTGACCCGGTCAACAACCCGGCTTTCCGGGTTGAGGGCTTCAACGATGCCAGACGTGATGCCTACGGCTTTTTTACCGAATGGGACGGCGACGTCACCAAGAGCTGGAATATGCAACTCGGCGCACGCTATAACCGTGTCCAGAGCCAGTCCGGGCAGGTTTCCCACTTCATGGCCGGGATGAATCCGGCCATTGGCAACCTGCAGAATCGTTTCAATTCGGCCAACCGGGACAATAACCAGGACAACTTCGACCTGGTAGCCAAACTCGATCACGCCCTGTCTTCGCAGATCAACTTCATCGGCGAGGCAGGCATGAAGACCCGTGCCCCCTCCTACCAGCAGCTCTATCTGTGGGTTCCCCTGCAGGCCACCAACGGCCTGGCCGACGGCCACAACTATGTCGGCGATATCAACCTGGACTCCGAAAAGGCCTATGAGGCCGGCCTGGGACTCGACTGGCACAGCGGGCGGGTGTATGCAACGCCACGACTGTTTTACCGCTATGTCGATGACTATATTCAGGGCATACCATCAACCGACCCCCTCGTCATCGGGGTGAGTACCGCCAACGGTGATCCCAATCCGCTGCAGTGGAGCAACGTCGACGCCAAGTTCTACGGCGCCGACATGGACTGGGGCGTGACCATCAACCGCAACTGGCGCCTCGACGGTGTTGCCAGCTATGTGCGTGGTGAGCGTGATGATATCAATGATGACCTGTATCGCATTGCACCACTGAACGGCAGTGCCACCCTGACCTACAACCGAGCGAACTGGTGGGCCGGCCTCGAAGGTGTCGGCTATGCCAAACAGAACGAGGTGTCGGAAACCAACAACGAGGAAAAATCAGACAGTTACGCTCTGCTGAACCTGCGCGGGGGCATCAGCGTCATGCGCAACCTGGCGATCAGCATCGGCGTGGAAAATGTCCTGGACAAGAACTACCAGCCCCATCTGTCCGGCATCAACCGGGTCAGAAATTCCGATGTAGCCGTCGGTGAGCGTGTTCCCGGCCCGGGCCGCAATTACTTTGCCACACTGCAGTACAAATACGACTGAAGCCCTTTTCCCATTGGCAGGGATGCAGGTAACCGTAGGAGCGGCCTCCTGGCCGCGATGGTAAGCGGGACCCCATCGCGGCCAGGAGGCCGCGCCTACAACACAGCCATTAGCCGTAATGTTGTAGACTACTCTGCCTATGAAAACATATCAGTCAATCGCTCAGGCGATACCGCTGTGCATGGCACTGTTACAGCCGCTTGCATTGACAGCTGACCCACTGCAGCAGTCAATTTCCCTGGGCGGTAAGAACAACCGGCAGGAGCAACTCACGCAACAGCGCATCGATAAGCTCAGCGAGCAGACACGGGCCATGCTGGACGAGTACCATGTACTCAACCGCGAACTCGAGGCGTTAAGCGTTTATAACGATCAGCTGCAACGGCTGACCGTCTCCCAGCAAGAGGAAAAGGCGCTTATCCACCAGCAGATGGAGGATATCGAGCTGACCCAGCAGGAAATCGTGCCGCTCATGCTGCGCATGATCGAGCAGTTAAACGACTTTGTCGTCAATGACACCCCTTTTCTGCCTAAGGAGCGTTTGCAGCGCATCAGCCTGCTGCGAGAGCTGATGGACAGGTCTGACGTCTCAGTGGCTGAGAAATACCGCCGTATACTGGAAGCCTATCAGGTTGAACTCGACTATGGCCGCACACTGGAAGCATACCGTGACGAACTTGAAGTCGATGACACTCTGCGCACCGTGGAGTTTCTGCGGGTAGGCCGCGTCGGCCTGTACTACCAGACCCTCGATGGGCATCAAGCCGCTTTCTGGGATGCTCAAGGCCACTCATGGGTTCCTGTCAAAGCAACCCAGCGCCTTGCCATCCGGCGGGCGTTGCGCGTCGCCAGCCAGCAGGCCGCTCCGGAGCTGCTGGAACTTCCCGTTGCCGCTGCGAAGGATCATGACTTTGAATAGCGTCCGACTGCTTGGCTGCTGGCTGCTCATTTTCAGCTGTCTGCCGGCACTGGCAGACCACCCGACTGACCTCGACCATCTACTGCGCCAGGTAAAACAGGCCAGCGACCGCGAGAGCGGCGTTCGCCGCGAACGGGAAAAGCAATTCCTGTCGGAAAAAACCAACCGGCAGGTCATTCTCGATGAGCTACGCCAACAGGTCGAGCAGCAACGCAGCCGTGGTGAACAGCTCAAACAGCAGTTTGCCGACAATGAAACGGCTCTGCAGGCCTTGCAACAAGAATTGAACGCCAAGACAGGAAATCTGGGTGAACTGTTCGGCACCGTACGGCAGTCGGCAAACGACCTGCACGCCCTGCTGCAGGATTCGCTGGTCAGCGCCCAGTTCCCCGGGCGAGCTGAATGGTTCGATGTTCTGGGTAAAAGCAAGAAACTCCCTAATGTCACAGAACTGGAACGTTTCTGGTTACTCATGCAGCAGGAGATTGAACAGTCCGGCGAAGTCAGCAGTTTCCAGGCGGCGGTCACAAACGCGACCGGTATCACGCAGACCGAACGGGTAATCAGGATTGGCGTTTTCAACGCCATCTCAGGCAATCGTTTTTTACGTTATCTGCCGGACAGCAGCCGCCTGGTCAGCCTGTCGCGCCAACCGGCGCAACATGAACGCAAACTGGCAGCATCCTTCGCCAGGCAACAGTCCGGCTACGCACCCATCATCATAGATCCGACGCGGGGTGGATTACTCGGACTGCTGGTGCAGACACCCACCCTGCCGGAACGCATTCAGCAGGGCGGCGCCGTCGGCTACATCATTATAAGTATCGGGATACTCGGCATGCTGCTGGCACTGGTACGACTGGGTTATTTTTCCTGGATCAGTCGGCGGGTCAAACAGCAATTGCTGGAACCGAACGCACCACAAGACAATAATCCCCTCGGTCGTGTACTGCTGGCGGCCGGCAATGCACAGGACAGGGATATCGATGCCACCGAGCTGCTGCTGGATGAAGCGATCCTGCGCGAGACGCCAACCCTGCAACGTGGCCTGGGTTTGATCAAATTACTGGCTGCGGTCGCCCCGCTGCTCGGACTGCTGGGTACTGTGACAGGCATGATTCTGACCTTTCAGTCGATCAGCCTGTTTGGAACCGGCGACCCGAAACTGATGGCCGGTGGTATTTCCCAGGCGCTGGTAACCACGGTAATGGGCCTGGTCACCGCCATACCCCTGCTGTTTTTACATACCCTGCTCGTCAGCCGCAGCCGTACACTCATTCAGATACTGGACGAGCAGTCAGCCGGTGTCGTTGCGCAACGGGTGAACCACCATGATTGAGTCCTTGTGGTGGCAACTGGAGAATGTACGCGCCTTCCTCACCATGGGCGGTCCGGTGATGTGGGTTATTGTTGCGGTAGCAGCGGTGATTGGTTTCCTGGTCACCGAACGCCACTGGTATTTGCTGCGCGTTTTTCCCGACGAGATGCGCGCCTGTCTTAAAACCTGGCAGCAACTGTCTCAGCGCAGGGAGGATCTGGCCAGGCATGTACGAGCAGCACTGGTGTCAGAGGCACGCATTCGCCTGAACCGCTCACTACCCCTGATAAAGACGCTGGTCGCGGTATGTCCGCTGCTGGGCTTACTGGGCACGGTCACCGGCATGATCCAGGTGTTCGACGTCGTGGCTTCACTGGGTACCGGTAACGCCCGGGCAATGGCTGCGGGCATTTCCCGTGCCACACTGCCGACCATGGCCGGCATGGTGGTCGCCCTGCCCGGCCTGTATTTCTGTCTACAACTTGAGCACCAGGTCAAGCGCTCGGTCGACCAGCTCGGCGATCAGCTGCGCTTCCGGTGAGGCATCTGTAAATGCGAAGACGCCGCCATACCGATCAACCCGCGGACGAGTCAGATATCAATCTGGCTCCCCTGCTGGACATTGTTTTCATTATGCTGATCTTCTTCGTGGTAACGACATCTTTTGTCAAGGAATCGGGCATCGAGGTTAACCGCCCGACAGCACAGACCGCAGAACGCCGCGAACACAGCAACATTCTGATCGCCATCGCGCCCAACGGTGAAATCTGGATCGACAAGCGGCCGGTGGATATTCGTTCGGTGCGCGCCGTGGTTGAGCGCATGATAGCGGAGAATCCGGAAGGCTCCGTTATCGTTCAGGGTGACCGCGAGGCGCCGATCGGATTGCTGGTCGAGGTCATGGATCAGGTGCGCAAGGGCGGCGTCAGTAACGTGTCCATCGCCGCCACCCCGCTTGAATGACCATCGCCAGACTCTCCATTGCGACACTGTCCGGTCTTGCAAGCGCGGCCGCCATGCTGTGGCTGATGCAATGGCTGGTCACCTCACCGCAGCGCAAACTGGCGGCCGTCGAAACGGCACCCATCATCAATTTCATACGCCTGAAAGAGGAGGAGCAACTGCGACTCAAAGAACGCCTCCAGGCTCCGCCGCCGCCTCAACAGATCAAACCCCTGCCGAGACCGCAGCTGGATCTCAATCCCGATATCAAACCCCTTGCGCCTCAACTGGACATGGCCTTTGACCTGAATCTGCCGATGAGTCTTGCAGACGGTCCCTATCTCGGTCCGGTGGCAACACAGCTGGACAGGGACTTCATGCCACTTTCCCGTCAGCCACCACAATATCCTTACAAAGCGGCGCGGCGCGGCATCGAAGGCTGGGTTCGGGTCTCTTTCCGGGTGACGGAGACCGGAACCGTCGAGGACGTGCAGGTACTGGAAGCCGAGCCAGCCGGTGTGTTTGATCAGGCGGCGATAAAAGCCGTGTATCGCTGGCGTTTCAAACCACGCATCGTCGACGGCCAGGCGATGGCCGGTACAGCGGAGCAAGTGGTCGAATTCGAACTCAACCGATAGCCATGCGTCGCCACTGGCCAGAACCCCGCACATCGAAACACTTCCTGACAAGGATATGCGCTGCCGTATCGCTGACGCTGTTGGTGGGGGTGTTTTCAGTCAGCCTGTCTGCAGCAGCGGGGCAAACCCTGTCACCGTCGACCTATCAGCAGCTTACCGAGGTTCACAAGCACATCGACCAACAGGCTTACGCTGTAGCCTCGAGGGCGCTGCAGGGATTGCTCGAGGACGTCCAGCAGCGCCCTTACGAGAAGGCTGTGGTACTGCAGACACTGGGCTATGTTCAGGTCAGCCGTGAAGACTATCCCGCGGCGATCCATGCACTGGAGCAAAGCCTGGCGCTGCAGCAACTTCCCGACGACACCCAGCAGCGTCTGCGCTACGACCTGGCGCAACTCTATGTGGCGGAGGACCAGGCTGACAAGGCCGCCCGCACACTCGAGGCGTGGTTTCAAAAGGCCGACAAGCCCCCGGCCGAGGCCTATGTCCTGCTCGGACACGCCTATGCGCAACAGCAACAATACCGGAAAGCGATCCCGCCTCTGGTAAAAGCTATAGAGCTTGCAGACAAACCCCACGCTGACTGGTACGAAGCACTGCTGGCCATGTATTACGAATTGCAGTCCTATCCCGACTGTGTACCGTTACTCGAGAATATGATCCGCCTGTTTCCGCAACGCCATCGCTACTGGCAGCAACTGGCGGGCGTTCACCTGGCGCTGAAGGACTACGACGCCGCACTGACAGCACTTGAACTGGCCTATCGGGACGGCGCCCTGAAAAAGGAACAGCAGCTGATCCAGCTCGCACAGCTGTATCTCTATACAGGAATACCCTATAAAGGAGCACGCCTGCTCGAAGATCAAATGCGCACGGGTGGCATACAGAACAATGCCCGCCACCGCGAGTTGCTGGCACGCGCCTGGTCCAGCGCCAAACAGCGGACACAGGCAATACAGGCCCTGGAAAAGGCCATATCGGCCGAGTCGACACCCGAACTTCGACTGCGCCTGGCCCAGTGGTATTTTGAAGACGAACGCTGGCAGGCGGCAGCATCCATCCTGGAACCGCTGGTGCACGACAAAACCGGTGACTCTACAGGCCAGGCCTGGCTGCTGCTGGGTATAGCGCGATTTGAACAAAATGATCCTGCGGCCGCTCGCGAGGCCTTTCTGAATGCCGCACAGTCTTCTGACGCCGGAACATCAGCGCAGCAATGGCTGAATTTTATTGGAGAACCCTCTGCCGGAGCGCTGTGAATCATCCACGGGCAAAAAAAGCGGGCCATGCGGCCCGCAACAAGTGTCGGTTCAGTGGGAGGGAAGGATAAGAATTACCGAACCGAATTCGAGAATACCAAGTGCATTTAACTCTAACAGGCCAGATCGAAAATCGGAATGCGGCATGCTGTCGCGCGACTATTTGTCGCACCTGGTAACAATGTCACCAATAATGACGCAAGTAACTGGTAAAATCCCTGCATGCCACTCTCAGGACCCACACAAGCCAGCAGCGCACACAACCTGAAACGCCTGTTCCTGCTGCGCACCCTCATGATTGCGGGAGTACTGCTGGCCCTGTTCGTGATACATTTCATCGCCGGCTTAACACTGCCCCTGGCTCCACTGCTGCTGATCATAGGCGGTCTCGGGCTCGTCAACGTATGGACCTGGCAAAGAATCCGTAGCGAAGTCCATATACGTGATGAGGAGTTTTTCATCCAGCTGACCGCCGATGTACTTGCCCTGACCGGCGTTCTGTATTTCACCGGCGGCGCCACCAATCCGTTTGCCTGGATCTTTCTGATACCACTGATTATCGCCGCCACGGTACTGTCAACGAGAGCCACCTGGCTGATGGCGGCACTAACCACAATCTGCTATTCCCTGTTGATGTTCTTTTACCGTCCGCTGGCGGAAGGCGACCACATGCACCATGACGATAACTTTACACAGCACGTATTCGGCATGTGGTTTGGGTTCGTATTGAGCGCTGCACTGATTGCCTGGTTTGTTGTCGGCATGGCCAATACGCTAAGAAAGCGTGATCAGATGCTGGCAGAGGCCCGCGAACAGGCCTTGCACGACGAGCAGCTGGTTGCACTGGGCACACTCGCAACCGGCGCAGCACATGAACTGGGCACACCACTGGCCACCATGGCGATAGTTACCCGGGAACTCGAACGTGCCGATGTCCCCGAGGCGATGAAACGCAAACTCAGCATCCTCCGCGATCAGGTGAGGCGCTGCAAACAGGCTCTGTCGGTCATTTCCGCCTCCGCCGGTGAGGCCCGTGCTGAAAGCGGCAGCCTGATTCGGGTCGAACATTTCCTCAATAGAGTGATCGGCGAGTGGCAATCGCAGTGCCTCCAGGCAGACATCGAGATGCAGCTCGAGGGTGGTCCAGCGTCGGCACAGATTGTTGACGAGTACACCCTGCATCAGTCGCTGATCAATCTGCTGAATAACGCGGCGGATGCATCATCAGAACCCCTGGTACTTAAAAGTTACTGGGATGCAGCGCAGCTGAAAATCGATATCCTGGACCGTGGACCCGGCCTGCACCCGAACACCATAGCCAGTCTCGGACAACAGAAAACCAGCCAGAAGGAATACGGGATGGGTCTTGGCCTGTTCCTCACACATGCCACCATCCAACGACAGGGCGGGAATATTGCCCTTTTTGACCGCGAGGGTGGCGGCACCTGCACACGTATACAACTGCCATTGGCGACTTTTTCATGATAATGAACTCCGACGAAGACCCACGCCCATCCGTTCTGATCGTCGATGACGATGAAGTATTTTGTGAAGTGCTGGCAGATGCGCTGGCAGACCGCGGCTACCGGGTCGCAGCTGCACACGATATCGAAAACGGCATGGCGCAGGCGGAACAGCTCGAACCTGAATACGCGGTTGTTGACCTACGCATAGACAAGGAGTCGGGACTGGTACTGACAAAAAAACTTCACACCATGGACGAAAACACCCGCATCGTCATTCTCACCGGCTACGCCAGCGTCGCCACAGCGGTGGAAGCAATCAAACTGGGTGCTGTGCACTACCTTACCAAACCTGCAGATGCAGATGAAATTCTGGCTGCGTTGCACAAGGACGAAGGTGACGCCGCCGTATCTCTGTCCGATAGCCCTTTAACGGTCAAACGCCTGGAATGGGAACACCTGCAAAAAGTCCTGAATGAATGCAGCGGCAACGTATCGGCTGCGGCGAGAAAGCTGCGCATGCATCGGCGAACTTTGCAACGCAAACTGGCCAAACACCCGGTCAAGGACTAGTCTTTATGGGTCTTCACTGGATCAAGTGGGTAAATTCCCACTACACAAGAGAATTAACCGCGTGCCCCAGGGCACCCTCTCCTCCAGAGGACCTTCTCTCG
>Ga0209567_10002009_pt1 | contig 10062 bp, 8 predicted proteins | sample COG_12_FD_184756 | JGI IMG/M metagenome (GOLD analysis project Ga0209567, IMG submission 184756) | Pelagic marine sediment microbial communities from the LTER site Helgoland, North Sea, for post-phytoplankton bloom and carbon turnover... | ecosystem: Environmental > Aquatic > Marine > Neritic...
CCGATAATGATAAATATAATACCCCCTGCAAATTCCTTATTCCATGCCAGAATTAGAATACCAAGTAAAATAAAGGATGGAATAAGGCGAATAAAAAAGGCTCCAAGTTGTTGCCATATGGTAAGATCCGGCTCGAATGCATCAGCGGCAAACATACTAATGAACAATATGGCCAGGATACATATAATCCTTGGAAGCCAGTGAAATATAGTTTTTGAATCTTTCATACTCAAGGAATTTGAAAAACAATATATTATATATTAATAACATTTAAGAAAAATGTTTAGTTCATTAGATGGGAATGCATAATGCCGGTAAAGTGTAAAAAATGAATATTTAAAGATCAATTATGAGTTTGCCCTCAGTGTTTTATAAAGCTGCCTGTCCATTGGGAGCCATCGGTGAAGAGGTTTTTTATTATATATAATCCGGATCGTAAGGAACCGATATCCATAGTTTTAGAATTTGGCATATATGGAATTTCATGCCGTTCACCATTCGAGGAATACAGGGAAATATCGAATATTGGTTTATCGGATTTCACAGAAAGATACTCAAATGCAGGATTGGGGTATATGGAGCATTCAATATTGTTCCCACCGGAATTAAAGGGCTTATCATCCAATCCGGTAACTATAACTGAAGAGAATTGCATATCCAGCCAATTCAATCTAGTACTGATCCAATTTTTAAATTTGCTTATCTCACCCTCAAAGGTTTCGGGTTGTGGATCTACTTCCGGAGCACCAACATTTTGACCTAATATAGGCCATCGAGAATAGTGTCTTTTCTGAGGTTCATCCATAAGATCAGCAACCGAATCGATATAATTGAAAATATAGTCTTCACCAAGTATCGACTGTCTGAGTTCTAAATATCTCTCCTTTACCCGGCTAACAAATCGAATATCCTTCATTAGTTTTACTGTCCAACCCGGTGGTACTGGCCAGGGATCGCATTGATGCACAGTAAATGCCCATCCTGAACCATCTGTTGCACCGAAAATACATTCATCAATATTCTTCCATGCCCAGTCAAAATCCCAGACTGGTCCAGCACGCAGCAATCCATCCTTACTATTTTTATCTTTATAAAAGTAACTGCTCTTTTTATAGCCATCCACATTCCGTGCTAATTCATTCAACAAGAAATAATCTACAAATGAATCCAGATCCATATAATCTGACATGATATCCGTTAATCCCTGAGGTCCTGCCTCATACAATGCACCCTCCATTTGATCTACAAATTGTTGGATATACAGCTTTTGCTGGTTTGTAATTTCATCAGGTTTAGGGTAATAGTAAACAAAGTGGACTCGCTCAGTACTTCCTTCGAATGGAGGGTGACGGTTTTCCCAGCTATTGTATTCATCAAAATAATCTACTTTAAAAACATAACCACCTGTAACATCATCGCCATAGTTGTCTTGTTCTGTCAATTTGGCTATATCGATCCGGTTTTTATCCACCTTTATTTTTTCGGTTAATACATAAATTCCATTATAGCGACCATTAACTATCACCTCACAAAATTGTGTCCGAGGTGCATAATGACCCATTTGACGAAAGAGTTCGAATGCGAGGGAATTGCGCATAAACGTTTTATCATTATAGTTTGCCAGAAGAATCCAGTCGTTCTCTGAGGGCATATGGAATAAAGGAACATTCAGATTATTTCCCGAACTGTCTCTTGTTTCAAATCCATAGGGTTTTTGAGGAAGCCATGCTGAATATCTTCCACGGATCTCAATACCTATATTTCCATCATAGATATTAGGATCATCGGATTTTCCGGAATAACCGTTCTTATTATAAATGATCTTTAAATGGGCTTCAATTTTTGGTTCATCTATAATCGGTGGGCCACCTGTTTCAATTATGACCAGTGGCAGGTTGGTGGAATCAAGTTGCGCAAATAACTTGAGATTCCAGCAAAAAGAAATGCCTAAAAAAATAAAAAACAAATAACTCTTACCCATGTTGTTCCTCCCTGACTATGCTAAGATAATTAATTTTAGCCATTTGATTTACATGAAATAATATACAAGAAAGCTGATTCTAAGGTTAATCCGGTGCTTGTTGATTAATGATAGATAACTATTCATTAATCCATTCAGGTAATTAAAAAAATGAACCCACCTATTTAAATTCCATATCTCCCTTGTTTATGTAATAGGTTGATATAGTATATCTGGTAAAGAAATTGATATAATAAAAAAGGCAGCCTCTGGTGGCAGCCACCATTGTCTCATTAAATTATTTATTCATCCGTCAGGATACTTTCAGCAAGAAGAACTACTTTATTGTTAAGGACTTCAACAACACCGCCGCCAATATTTACCTCCTGCTTGCTATTATTTGATTTATATACAACCTTGCCCTTTTCAAGGGTTGAAATAAGAGGAGCATGGTTGTTCAGTACCTGAAAGGAACCCTTCGCACCTGGAAATGTTGCTGAATCGACCTGGCCTTCAAATACTTTTTGATCTGGTGTATAAATTTCTAGCAACATATTTATTCTTTTTCTGATTTACAGATTAATTACAATTTCAACATACCAGGTGAGAAACTATGCCGTCTCTTTTTCACCCTTCGCTTCACTGATCAATTTATCACCTTTTTCAATAGCACTTTCAACTGATCCCACCATATTAAAGGCTGCCTCTGGCAGATGATCCAATTCGCCATCCATGATCATATTAAATCCTTTGATGGTATCCTTGATGTCAACCAGGACACCAGGAATAGAAGTAAAGGCTTCCGCAACATGGAAAGGTTGAGATAAAAACCGCTGTACTCTCCTTGCTCTGTGAACCACCTCCTTATCTTCATCGGATAATTCATCCATACCGAGAATAGCTATTATATCCTGAAGCTCCTTATATCTCTGCAGGATCTCTTTAACGCGTTGGGATGTGTTATAATGCTCTTCACCAAGCGTTTCAGCATTCAATATTCTCGATGTGGAATCCAATGGATCCACAGCTGGATAAATTCCAAGTTCTGAAATTTTCCTGGATAATACAGTAGTGGCATCCAGGTGGCTGAATGTTGTAGCAGGTGCAGGATCAGTAAGGTCATCAGCAGGAACATATACAGCCTGTACAGAGGTAATGGATCCCCTATTGGTAGACGTGATCCTTTCCTGCATGGCACCCATTTCTGAAGCTAAGGTAGGTTGATAACCCACAGCTGAAGGCATCCTTCCAAGCAAAGCAGATACTTCGGAACCTGCCTGTGTAAACCGGAATATATTATCCATAAAAAATAAAATATCTTTACCTTTTCCAGTGCCGTCACCGTCTCTGAAGTATTCAGCTACAGTAAGACCTGACAGAGCCACTCTGGCCCTTGCACCGGGAGGTTCATTCATCTGTCCGAATACAAGTGTAGCTTGTGATTTTTCAACTTCTTTCATGTCAACTTTTGAAAGATCCCAGTCGCCACTTTCCATATTTTTCAAAAATTCATCTCCATATTTTATTACGCCTGACTCGATCATTTCCCTGAGGAGGTCATTACCTTCCCTGGTCCTTTCCCCTACGCCAGCGAATACGGAGAGACCAGAATAGGCTTTGGCAATATTATTAATGAGTTCCATGATAATAACAGTTTTGCCAACTCCTGCACCACCAAACAATCCGATCTTTCCGCCTTTTGGATAAGGTTCCAGGAGGTCAATGACCTTTATCCCTGTAAACAACACCTCTGAAGATGTTGAAAGATCTTCAAACTTCGGAGCGGACCGGTGAATAGGAAGTTTGCCAGTTGCTTTTGGGGGCATCAACCCATCTATAGATTCACCAACCACATTAAATAGCCGTCCTCTTATATTTTCACCAATTGGCATGGTAATGGGGCCTTCCAGATGTAGAACTTCTGCTCCCCGAACAAGACCTTCAGTACTATCCATGGCAATAGTTCTGACCCTGTCTTCGCCTAAGTGTTGCTGACATTCCAAAATAACCTTTTCTCCATTGGGTTTTGATACTTCTAATGCATCGTATATGCTGGGTAAAGTGGATCCCTCTTCTTCAAAGCTTACATCTACCACTGCTCCAATTATCTGCGTTATTTTACCTTTATTCGCCATGGTGTGATTTATTTATTAATTCTTAGCTTAAAATTGTTTCCAACAGTACTTGTTAGTGAAAAAATTCTCAAGTGCAAAAGTATACTAAATCCCTCTAAAATGGATCATACAAGAAGAATAATTCTAAAGGTTGTCCCATGTCCGGGCTCAGTATGTCTAATGAATATCTTACCTTTATGGTAATTCTCAATGATCCTTTTAACCAGCGTAAGACCAAGCCCCCATCCTCTTGATTTTGTTGTGTATCCAGGATTAAATATTTGTCTTATTCTTGATTTAGGAATCCCTTTTCCGGAATCTTTAACATCAATCGTTACATTGCCGTCTGGTGCCTTTTTAATGATAATGTCAATAGTCCCCACTCCACCCATAGCATCCACGGCATTTTTACAAAGATTTTCTATGACCCAGTCGAAAAGAGGTTTGTTTATTTTTGCGCGGATATCATTGGGGAGGGAAGTAATATTAAAGGTCACCTTTGTGGATAGCCTGTGCTGGATATAATTAATAGTATGCCGGACAGCCGCATGAATATCTTCATAATTTAAAAGTGGTGTAGAACCAATATTAGAAAATCTGGATGTAATCATTTCAAGCCGGGCAATGTCCTTCTCAAACTCCAGCATCAGATTATCATCCTGGAATTTCCTCTCGGATTTAAAATATTCATTCCACGCCATCAATGATGATATTGGTGTTCCTAACTGGTGGGCTGTTTCTTTTGCAAGTCCCACCCAAATCCTGTTTTGTTCTGCTGTTTTGGAATAATTAAAGACCAGGTAGGTTAATATACCGAAGATCGAAATAATGGATAACTGTATATATGGGTAATACCTTAATTGATATAATAGTTTTGAATTTTTATAATAAACCAGGTTGTAGCCAAATATTTCATTGTTCTCATTTCTGAAATTGATTTTTATCGGTTCATGCTCATCTTTCATAATAGCAAGCTCCTCTTCAATCTTTTTCTCGAACTGTTCACCAGAGAGGTTTTCATCAAATATCAGGTTTCTATGTTCAATTAGCTCTCCTGTTCCGCCGATTAAAATCACTGGAATTGAATTATTGGGTAATATTATTTCTTCGAAAATAAATCCGAGGTTCTGGTTGTCCTGCTGGTTAGCTGTATATTCAAGGGTTTTAGCATATAATGTGATTTGTCTTTCTTCCCTTTCTTTAAGTTGGGAAACAAGGATATCTGTATAATAAATGGATGCAATACCTATTAGTATGGCGGTGATGATTATAATCCACTTGTATTTTGATTTGTTGGTATACAAATCACTTTTGGTATTAAAAACAGTATTTTCACTCATTATAATTGAACTGAGGTATTAATCAGCATAATAGTAGCGTAAGTTTGCCACACTAATTTTTCATAAACAACCATTTTCCCAGAATTCGATAGTTTACTTTAGAACCATGCATGAGAATGCCAATCCTATAGATCCTGCTCGCCACCCAGGTGGTAAATATGAATCCGGCAATCAGAAAGGTTAATGATAGAGCAATTTCCCAATAGGGTACACCAAAAGGTATCCTCATCATCATTATAACAGGCGAAAACAAGGGTATCATGGATAACCAGAATGCCAGATTTCCGTCAGGCTCCCTCAATATGGCTGTTAACACGATAAGAGAAAATATTAGAGGTATGGTAACGGGAAGCTGGAATTGTTGGGCATCTGCATCGTTATCCACTGCTGATCCTATTGCGGCAAATAATGAACCATATAATAAATATGCTCCGATGAAGTATACAAAGAAGGCAAATGCCAACAAGCTAAAATCAATTGATTCTAATGAATTGAACATTTCAGCTACAAATTCATTACCTTGATCTTCCTGAATAATTTCTGACTGTTCAGTCTGTACCGGCAAACTTTCTTTTCTGTCAATATTAAAATAAGAACTAATACCAGTTGTTATCATTACGCTTAGAACGAGCCAGATTACATACTGGGTTAAACCAACTGCCCCGACTCCAAGAATTTTTCCCATCATAAGATGAAAAGGCTTTACAGAGGATACGATAACTTCAACAATCCGGCTTGATTTCTCTTCAATTACACCTCGTAAAATTTGAATTCCGTAAACAAATATGAAAAAGTAAATCATCAATGCCGAGATATAACCTATAATGGTAGCCACCCCAGCGCTTCCGGCCTTCTCCCCTGATTCTGTCATATTGATCATATCTATATCAATGTCAGCCTTAAGACTGTCTAATGTCGCCTGATCAATTGAAGACCTTTCCAGTTTGATGTCTTCCACCACTGATTTCATAGCCCACTCAAGATCCTGAATAACCTCTATACTTGGATTCTTCCCTGAAAAAAACGTAATACCTTCAGGCTTATCAAGATTAATCCTGGGAATGTAAAGCAAGCCATAATTTTCATTGCTTAATATTTCTGTCTTGGCAGCAACCAGGTCTGCCTGAATATATACAAACTTAAGAGAGGAGGATTCAGAGAATTTATCCTTGAAAAAACCTGAGTCATCCAGAATTTCTATGGTTTTTTGATCTGTATCCCTGGTAGACAACCAGATTGGCACAATCCACAAACTTGCAATAAGCAAAGGTCCCACAATAGACATGATCAGGAAAGACTTTTTCCTGACCCTGGTAAGGTATTCCCTTTGTATGATCAGAAAAATATTATGCATTTATTCCTTCGTTTACTTTACTTATAAAAATATCATTCATTGTTGGAATTTTTTCCTGAAATGAGTGTACTTCAACTTCACTTATCAGGAGTGACAGCAGATCGTTTGGAGACAGTTCATTAGTGATTTTAATTGTTGAGCGAATATATCCTTCATCCGTTTCTGTTTGATCAGTGATCTGAAAGTGCTCATTTGTATTTCTATATTCTCCAGTATAATCCACTATAAATGTATTGGTTCTGTGTTTCTGTTTTATGTCATGTTTGGAACCATCGAGTATGACATTTGATTTATTTATCAATGCAATATGATCGCATAGCTCTTCAACCGATTCCATTCTATGAGTGGAGAAAATGATCGTGGCTCCATTCTTTTTTAACTCCAGGATCTCATCCTTTATGATATTTACATTTATAGGATCGAATCCTGAAAATGGTTCATCAAGAATTATCAGGCTGGGGTCATGAATTATCGTTGCGATAAACTGAATTTTTTGCTGCATTCCTTTTGACAGGTCTTCGATCTTTTTTTCAGACCAATCTACGATCTGAAATTTTTTGAACCAGTATTTGATCTTTGACAGGGCCTCATTACGTGATAATCCTTTCAACCTTGCCAGATAAATCAGGTGTTCACCTACCTTCATTTTTTTATAGAGGCCTCTTTCTTCAGGTAGATATCCCATTTTTCTCACGTCCTCAGCATTTATTTCTCTACCATCAAAATGAACTTTTCCAGTATCGGCAAAAATAATCTGGGTAATTATTCTGATCAACGTGGTTTTACCTGCTCCATTAGGCCCAAGTAAGCCAAAAATAGATTGTTTGGGGACTTCTATATTGATGTCCTTCAAAGCCCAAAAATCCCCATAACTTTTTGAAATGTTATTCGTGTAAAGGATATTCAATATGCTAAAAATTGGAGATGACTAAACAAATTTAATTGTAAAGCATAAATATATGAAAAAACAGTAACTGAGTTTACTTATATTCAACAAATTTGATCTGTCCAACAACAACATCCAGATTAAAGGATAAGATATTAGGGGCATTTTCATGATATCCCTGACTCACATACACATGCTTTTCCTGTTTTTTATACCCTTTTGGTATTTTCACATTGCACAGTGGAGAATTTTGAATGTTAATAATAACAGGGAATTTTTCATCATCAGGAAGACCAATTATCAGATTTCCGGCTCCAACACTTGCATAAACATCACTGGGTTCGCTGAGCGGCCTGGAATAATCTACAAGCAAGGCCCCAAATCCAACATCGGCAATTACTGTTCTGGCTCTTGAATGGTTCATTTTGTTTATGGTTAAAGAACCCAGATCAACCTTAACAAGGAAGCTGTCCATCTCGACCAAGTTGGATTTATTTTCCATGTATTCTACATTGACCTCTGCGCTTCCAGATGTAATATCCAATCTCTCGATAGGAAGATCTGATAAGTCGACTTTCGCATCGCCTACTGCATAATTCAAGGAAAGTCGCATTGTCTTTTCGTTTGATAAATATAAGTCCCAGTGATTTTCTGATTCTGTTGAAGGACTAAAAAAACTCTTTGCTATACTGGGTTCTTCATCATTATCGTTGTTGTCGAGGTCGATTATCAGATTTTGAATTCGATCAAGAATTTCAGTTTCAGAATAAATATTGGGGTTTGCGTTGTTATCATAACCAAAAACATTAACCAGGTGCGGATTTACAGTGGGTTTGATACAACATGAATTGGATGTAGCTGTTAGAACAATATTAACTTTGTCGAAATTCTGGTTGTTTTCAAGGGTGTAATACTTCTTGACTTGACCTACTAAACTTGAAAAAGTTATAAAATTAACCAGAAACAACAAAATCACCCTCAACATACGCTCACATACGTTAAAAATCCCATTAAGGTTTCAACAAATAAAAATCCACACCTGCTGCACCAGCTATAATCCTGGTTTTATTAAAAGAATTCTTTCATTCTTTCAAAAAATCCTTTTTCATTTTTTCCTGGAGCTGGTTTAAAGTTTTTAGATTCCCTCAGCGATTCTAATATCTTTTTTTCTTCACTGTTGAGGACTTTGGGAGTCCAAACATTAACGTATATCAATTGATCTCCTCTTCCAAATCCATCAATATCTTTAATGCCTTTTCCCCTTAATCTTAATATTTTTCCACTTTGTGTTCCTGGTTCCACTTTAATTATTACTTTTCCGTCAAGCGTAGTTACTTCATGGGAAGATCCGAGAGCTGCGTCAATAAAGCTTACATGCAGGTCATAGATTACATTATTACCATCTCTTTTTAGCAGATCATTATCTATTTCTTCTATAATGATCAACAGATCCCCCGGATGGCCACCTCCTGGGCCCATATTTCCCTTTCCTGACATTGATAATTGCATCCCATCAGCTACCCCGGCAGGAATCCGGATCGATATAACTTCTTCTTTTTGGGACAAACCCGTATTATCAACTCCAGCGGGTTTTTTATCAATGGTTTTGCCACTTCCATGACAGCTGTGACAAGTACTTGATGAGACCATTTGTCCCAGCATGGTATTTACTACTTTTCTTATTTGCCCTGTTCCATTACAAGTCGGACAATTCTTAAAGGAAACACCGTCGGCGAGAATATGTCTTTTAACTTTGATCTTCTTTTCGACACCGTTGGCAATCTCTTCAAGTGTCAGCTTTAATTTAATCCTTAGATTGGTACCTCTTCTACCTTGTCCACGCATACCTCCTCCTCCACCAAAAAAGCTTTCGAAAGCAGAGCCTCCAAAAATATCTCCAAACTGAGAGAAAATATCTTCCATTGACATTCCACCGCCTGAAAATCCTCCTCCTCGCATTCCGGAGTGACCGAATCGGTCGTATTGCGCCCTTTTTTCCGGATTGCTTAAAACTTCATAAGCCTCTGCTGCTTCTTTAAAATGTTCTTCAGCATCTTTATCTCCAGGATTTTTATCAGGGTGATATTTAATTGCAATCTTCCTGTATAATTTTTTAATCTCATCCTGCGAAGCATTTTTATCAACTCCGAGTATTTCGTAATAGTCTCTTTTAGCCATGTGTTTATGCCCCGGTTACGACTTTTGCAAATCTGATTACTTTATCATTCAGGAAATATCCGTTTTCGATCGTATCAATTATTTTACCTTTGAATTTCTTTTCCGGTGCCGGGATATGTGATATTGCATCATGCAGCTCAGAATTAAAGTCATCGCCCGGATTCGTTTCCATTCCTTTTAATCCCTTCTTTTCTGTAACATTTTTAAGTTTATTGAATATCAACATTACA
>Ga0209567_10002012_pt1 | contig 10056 bp, 9 predicted proteins | sample COG_12_FD_184756 | JGI IMG/M metagenome (GOLD analysis project Ga0209567, IMG submission 184756) | Pelagic marine sediment microbial communities from the LTER site Helgoland, North Sea, for post-phytoplankton bloom and carbon turnover... | ecosystem: Environmental > Aquatic > Marine > Neritic...
AGCATCGGCACCATCACACCTTCGGGGAGAAGCTTAGCGCCGGTATGCGCTTTGCCGTCGATGATCTCTGGGAAGATCTGGCCGGCTGGTTTATGATCGGAATGATACTGGCCGGGTTGATTACAGTGCTGATTCCGCCGGATATGTTCAGTAAATATCTGGGCTCCGGCTTTCCGGCTATGCTGATCATGCTGGCGGTGGGGATCCCGTTGTATATCTGTGCCACAGCCTCGACACCGATTGCGGCGGCCCTGATCTTAAAAGGCGTCAGCCCGGGTGCCGCCCTGGTATTTCTTTTAGCCGGACCGGCCACCAACATCGCCTCCTTAACGGTTCTGACCGGTGTGCTGGGCAAGCGGGCCACCGCGATTTATCTGACATCCATTGCCGTGTGCGCCGTTGTATTTGGTTTAATCGTTGATCAGGTCTATGCATCCTTAGGCATTTCAGCTCAGGCGGTGGTGGGCCAGGCTTCGGAAATTATACCGCACTGGGTGGGGGTGATCGGTGCGCTGATTATTCTGGCAATGTCGGTTAAACCCATCTGGAGCGCCATTCGGGCGCGTTTCAAACCGGCAGGGACGCAGGAAGAAACCTTACCTGAATCTGAAAAAACGCTGGCCGAGCCGTTGCCGGTGGTGTCCGATTGCTGCCCGAACTGTGATGGCTCGTCCGATTCACGGCGCAACTGAACAATTTTATCACACCCGCTTCCTTCGGTCGCTCGAGACGCAGAGGGCGCAGAGAGTGTTATATTTTTCGGTTTCCTCTGAGTCCCGCTTGATTAGCGGGATAAAAGTCCGGAAACCGAAAACCAATCAGCCCCTGCGGGGCAAATCAGGTACCGGAAACTTGGACCATTTTCTAAATTCCACAGTTAGCCGAATATGATCTCTCTTTAACTGCATTTCACCTTCCCATTAATTTTCATGCAAAATTTTCTTTGTCACTGAATTATGAACGAGTTGGAGGTTTTCAGATGCAAGGCACTTAAGGCCGGGGCTATAGTGAACTATGCCCCGACCTTAATAACGCAGCAGATGGAAGCCTCCGGCTCGCCCAGCGGGTGAAAAGTAATGAGATAAAACGATATTCTTCATTTAAAATATTTTTATTTTTCTCATTACTTTTCATGCAAAATTCAGTTTTGGACTTTGGCGACCACCAGTGTAATATCATCCTCAGATTTGAGTCCCCGGGTAAAGTGGTCCAGCTCATCATAAACGGCGCTCAGAATATGGCTGGCGTCTTCCTTCGAATAATTCCGGATCACATTTTGAAATCGTTTTTTACCGAACATTTCCCCGCTGGGGTTCCAGGATTCCCAGATTCCATCGGTGCCGATGGCAACGATCTGCCCGTCGGCAAGTCCGGTCTTGCGGTAGGTTTCGTATCGAAAATCATCTTTGACGCCCAGAGCGATTCCGGTACCCGCCAATTCCTCAAATGTGTTTTGTCCCGGGTCGTAAAGAAGGGCCGGATCATGACCGGCGCGGACCCATTGGAGATGATCATTGGGTGGATCAATGGCCATATAAAAAAGGGTCATGAAGCGCCCGGTATCCAGAACATCCAGTGCCAGATGACGATTCATTTCCGTTATGATATCGGAGATATCTCCGGACTGGGCGGCACGCATGCGCAAAAAGGCGCGTGCGGAGGTCATCAGCAGCGCGGCATCCACACCGTGGCCGGTAATATCGCCCACCACAATACTAAAAGGTGCATCCGGATATTCCTTATTGCCTAAAAAGTCAAAATAATCTCCCCCGATTTCCTCACAGGAAACGTTTTTACCGGCCACATCCAGGCCCTGAATCTGGGGGCTGCCCTGGGGAAGCAAGCTTTTTTGGACCTCGGCCGCCAGTGCCAGGGCTTTCTTCTGTTCGGTCATATCGGTAACAAAGGCCATGTTTCCGATGATGTTGTCCCTGTCGTCACGCAAGGTGTTGCCGTGAACAAGCACCGGTATATGCCGGCCGTTGCGGGCAACCAGGGAACATTCGAATCGGCGGTATTCCTTGGACAGAATTTTTTCCTGGTTGATCTGCATAAATTGTTTAAAATCGTCGGTGGCGAGATCTAACGGAGTTTTCCCGATAATCTCGTTTTTAGCATATCCGATCATCTGACAATAGGCCTGGTTGGCATCCGTGATGACCAGATCTTCATTCATCAGAATAAAGCCTTCGCCGGCAGTGGTGACGATGCGGCGGTATTTTTCTTCGCTCTTACGCAGGGCAGCTTCTTTTTGCTGGATTTCGCGGCGGGCGTCGTCGACTTCCTGAATGATTTTATGATGCATGCGCGCATTGAAATCTTTTATTTCTTCCAAACGCTGACGATAGATTTCTGAACGGTTCAGTTTTCTTTTTAGGAATTCGTTGGCCTGCTTTAGCTGATCGTACGCCTGGGAGTCATCTACCTGAATATCGGCTGATCCTGAAGGCTCATTTTCGTGTTGCTGCGAAGGCTCAGACATATGGCGCTGAAAATCTTCACCATTGCCCTGACCGACCAGCAGGGTCACCAGGGTGGCGCCATGGTAAAAGCTAGCCTGGTCTTTTACCAGCGGGGCGATTTCGCCAAATGAATAAAATCCGCACACAGGCACTTGCGTCGGCAGGTTGTCCTGCAAAATTTTTAATTCTTCCCCGACCCGTGTGCCTAAAATATCTTTACGAAAAGCACACGAGAAGGCCAATCCAAAGACTGGATGGAATTTACCAATGTCAGCGCTTAATTTTTTTACGGACGCCTTTGTATCATCAATCATGAATTCACGGATGGCTTCGGTCAGTTGTACGGTGGCGCCCATCGGTACGGATTCTGAAAATGTAATGCTGCCGTCGGGGTTGTACGTTATGGGGGCACGTAAGTAAAAGTGCTCGCTGTTTTCTTCGTATACCGCCAAAACAAATTCTCTGGCCGGTTCGGTGTGATCTCCCAGGTAGTGCCGATAGAAATCAATGGCGCTAACATCTGCAATTTGTTTTACAGTGCGACCTTCTGACGCATTAACCTTGGCTCGTTTCCCAACGGGTTTCCAGCTGTTGGCGATGGAAAATGCATATTCGAGGGGACCACCGAATACCAGGATCGGCATTGAATCCTGCAAAACTTCATCATTATAAAATTGAAATATGGTATCTTTTTCGTGCCAGAGCGTTCCGGCGGCGCCGCCAAACACCGGGCAGTCCTGACCGAGTTCCTGGTTGAGCATCTTCATGATCGGATCAAATGAGCGATTATATCCATCGGGGAGCGCCAGACAGAGCGATGCCTGCTGGGACAGGTTGTTTTTGGCCTGGTTGACGGCCGATTTAACCGAAAGGGATGGATTTTCCGATAAACGACGGCCGATACCGGCGGTGATTTCAATCTGATCCGTGTAAAAGACCATCAGGGCAATCGAATCGTCGCTGAAGCCATAGCTGGATGAAAATTCTCCGGCAGTAGTGCAGCCGATAAGCGCCAGGTCCGGGAAACTGCCGTTGATGTGATCGAGCATCAAACGGTGATCGAAGTTAATGCCGGCAAAAACAATGCCGGCCTGGGGCGCATGGCCGTTTAGCTGCTGCCGGCACTGGCTGATCGCATGCTCAACCGCACGCTGTGTATCGATATCCTCCGTCTGGCCCAGGCTTGCGATAATCATCTGTCTATACTCCTGTATAGTTTGTGTTTTTAAGAATGAATCCAACTATCAATAATATGTTTATTCTCCAACAAAATTCAACTTTTTCTTGACAAATTTAACTGAAAGGTTAATTATTCCAAGTTTTATAAAGGTGGAAAAAAGCCAATTATCATTATAAGGAGGCGAATTCGATGTACGCGGTAGTGACTTCAGGCGGTAAACAATATAAAGTTGAAGAAGGTGAAACGTTGCGAGTTGAAAAGATTGCCGGTAAGGTCGGCAGCCCGGTAACGTTTGATCAGGTATTGATGATTTCCGACGGCACCGATGCCAATATCGGCCAACCCGTGCTGTCCGATGCGGTCGTTGAAGGCCACATTGTCGAACAGGGCAAGGCGAATAAAATTATCGTTTTCAAATATAAGCGTCGCAAGCGTTACCGCCGCAAGCAAGGGCATCGCCAGCAATACACGGCCATTAAAATAGACAGCATAAAAGCCAAAGAGATAAAAGCCCGCAAGAAGGCCGAACCTGATGGTGAAGCTAAAAAACCTGTGGCTGAAAAAGTGAAAGCCGCTGAAAAGAGAGCAGCGGCCGAAACGAAACCTGCTGAAGCCCCAAAAGCCGCGGAAAAACCAACAGAAGTGAAAAAACCTGAAGCCAAGGCAGCGCCCTCGGAAAAAGCGGCTTCCAAGCCGGCAGTTAAAAAATCGGCGCCGCGAAAGGTAGCAGCAAAAAAGCCGACGGCCAAAAAGGCAGCCCCTAAGAAGGTGACCGCTCAAAAAGCGGCCCCAAAGAAAGCAATGGCCCAAAAAGCGGCGACTAAACCCAAAGAAAAAAGCTAACGAAGCACCCCAAAACATTGACATAATGTGTAAGGAGCAGCAACCATGGCTCATAAAAAAGCAGCGGGAAGTTCTAAAAACGGACGCGACAGTAACGCGCAACGGCGCGGGGTTAAACGCTACAGCGGCCAAAAGGTAACGGCCGGCAATATCCTCGTACGTCAGCTGGGAACCCGAATCCATCCGGGAGATAACGTCGGCATGGGCAAGGATTACACGCTTTTTGCCAAGATCGATGGTATTGTAGCCTATGAAAGAGTCGGCCGTTCGCGCAAAAAAGTCAGCGTACATGCCGAGTGAAATTTATTGATGAAGCACTGATCACCGTGCAGTCCGGTGACGGCGGGCGGGGATGCGTCAGTTTGCGGCGTGAAAAACATGTTCCCCGCGGCGGCCCGGATGGCGGTGATGGTGGTAAAGGCGGAGATGTCATTTTAAAAAGCTCCTTGCGCCGCCGCACCCTCTATCCATTTCAATTCAAACGCCAGTTTAAAGCCCAAAAAGGTGCCCACGGCCAGGGCAAGCAAAAGACCGGCAGAAACGGCCCGGATCTGATCCTTGAAATTCCACCCGGCACCCTGGTCAAAGACGCCGCCACCGGTGAAATTCTAAAGGACTTTACCGCTGCCGGCGAATCTTTCACGGTCGTAAAAGGCGGCCGGGGCGGCCAGGGGAATGCGCGCTTTAAAACATCCATCAATCGAACCCCGCGTTTTGCCCAGCCCGGTGAAGCCGGGCAAATCCGCGAACTCAAACTCGAACTCAAGCTTTTAGCCGACGTGGGTATTATCGGCCTGCCCAATGCCGGCAAATCCACGTTGATCAGCGTGATCTCATCTGCTGCGCCTAAAATTGCGAACTACCCGTTTACCACCCTGACCCCCACGCTTGGCGTTGTTGCAACCGACTGGAGCGATCCGTTTGTGGTGGCTGATATTCCGGGTTTAATCGAAGGCGCCCACGAGGGAGCGGGTCTCGGCACCCAATTTCTGAGGCATATAGAGCGCACCCGCATTTTGATTCACCTGATCGATGCCGGGGGCATTGATCCGAAATACCCCCGCCGTCCTTTTAAAACCGTCAATCTCGAATTAAAATCCTTCAATCCGCAGTTGACCCAAAAGCCTCAGATCGTGGTCCTCAACAAAATGGACCTGCCGGGCGCATCCGGGGCGGCAGAGGCCTTTGTGGCTGCGCTCGATCCGGAACCGGTCTTTTTGATATCGGCGAAGGAAAACCAAGGAATCAAGCGCTTGCTCTCGCGAACCATCGAACTGCTCGATCAATCCGACAATAACAAATGGGGCCGAATCGATTTAGACAAATGATTGTCCGGCAAGCAAGTGATTGATTCGCACTTGAGGGATATGGTATTGAATTAACATGCGCATTGGACTATTCGGCGGCACCTTTGACCCCATTCACCGGGGGCATTTGCAGGCTGCGTCAGAAGTTAAAAGAATTTTTAAGCTGGAACCCATTTATATAATCCCTGCGGCATTGCCTCCTCATAAAACACCGGCCTCGGTGGCGAGCGCCGATGACCGCCTTGCGATGATCCATCTGGCGATTGGCGACATTCCAGGAGTTAGCGTGTCGGATGTCGAACTGCAACGCCGCGGGCCATCGTATACAATTGATACGGTCTATCATTTTAAAAGCACCCAACCCCAAGATGCACAAATCTTTCTGATTGTGGGTATAGATGCCTTTCTCGAGATCGACACCTGGAAATCTTTCCAGGCGTTGCTCGAACAGATTTCGGTGATCGTCATGGCCCGACCCGATGATCGGCGTCAAAGCGTGCAGCAAGGCTGGAAACAGCTGGAGGAATATCTTATATTTAACATGTCGACGGATTACCGGTTTTCAGGATCTCAAAACGCCTTTTTATCAGCGGGCAAGCAGCCTGTTTATGTCTGTGACGTCCGGGCGCTGGATATTTCTTCGACCCAAATCCGGCAGGCCGTTAAACACAAACAAACCATCGAAAATTGGGTGCCTGCTCCGGTAGCAGAATATATACACCAAAAAGGACTTTATACATGAGCAAAGACGCGGCTGTGGCGCTTGATCTGTTCATTGAAGCAGTAACGAAAAAGAAAGCACTGAATTTAGTTATTCTGGATGTCCAAAACCTGACATCCATTGCCGACGCCTTTATCATCTGCAGCGGGCAATCCAACCGCCAGGTAAATGCGATAGCAGACGCTGCGGTTGACCATTTAAAAAAGCATAAAATTAAACCCCTGAGTATTGAAGGCACCGGCGAGGGCCACTGGGTGTTGCTGGATTACGGCGATGTGGTCATCCACATTTTTTACGAGCCGGTGCGCGAATTCTTTGACCTCGAAGGCCTCTGGGTGGATGCCAAACGAATCGAGACCCCTGCGTTGAAAAAGCTGCAAAGCTCAAAAAAATAGGAATGAGCTCTAATAGCGGGGAGCCAGCGGTGAAAGCGTTAATTTAAATTTGATTCTCTGCGTTCTCTGTGAGCTCTGTTGTGAAATGTTACGATGACAAAAACGTTAAAACCCTATTCCAAGATCACCGATTTTGCGACCGGCAAAAAAATTCCCAATGTGGGTGCCGAGGAAAACCGGCAGACGGTGGAAAAATTTTTGGTCACTGAAAAGGGGTATGCCAAAGAAGATATCGAAGTCGATGTCGACCTTGAAATCATGGTTGCCGGTCAGCCCTACCGCTCACAAATTGATCTGGTCGTCAGTGTTGACGGCGGCGCCACCCGCTTCATGGCCTTTAAATGTGCGGCCGCTTCTCTGGGATCGCGGGAAAGGGAAATCCTGGCAGCTGCCCGGCTTGCGGGGGATGCTCAGATTCCGCTGAGTATTGTATCAGACGGCAAAACCGCAATCGTGCTGGATACGGTTTCCGGGCGTAAGCTGGCGGAGGGGCTGGATGCCATACCGTCAAAAGGCGAGGCCTTTAAAAAGCTTAACCATCTGGACCTGCAACCCTTTCCTGAAGCAAAACGGGAGCGCGAAGGCTTAATATTTCGAACCTATGACAGCATGAATGTCAATGTCGGCCGGAATATAAAATAGGTACAAGTCAAAGGTTGAAGAAAAACGGGATCAGAAAGAATGCAGGATTACACTCTGGCGCCATTAATCACAATGGGCTCCGCTTCAAATTGCTGATAGGCTTCGATTAATCTGGTAGCAAACGCGATATTTTCATCGGAGTCGCCCTGAAAATTAATACCGCTTTTGTAATTTCCGTCTTTATTCTTGACGGAAAAAACCACCCTACCGATGATTCGGGTCATCTTTTCTTCCAGATCAACAAATACCAGATAGATATTTTTTTGCTGAATCATCTGGGCGGTTTCCAGCAGAATGCCGTTCTGGCTGATGTCCAGGGCAATGCCCATATTCTGTTCGCACAGAACACCATTCTTATCCATGCAATCATAGGCTACTGGATTGCACACTTTAATCCGGGGGAATTTTCGGCGGTCAAGTTTCTTCATGCTATAAATATCGGTAATCTAACAAAAACCTTAAACATTTTTTTGTAAAAATGGATTATTTTTAAACCTATGAAATAAAGGAATTTTGGATAGAAAGTCACATAATTTACATAATTCTGAATATTTGCCGGTAATAGTATTAGGTTAATGCATTCGGGGACCAGTACAGATCTGTTTTAGATGAAAATGACATAAGAAAGGTATAGTTTGTATTTAGAAATGAGAAATTTTTCGATGGGCCTCCGACTTTCGGCGGGATTTCACATCTATTTTTACGAAAATTAAGGAGTTCAACATGCCGCCTATTCTATGCTGGTCGAACTAAAAAAACTGACACCCCAAAATAGTAAGGTTTAAACCGGCTATAAAATCTCAGATTTTGTTTGATAGCAAGGCGTAAAACAGGTCAAAAGTGGAGCGTACACGATAGTACGTGAGCATTTTGAGCTTTTTTATAACGCAGCTATCGAGCAAAATATGGAAATTTATAGCCGGTTTAAAGGCCGGCGACCTCTTTCTGGCAATGCTTACAAACCTTAGCCCTTTTTTTGATAATTTCCGCACAAAAAGGGCATTCCCGGGTATAAAATTTTTTGTGAATATTTGAAATGGCGGCGTCAACCTTTTCCTGCAGAATTTTATTGCCAAAATTTAAATTCTGGATGGGGTCGATGGCTCCCAGCTCACCAATGTCACCGATCATTTCGGCGGCCTTAACCCTGACGCGCATCGGCTCTGTTACGTCCAGCAGAATTTTGAGGACCTGGGGCCCATCTTTGCTCACGTAGCACTCTGCCAATACCGAAAACCCCCTTTTGGTTGCATCTTTCAGGGCTTCCTGTTCGGCCAGCATCTGGTCGTCGATGACCTGGCCGCGTCCTCCCATACGGCTGAATACCGGAAGGATTTCATATGTTTCGGTCCCTGGATAGTTCATACAGCGATAGGAGGCATTCTGAGCGTAATTCTCTTTCATGTGATCCCAGCCCCCCGCATAACAGGAACACTGATCGTTAAAACAAATATACAGATAGGGGGTTCCCCAGCCAAGGCCGTCGCCAACGGTCACCGGCGGGACTTCCCACAGGTTCATCTCCTCACCGCAATGCGGGCAGCTGGGTTTTTCGCGGTTCAGAATTTGTTCCAGAACCTGTTCTTTGGTTTCAAATGCCATTCCGTCCTCTCCGTTTCTGAGCGTTTGCGGATCATTCTACTTGTAGCTTGCCGTTGAGTTGTCGATAAGTTAAGCCGCCTATTTGAAATGTCAACCAATCCTATTTTGTACTGATAACCCTTAACCGAATAGGAATTATCCGTATAAGAAAATTGCCGAGCTCTTGATTTCTACGAGTCGGAGGCCCGAAATTAAAAACAGCGATTTTTGTATTGACAATGTAATACTTTTAATGCTACACTTACTACAAATTTAATCTGTCTTTCCTGAAAAAGCCAAACCCACTGAGAGGTGGGGACGGAAAACCACGGGTCCGTCGGAGGCGGATAGCCGGGTTGCCAGATTTTCGGTGATCCGGCTATTTTTGTATGGAGGTATCTGTGCAATGAAAAAAGATAGGATCTTTTCCCTGCGAATGAACAGCAAAGTGCGCGATGCCCTTCAACGGGCTTCGAACAAAGAGCAGCGTTCTGTGGCCTCATTACTGCACAAAATCATCATGGATTTTTTAACCCGGGAAGGGTTTCTCAGTGACGTTGATTATGGTGCCGAGCGGCGCCAGTTTGAACGTAAGAAAATTACGGTGCCGACTGAAACGACCTTTGCTGAAGGCCAAACGCAAAAAGCGGTGCCGGGGGTTGTTTTGGATCTTTCATTGGGTGGCGCCTTAATTACCTATCCGAAAAGTGCAGACGTCCGGTTTTCTTCGGTCGGTAAGCTGCCTGATTTTGGACTTGAAATCCAGGTCCCCGGTGAAACGGATACGCTACACTTCGACTGCAATGCCAAGCACATGCGTGATACCGGAGATGAAATCCATGTGGGCGCCAGCTTCCACGATGCGCAAGAAGACGAATTGCAGAAATTGGATGAATATCTTTTTGACAAAAAATCAAAAAAAGAA
>Ga0209567_10002016_pt1 | contig 10044 bp, 9 predicted proteins | sample COG_12_FD_184756 | JGI IMG/M metagenome (GOLD analysis project Ga0209567, IMG submission 184756) | Pelagic marine sediment microbial communities from the LTER site Helgoland, North Sea, for post-phytoplankton bloom and carbon turnover... | ecosystem: Environmental > Aquatic > Marine > Neritic...
TCACTGTCCATGGCCCGCACCAACGACCCCCATTCGGCTACCTCGCAATTTTTCATCAATCTCAAAGACAATGAATTCCTGGATCACAAGAGTAAAAACGCGAACGGCTGGGGTTATGCGGTTTTCGCAAAAGTGATATCGGGCATGGATGTGGTCGACAAGATCGCGCAAACGCCAACAGGCAGTTCGGGGGGTCACGATGATGTTCCCATCGAGGATGTGATCATCGAGAAAGCGGAAGTGCTCGACTGAAAAGGTGTGACCACCGGAAGCTTCACCGTATCCGCAAGCCGCCCCCGCCCGTCATCGAGTTCGACAGCGGTCTGCCGATAACCCTAAAGAGGGGGGAAATAGCGGGGGCTATCGAGCACAACCAGGTGACCGTCGTGGTGGGTGAAACGGGATCGGGCAAAAGTACACAGCTACCCAAAATCTGCCTGGACATGGGCCGCGGAAAGCGGCGATTCATCGGGCACACTCAACCACGGCGTATTGCCGCGCGAAGCATCGCTGCCCGGATCGCGGAAGAGCTTGGCGTCGAGCCCGGCGGCGCAGTCGGCTACAAAACCCGGTTCAACGACCGCGTCAGCCGCGACTCTTATATCAAGGTGATGACCGACGGCATTCTGCTGGCGGAACCGGAATCGGACAGAAAGCTCAACCGCTACGACACCCTCATAGTCGACGAAGCCCATGAGCGTTCGATAAACATCGACTTTTTGCTTGGCTACCTGCAGCGTCTTTTGAAACGCCGGCGTGATCTCAAAATCGTTATCACTTCGGCCACCATCGACCCCTCAAGCTTCTCGAAATTTTTTTCCGGCGCCCCGGTAATCGAGATTCCGGGAAAATCGTTTCCGGTCGAAGTTCGCTATCGCCAGGCTGACAGAGCCGAAGACAGGCCGGACGCCTCACTCGCGTCAGACGTCGTCGACGCCGTCAGGAACCTGGAGTCAGACGCACGGGGCGATATTCTCGTTTTCCTTCCAGGCGAGAAAGAAATCGGCACGACGGCGAAGCTCTTGGGCAGGCTCCGGCTGCCTCGGACGGAATGTATACCCCTGTATGCGCGCCTGTCCGTCGAAGAGCAACAAAAAATATTCAAACCGCACGAGGGGCGCCGTATCGTGCTGGCGACGAATGTGGCCGAAACGTCGTTGACCGTGCCGGGTATTCACTACGTCATCGATACAGGTTTGGCTCGCATCAGCCGATACAGTCCGGGGCGGCAGATCCAGACGAAAAGATATCATGATCGATGAAAGTACCCTGTACGATCACTTCGACCAGCTGGTGCCCGGGAGCGTCTGCGACATGAACAGCTTCTCACAGTGGTACAGGAGAGCGTCTAGCGATGATCCTTCGCTGCTGTGCCTCCAAAGGGAGACCCTGATGCGGCGCACAGCGGATCACGTTACCGTGGAGCGCTTTCCCCAGTTCCTGGAAATCGATGGAAACACTCTGCAGTACCGCTATCATTTCGAGCCCGGACACCCCAGTGATGGCGTCACGGTGAGAGTGCCGTCCGGGCTACTGCCCCGTTTGGACAGCGATTCTTTCAGCTGGCTGGTACCCGGTCTGTTACTGGAGAAGATCATCGCACTGATCAAGGGCCTGCCAAAGCCGTTGCGCAAGAACTTCATTCCGGTAAACGAATACGCGGAAAGTTCATTGGACCATCTGGACCGTGCGCACGGCAGCTTGACAGGTTCGCTGACGAAGGCTCTCGAGCACATGGCCGGGGTTCGGATCGATGAAAAGGACTGGGATGAGTCCACTCTGCCTGACCACCTGCGTATCAATTTCGAGGTCCTGGGCCCGGACGGCGGCATCGTGGCCCACGGGCGCAGTATCGAGTCACTCTTGAGCGATCTGGCGCAACGACCGCAATTCAAAGCGGGTCAAGCGACATCTGATCCGCGATACGATCGGGCAGGAATACGGACGTGGGATTTTGGCGAGCTGCCCGAAACGGTCGCATTTCATCGTGACGGCGTAAGCATCACGGTTTATCCTGCACTGGCGGATGAAAAGAACTCGGTCGCCATCCGGGCCTTCGACTCCCCGCTCAAAGCTCACCAGGCGCACAAGGCCGGACTGCGGCGGCTTCTGGTCCTGCAGTTACCGGATCACGAACGCCAGTTGCGTAAAAAGCTCCCCAACGGGGATCGCATGTGTATTAATTATTCGAACATAGGATCGTACGAATCACTGCGCCGGGACCTTGTCGACACCGCGCTCGACGAGGTGCTGTTTGGCGACGGCAAACCAGTCGAGATAAGAACCGAAGAATCCTTCAGACTCAAAGTCGATTACGCAAGATCCGCTCTCATTCCCGCATCGAATCAGCTCTGCCACATGGCAGACCAATCACTCGAACTGTACCGTGCGTGCCTGCACAGCCTGGACGACTGCGAAACAGAAACCGCTGGGAATATCAAACGGCAACTGCGTGGGTTGATATACAAAGGTTTCGTGTCCAAAACGCCGCCGAAGAATTTGAAACATCTCCCGCGCTATCTGGAAGGCGTCCAGGTTCGCATCGGGAGGGCAAAGCTTTCACCCGAGAAAGATGCCCGGTGCATGCAAATGGTTTTCCCGTATGAGGAAAGGCTCGCAAGGTTTGATGACAACTCCGATGGCGCGGACAATCCCGCCCTAATGGAGTTCCGGTGGCTGCTCGAGGAATACAGGATTTCACTGTTTGCACAGGAATTGCGTACCGCGGTCCCGGTGTCGGCCAAGCGGCTGGATAAAAAGTGGGACCAGGTCGATCAAGCGAGGAACGGCTAGTGGATTTCGTCAGTTTGTCCAAGATATTACCGATTCTGATTTACCCATTTACCCTGATGCTCTGGCTCATGCTGTCAGCGATGGCACTGCTTTACTTCAGGAAAGTCCGATGCGCCGCGGCCTGCATCGTCGTCGCGATCGCGGTTCTCGTGGTTTGCGGAAACCCGTCTTTGTCGTTCGCTCTACATGCTCGACATGAACGCGCTTATCTTCCCGGCCCGCTCCAGGATTACCCCAATGTCGATGCTATTATCGTTCTCGGGGGCGCGCTCAGCCCGCCTTTGCCGCCCCGTACCTCCACCGACCTGAGTGACGCAGCGGATAGAATACTCCACGGCGTCAGGCTGTATCGCGCCGGCAAGGCGGAAACCATCGTGCTGTCGGGCGGCAACGTATTTCCGCAGCCCGGTTTTGAAGCGGAATCCTTCTACACCGCACAGCTCATGGAAGAGTGGGGCGTTCCCCGATCGGCCATCGTGATCGAGCACCGCAGCCGCAACACCTACGAGAACGCGGTGTACTCAAAAGAGATAATGAGAGAAAAGGGTTTTGAGAAAGTCCTGTTGGTAACTTCGGCCCTGCACATGCCGCGCGCCCTGGCGGTGTTCCGAAGCGCGGGCATCGAGGCGATTGCCGCCCCCACGGACTATAACATTGTAAAACGAAGCCAGCCCTGGATTCTCGGATGGTTTCCAACGCTGAGCGCCATGGGTGCACTTACCGATGTATTCCGGGAACATCTCGGAATACTGGTATATCGATACCGGGGTTGGATAAGCGGCGAAGTATGGAGTGGGGAGACCTGACGGCCTATTCCGGTGCCATATCCGGGCTTGTTTTGAAGTACCTGAAAAAGAGTTCTCCCCCGGCGTCGAGCGAGGTGGGGTATACGATGCAGCCGACAAATCTCCGGTTCGGATAGATCTGCCTGAGGGTCCAGTTTTTTGGGTCGCCGTCACTGGTCACCAGCGTCACACGCTCGGCTTCACAGTCCACACATAGTTCCACACTTTCCAGGGAATAATGAATTCCCAATCCCTCAGCCTTACCGTAGCCTTCCTTGCGTGTCCAACAGGCGAGAAACGCCGTTTTGCGCATTTCATCCGGCAGCGAAAAAATGGCCTCGGACTCGGATGTCGAAAACTTTCTCCTTGCGATTTCCTCGTAGCTGATCTCACGATCAAGGTTCTCCAGATCTACCCCGATTTCCGCGTCCCAGGTAAATCCATAGAGCGCGTATCCTCCGGCATCCGAGTAATTGAAACAAAGCCGTCTGCCGTCGACTCCATGCGCCAATGCGGGCTTGCCATGCGGGCCAACTCTGAATGCCAATTCCCCGGCTGGGACCCCGGTGTACCCTGCCAGAAATCTTCTCAGAGTGCCGCGTCCCAGGATGTAGGCCACACGGTGCCTATCGAATCGAAATCTCGCGGCTCTGGCAAGTTCGCTTTCCGAAAGCAACGAGGAAAGCCGGTCGGTCACCCTCGCCGCCGCGGACAGCGGCATCCACCACAGATGCAGTTCCCCGGCAGATAACTCCGGTGGATCCTGCTGCGTTTCCCAGCTACAAGTCCTCTGTTTGTCGACCCAGGAAAACCTATTCACCCGCGCCGTTTCGATGTGCTGACACGCCCGGGAATATATCGTATAACGAAGCAAGCGACACTCATTACGTTGTTGAATTCGTGGCCGGAATACACTGGATTACCGGCCCGATTGTTCAAGGTCCATCGTATCAATCATCTCGTCAGCGAATTCTTGCGAAACACCTTTTTTGTTCTAGCCTCATATAAGAGAGGGGACCTATGTCCCCCCAAACCACACCATTACTCCGAAGTCACGGCGGTGAAGCCGCGCCTGCACCTTGGCGGGAACACGATGCAGAATTCGAAAAAATCGAAGGAATCAGAGCTCGACCCGGAAAACACGGATCAGTCGGATACGATCATTCTCAGCACCGAGGACGAATCCATGCCGGCGGCGCTGGCGGTCGACGAGAACGGCCTGCTGGACATCGACAAACTGAATGCTGACAAGTCGGCAGCGGTCGAGGACGGCTCCGAACAACAGAACATCGATGCCGCTGGGAACACGCCTGGAACAGGCGCTGATCCGAGCCCAGAGAAACCCGGGTTCAATCCGCTGAACAAACTCCTGGCGATTTTTAGAATACCCGAGCGATGGCTCGTCAACCTCTATTACAACAGCACGGTTCGAAAAGTACTGTGTACGAAATATGACTGGTACCGGGAATTCGAAGGAACACAGGAGATCCACAACAAGCTGGAAAACATGTACGGCGGGTCTTACAAAATACTCGGCAGCAGCGTCCATTTCGTCCGAAACAATGTACTGGTGACCCTGACCCTGGTCGCACTGTCCGGACAACTCTTCGTGGACTATTTATCCCAACCGGCCCAGAACCGCTATGTGGATAACGGCAATTCAGCCGGAGTCGATGATACCCTAGCCCGCGCATCATCGGCGGTAGCCGCGGGCCCAAACGAAGCAGAGCTGTTGCACAATCTGAATCACTGTGCGGTGAGTGACGACTTGAGGCAGGTTTACTACAACCAAAAAAACAAATCGCTGAGGACAAGCGTACTTACCGAGGTCTCCGGTTTCATAGAGACATACGGTGATTCGGACCTGGAAAACTGGTTTGTTACACGCGCGGCAAAACGAGACGTGGCCATTTCTTACATACAGGCCACGCTGCCGGGGATAAAGAACTACAGCGTCCTGATAGCAGACGAACTCGCAGCTGTGGTAGCGCAGCACGCCGACATCAGCGGCACAATGAAGTCAATCAACGTAACGACAAAACCCGGCATCAACGAATTCATAAGGATGCGCGGCGAATTGATTCGGCTGGAGGACCAAATTCGCTACGGCCCGACGATAACAAAAACCATCTCAACCCTCGACAGACAAATACTTCGCCTAAAAAAGATATTCACCGGATTCAAGGAAGAACCCAATGCAGTCAGGTCCCGCTGGGCGGTCAACACAAGCCAGCAGGACCCGATTTCGCTCACCAACACCATCGGGGCAATAATCAGACAGGACATCGACGCCAACATCGATGATCCCTCGACGGACACGCCGGAAACCAAACTCTACAAATTACAGATCCTCGCCGCTACGCTGAGGGACTTTGGGGATCTCATTACACACCTCGGAGAGTATTCGAACAACACCGTCATCAGGGTGGCCGAAACTCAAAACTCCAGCAATAACCGGTTGAGAGAGTTGCTTGGAGTTCAGGAGAACCCAGAGCTCATTTTTCTGAACTACGACAACTGTTTGTTCGAACCGAACTCGACCAGCCCCAAGCTTACAATTCGATAGCGCGCTCACTGCGCCGTCGATTGGATCGATCAGCCTTTTGATAACCCGGATTTTTTTTACGTTCCTGAAATGGTTATCCTTACCACTTATCCAATCAGCAAGCATAATGAGCCAGGAAGCAAACAAGAAGGCAGCGGCCGAAGCAGCCATTGAATACGTTAAAATGGGGATGACGATTGGCGTCGGCACGGGTTCGACTGCCAATTTCTTCATCGATGCGTTGGCTGACATAAAAGACAGGATCGAAGGCGCTGTCGCCAGCTCCGAGGAAACCAGCCGACGTTTGCGCGAGCACGAAGTGCCGGTTTTGGATCTGGACCACGCCGGAGATCTTCCTCTGTATATCGACGGTGCCGACGAGGCAACGCGGAACCTCGCCCTGATCAAGGGCGGGGGCGGCGCCCTCACGCGTGAAAAAATCATCGCGGCTGCCAGCGGGCAATTCGTCTGCATTGCGGATCAATCCAAACTTGTCGACTCGCTGGGCGAATTTCCGCTGCCGGTAGAAGTAATTCCCTTTGCGCGGGCCTACGTGGCGCGCCAGCTGTCCGGACTCGGCGGCCGTGCGGTTCCAAGAGAGGGTTTCACCACGGACAATGGAAACCTGATCCTCGACGTGCACGGGCTCGACATTGCCGACCCCGTCGCACTAGAAAGCGCCATCGATCATATCGCGGGGGTAGTATCCAATGGTTTGTTCGCCCGCCGGGCGGCCGATTTATTGCTGCTGGGAACCGACAGCGGTGTGGATGTTTTCGAAGCCGGAGATTGAATCAAACGGGCGCCATCGCTCGGGATCCTGGTGAGAAATGCGGGCTAGTTTGGTTGATGAACCAAACTATAAACCGCGGTCAATCAGGCTCTTCAAAGCGAAGTAAGACGGGTGTTTCCTGAGCTTGCCGGAGCGGTGATCGACGAGACCGTAGCCCGGGTTGATCAGCTGCCACCAGTATATGCGCTCAACCCAGCCGGTCTCGTAGGCAATGCGAAAATACCGCTTGAGATACTCGGCCTGGGTGTCTTCATCGACCGTGCGGCTCGGGTGCCCCGAGTTTGGCGTATAGGGTTTGGTATGCAGCAGCGGCCAGTTCACCTCGGTGATCCACAAACGATGTGCATTACGATTGCCGGTCTGCACCATCGAGTAGATCAACCTGAGTTTGTTGTACAGATCGAATATCCCATACTGGCGGGACAGGGGCGATCCGCGCCGGTTCACATATAGCAGGGAACTCACCGCATCCAGCGAATACAGTCTGCGATTCCAAAGCGTGCGCAGCGTGATCAGTGGCTCAAAATCGATCACCGAAGATCCCAGGAATTTGACGTCCGGGAACTGCAATCGAAGATTGTTGGCGGTCTCCAGCAGGTCCAGATATTCACCGCTGTGGGCGCATCCCCATTTTCTGCGGTTTATGGCGTTGCCGATCTGAAAATACTCGACTCTGTCCGAAAACGCCTGCAGGATCGTGCGCAGGGAATCGAACCAGATCCATGGTTTTTCCACACTGTTCTTGTCCTGCAGTACATTGACCAGGACATTTCTGCCTTTCATTTTGTCGATGAATCGCGAATACGCTTCGAGATTATCGAGATCCCAGACCGGAATCCGCACCAGGAGTTCCTGGACGCCGAGATCCTCCACCATCTCCAGGATAGCGTTTTCATAAGTCGGATCAGGCGACACGCTGAGGCCGATGAAACGAAGCGGATCTTCAGGCGGCGGCATGGGCTTGAGCGTAAGGTACCGCCATGACAATACGGGGAACAAAGCCAAAGCGGTCGCCCCCACGGTAAGGTACTCCCGTATTTCGGCGCCGCCCGGCCCGGGCTTTTCACCGGCACTCAGCCTGTGGGGCTGATCTGAATAACTGTCCCACCACGGCGGGTCATGCCTTTCCATGCGCATTAGCTTAACAAGTTTGACCGATTATGCACGCAAGATGACGCGGTAGAATAGACCGCACCAAACGGTATCCGATCGAATTAATCAATGCTGCGTACTGAAAAAATACATTGCCCCTATTGCGGAGAAAAACTCGACATCACCCTGGATCTGTCATCCGGCGGGCAGAATTACATCGAAGACTGCCAGGTCTGCTGCAGGCCGATGGAAATTTCGCTCGAAATAGACGTTGGCTCCGAGCAGGTTCTACTTACCGTCAGGCGGGATGATGAATAAACGCGGGGCAGGCGGTTCAGGACCGACTCCGCGAACAAAATACCGTATCCGCTCTGATGCAGATCGTGGACCACTCATGCGCGCTCAAAGACAAGATCCCAAACGCCGTGGCCGCGCGCGGTTCCCCTGTCCTCGTATTTGGTCCGCGGGCGGTAGGCGGGCCGTTCCACGAAGCGTGCGTCAGCAGCGAGATTTCTCAGCTGTGGTTCATTTTGCAACAGTTCCAGGATATGCATCGCATAGTCCTCCCAATCCGTCGCCACGTGTAATTGGCCGCGGGGCTCGAGGCACCGCACGACGGCATTCACGAAATCCGGCTGCAGCAAGCGCCGCTTGTGGTGCCGTTTCTTGGGCCATGGATCCGGGAAGAACAGCAAGGCCTTCGCAAGGCTCTCCTCGGGCATCCGGGCTTCGAAAAAGCCTGAAGCGTCTTCCATAATCACCCGAACGTTCGTAATCCCGAGCTTCTTCAGCTTCAGCAGAAGGCTTCCCACGCCGGGCCGATAGACTTCGAAACCGAGAAAATCGCACTGGGGGTTTTCAGAGGCCATCGCAACCATCGCGTCCCCATTGCCAAACCCGACCTCGGCGATGACGGGGCAGTTTCGCTTGAAGAGTTTGGTCGGATCGAGCGGTCCGGTCACCGGTTCTACCCCGTATTCGGGCCAGAGATCCCGCAGCGCGCCCGCCTGGGCCCTGGTGATTCGCCCTTCACGACGAACGTAGCTGCGAACGGGCTTCATGACCGAGCAGCGTACCGAGGGTGTGGCACCCGAGTCAACGCTGGCCCGCATATTGCCCCCGGGTCCCATGCGGTAGTAAAGTGTGGGATCCTGAACACCGGCCGCCGCGTCCCGGCTGCTACCATGCGGGTGTAGTTCAATGGCAGAACCTCAGCTTCCCAAGCTGATGGCGTGGGTTCGATTCCCATCACCCGCTCCAACTATCCTGCATGTTGCGCCCGACCGTATACCAACGTGAACGACAGTCCTCGTACCAAGCTGGCCCCCAGGCTGCTTGATTGGTACGACCACAGCGGGCGCAAGGACCTGCCCTGGCAGCAGGATCGTGACCCTTACAACGTCTGGGTATCCGAGATCATGCTGCAGCAGACCCAGGTCGCCACGGTAATACCTTTTTTCAGGCGATTCATCGAGCGTTTCCCGGATATAACCAGCCTCGCGTCCAGCGACCTCGATGAGGTGCTTCACCTCTGGACCGGCCTGGGCTATTACGCCAGGGCGCGAAATCTACATCGTGCCGCGCGAATCATCCGCCGCGACCACGGCGGGCGATTCCCACGGGAAGCCGAACAAGTGTATGTACTCCCGGGAATCGGAAAGTCGACCGCCCACGCCATCCTGGCGTTCTGCTTCGATCGCGACCTCCCTCTTCTCGACGGCAACGTCAAGCGGGTACTGACCCGCCACTTCCGAATCCACGGCTGGCCCGGCAGCGCGCCGGTAGAACGCGAGCTGTGGCGTATTGCAGCCGAGAACACGCCGTCGCGACGCTCCGCGGACTATGCGCAGGCCATCATGGACCTCGGGGCGACCGTGTGTATACGGCGCAAGCCGATGTGCACTCCGTGTCCGCTCGCGGACACCTGCCAAGGCCTGGCGGCAGGCGAGCGGGTGGTCTTGCCCACGCCCCCGCCGAGAAGAAACAAACCCACACGCAGAATTTCGATGATCATGGCACGAACCAGCGACAGCGTT
>Ga0209567_10002018_pt1 | contig 10042 bp, 9 predicted proteins | sample COG_12_FD_184756 | JGI IMG/M metagenome (GOLD analysis project Ga0209567, IMG submission 184756) | Pelagic marine sediment microbial communities from the LTER site Helgoland, North Sea, for post-phytoplankton bloom and carbon turnover... | ecosystem: Environmental > Aquatic > Marine > Neritic...
CAGGTATTCGCGCTGACGCGAAACGCCGGCCTTGATCAGGCGGGCGCAGAACAGGCCGAGATAGCCGATCACCGCCAGCGCCAGACCGATAAGCATAACCGCCGCTATACCGCCGCCATTGTCTTTCGAGCGGCTGGAGCGAAAGCGCGTATGGCGCATGTTGCGCAGGATGGTCCTGCCGATGACACTGATGACCAGTATCCCGAACAGCACGCCCATCAGCCGCATATTGAGACGCATGTCCCCGTTCAGAACGTGGCTGAATTCGTGGGCGATAACACCCTGCAATTCGTTGCGACTGAAGGTTTCCAGGCTGCCGCGCGTGACGGCGATGGCGGCGTCGCTGGGTGTGAAACCGGCGGCAAAGGCGTTGAGACCCTGCTCCTGTTCGAGAACATAAACTTCGGGCACCGGTACGCCGGAAGCGATCGCCATTTCTTCCACCACATTATGCAGTCGCCGGCGCAACGGGTCCTGGGTGTCGGGTGTCACACGGGTGCCACCCAGCCCGCGCGCGACCTTAGCGCCGCCGGCGCTGAGACTGGCGATACGAAACAGGCTGGCCAGACCGATAAGTCCCACCGTCCCCAGGCTGGCCAGGATGAGCAGGCCGACATTTTCACCGGCCCGCGGCAGACGCGGTGCAGTTGTCTGTCCGCTATCTGCACCCAGGTTGGCAACGAGCGTTAATACCACCATATCCACGGCTGCAACAATAGCGATCACAGCCAGCAGGAACAGGAATATCAGCGATCGCGTCTGGCGCCGGGCTTTGTCCTGCTGCGCGAAGAAATCCACGTCGGTATCTGATTCAGAACGAAACCTTCGGAACTTCTCGTTTTTGCGGTGTTTCTATTTCCAGGAATTCGGCCGCCTGGAAATTGAAACTGTTGGCGATAATGGAGCCGGGAAAGTTTTCGCGGGCATTATTGTAGTTCATGACTGCGTCGTTAAAGGCCTGGCGCGCAAAGGCAACCTTGTTCTCGGTGGTCGAAAGTTCTTCCTGAAACTGCATCATGTTCTGGTTGGCCTTGAGATCCGGATAGGCTTCGGCGAGTGCGAACAAGCGTCCAAGCGCGCCATTCAGGGCACCTTCGGCAGCACCCAGCTGCTTGATTGCCTGCGGATCGGCGGGGTCTGCCGCGGCGTTTTGCAGACCGGATACGGCAGCATTTCTGGCCTCGATTACCTCCTGCAGCGTCTCGCGTTCGTGTGCCATGTAGCCTTTTACCGCTTCCACGAGATTGGGGATCAGGTCATGACGTCGTGTGAGCTGTACATCGATCTGGGCAAATCCGTTCTTGACCCGGTTGCGTTGATTGACCAGATTGTTGTAGAGCGCTATGCCGTACATGAAAATCGCTGCGGCAATAGCCAGCATCACCAGAAACGTTGTCATTTGTGCAAGTCCTCCCGGGTTCTCTTGCTTGTCATTGCGCGTTGCGTAATTCAACGCGCCGGTTCATGCGCAGTCCTTCTTTCGTCGTGTTATCCGCAATGGGCTGTTCACCACCGTAGCCGGCGGCGCCGATATGAGCGGAATCTACGCCTTGTGCAACCAGGTAATCTCTGACGGCTTGCGCGCGCTGCAGGGATAACCACTGGTTGTAGGCCGGGTCGCCCTGCGCGTCGGTGTGACCTGCAACCTGCAGGTGCAGCTCGGTGTTCTGGCTGAGGATGTCGGCGACACGGTCGAGAATACGTTGAGCCTCTTCGGTGAGTTCGTGCGAGTTGTAGCCGAAGTTCACACCTTCCAGCTTAATCGCTACGTCGGCGGCGCAGCCGGTCGATTGCACGGCAATGCCTTGCTGTGTCTCGAGGCACAGGTCAATGCTATCGGCTACACCGTCCTGGTCAGCGTCCGGGCCTGCGATTTGCAGTGCAGCGACCTCAACAGCGTCCACTTTGAGTGTTTCGCCGGCTGCCATCTCTGACTGAGCAGTAGTCAAAGCGGTCTGGGCCTGGGTCAGTTCCTCGGCGGAGGTGGTGGTCTCGGACTTCGCCTGCTGCAAGGCTTCCCTGGCAGTCTGTAGTTCCTTGTTTAATGTTGCCAGCTGCTCATCCCGGTCGGCGAGATCGCTGCGCAAGCGGTCACGTTCCCCGCTCAGGGTTTGCGAGGCGTTCAGACATGCGCTCTCCTGGCTCTCCAACTGGGCCTTGAGTTCGCTCAGTTCGTTGTTGGATGTTGCGGCCTGAATCCTGGCTACATTGAGTTCCTCGGCGGAGCTGGTGGTTTCGGACTTCGCCTGCTGCAAGGTCTCCCTGGCAGTCTGTAGTTCCTTGTTTAATGTCGCCAGCTGTTCATCCCGGTCGGCGAGATCGCTGCGCAAGCGCTCGCGTTCCCCGCTCAGGGTCTGCTCGGTGTCCAGCCGTGTGCTTTCCTGGCTCTCCAGCTGGGCCTTGAGTTCGGTCAGTTCGTAATTGAAAGTCTCGGCCTGAATCCTGGCTGCATTGAGTTCCTCGGCGGAGCTGGTGGTTTCGGACTTCGCCTGCTGCAAGGCCTCCCTGGCGGTCTTTAGTTCATTGTTTAATGTCGTCAGTTGCTCATCCCGGTTGCCAAGTTCATCGTGCAGCCGATCACGCTCTGCAGTCAGCGTCAGGGTTTGCTGCTGATCGTTGGCGATTTGTTGGCGATTCTGTTCCAGTGTGGCGGTGGTGGTGTTCAGTTCAGCGTTCAGTTCTGCCACGCGCGCCTGCAAGGCTTGTTGCTCGCTGGTGATGACCGCAACATTTTCGTTGAGCGCTTGCTCTGCTTCAAGTCTGTGCTGAAGCTTGCCCCGTAACTGCTCAAGCGTTGCGCGGGTCTGGTCCAGTTCCGTACGGCTCGCCGTCAATTGTTCCTGCGTCTGTTTGAGTTCAGCGCTGAGTGGGTTCTCCGCTACCGCTGGCGTGGCGGGGACGGGCTGGGATTGTCCGCGTGCCGGGTAGCGGGGTGGCAACTGACCGTAACCCTGCGGGGGCACAGCCCAATGTGGCGGTTGTTGCCAGGGTTGCGCATACCCACCCCGGTTGGGCGGCGGCGGATACCAGCCCGGTGCAGGAGCGGCCATGGGCACAGGGGGCTGCACTGCAGGTGCTGCAGACCCGTTTGGTGTTGCTTCATCCGACCAGGCACTTTGGGCCGCGATAGTGATCAGCGAGGCGGTAAAAAGTGCGGAAAAAGTCGATAATTTGTTCATGAAATGCTCCAGTTTTCAGTGATGGGCGCCGGTTACTTCCGTTTAGCGTGATGCCTTGACTTTCCGTTGTTCCATGTCCTGACTACGTAAATAGTCTTCATAACTGCCGTGGAAATCAACGATACCGGCTGGTGTAAGTTCGATAATGCGTGTTGCCAGGGAAGACACGAATTCACGGTCATGGCTGACGAAGATCAAGGTGCCTGGGTAATTTTCCAGGGCCATGTTCAAAGATTCAATGGATTCCATATCCAGGTGATTGGTGGGCTCGTCCATCAATATGATATTCGGACGCTGCAGCATTAATTTTCCGAATAACATCCGGCCTTGCTCGCCACCGGAAATCACGTTGACGGGTTTTTTAATGTCGTCCTGGGAAAACAACAAGCGACCCAGTGTGCCGCGAATAACCTGTTCGTCATCGCTTTCTTTGCCCCATTGACTCATCCAGTCGAACAGGGGTTTGTGTTCTTCGAATTCAGCGGTGTGATCCTGTGCATAATAACCAATCTCTGCATTCTCAGACCACTTGACGGTGCCGGCAGATGGTGCCAGATCACCGATCAGGCATTTCAACAAAGTGGATTTACCAATACCGTTAGGGCCGATCACGGCAATACGTTCACCCACTTCCACCATGAGGCTGAGGTCAGTAAATAAGTCTTCATCAAAACCTTTACTCAAGCCTTCCAGTTCGAGCGCCAGACGATGCAGTTTTTTGTTCTGTTCAAAACGGATATAAGGGTTTTGACGACTGGATGGCTTTACTTCTTGCAGTTTGATTTTGTCAATTTGCCTGGCCCGGGAAGTCGCCTGTTTTGATTTGGAGGCGTTTGCAGAGAAACGACTGACGAATGCTTTGAGGTCGGCAATCTGTGCTTTTTTCCTGGCATTGTCTGCCAGCAAACGTTCGCTCGCCTGCGTCGCAGCGGTCATGTATTCATCATAGGAACCGGGATAAAGGCGTATTTCACCATAATCCAGATCCGCCATGTGGGTACAGACGCTGTTGAGGAAATGGCGGTCGTGGGAAATGATGACCATGGTGCAGTTACGTTCGTTTAACACGCCTTCCAGCCAACGGATGGCATTGATGTCGAGGTTGTTGGTGGGTTCGTCCAGCAGCATGATATCCGGCTCGGAGAACAAGACCTGTGCCAGTAACACCCGTAATTTCCAGCCGGGTGCCACTTCGCTCATGGGGCCGAAGTGTTGTTCGGTGGGTATACCCACACCCAACAACAATTCGCCGGCGCGAGCTTCGGCTGTGTAGCCATCCATCTCGGCAAATTCACATTCAAGCTCGGCGGCCCGGATGCCGTCTGCTTCGCTCATCTCCGGGTTGGCGTAAATCGCATCGCGCTCTGATTTGACAGCCCACAGTTCCTCATGTCCCATGATGACAGTGTCAATCACGTCGCATTCTTCGTAAGCAAACTGATCCTGTCTCAATTTACCGATACGTTCGTGAGGATCTTTTGCGACGTTGCCGGCGGAGGCTTCCAGATCGCCCCCCAATATTTTCATGAAGGTTGATTTTCCACAACCATTGGCTCCGATCAGGCCATAGCGATTGCCATCGCCAAACTTGACAGAGACGTTTTCAAATAGTGGCTTGGAGCCAAACTGCATGGTGATATTAGCGGTTGTCAGCAATGTCTTGTTCCAAATAAAAATAGTTGATTGGTGCGAGCAAACAAATCAGCCCTGTTTCGTTACCGGCGTGTACCTGATCGGCCCACCTCATACACATGGTTTGGGGCGGTCCAGGTGGAAACTGTGTATTTTCAGGTGAATCGGGAAGGATTACCGCTTTGAAAACAGGTGTAGATCGAAGAGCGCCAGAGTTTGAGGGCGCATTGTAGCTGAAATTTCGCTAAAAGGGGACTGAAAAAGGGGAGAGAGATTCGTTTTTCGACTTTCGTCGCTGCTCAGATTGCCCCCAATTCGTATACTTTGTATGTTACAGCATAATTACACCCGGGAAGGTTCTGAGCAAACAATAAGGAGGGGCTATGAAACGTATTCTACAGACGGTCCTGTTAATTGTAATCGCGGCGCCGGCAATTGCAGCCGACACTGTTGAATACAATATGATGGCATGCTCGTTACCCGGTTCATCCTTATTGAGACTTTCATGACTCCCTGGGTTTTGCTCGATAGCGCATCAGTGCCCGGCAATGGCGGGGAGCTGTGCCTTTACCAGCGGCGCGATGAATTCTCCATCAAGGTCGTGGGCCGTGGCGAGCTGATGAACAGCCGTGTCCACGGTTCCGAAGATGCGCTGGCTGAGCATACCTGTGCCAGGCTGGTGGGTTGCTTAAAGCCGCGGCTGCTCATCGGGGGGTTGGGCATGGGGTTTACGTTGGCTGCGGCGCTCCGGCACATCGGTGACCAGGCGCAGGTGGTGGTGGCTGAACTGGTGCCGGCAGTGGTGGCGTGGAACAGGGGGCCGCTTGGGGAGCATACCGGTCATCCGCTCCAGGATCCGCGGGTGACGGTGCGCGAGGGGGATGTCGCCCGCATTCTAGTGGCCGGGCAGCAGGCTTACGATGCTATCTTGCTGGACGTGGATAACGGCCCTGAGGGGCTCACTCGCAGGGCGAACGATTGGCTCTACAGCATGAACGGGTTGAACGCGGCATACGCGGCGCTGCGCCCTCAGGGTGTGTTGGCTGTGTGGTCGGCCGGTCCAGATCAGGATTTTTTGCAACGACTGCGAAAAGTGGGCTTCGAGGTGGAAGAGTTGCGTGTACGTGCGCATGGCTCGAAGGGCGCGCGGCACATCATCTGGTTCGCCAGGCGCGGGTGTTAATCAGGCTGACAGGGGGCAGAAGGCATGGGAAAGTTTTATCGTCTATCTCCATGTTTTTAGGGGCTAAATTCAACCCTGTTCGAACCGGGGCAGCCTCGGCACGCAAAAAACAAGTCTGTCCCCTTTAACCTAGATTCCGCAGTTGACCGCTCCGAGGGTATATTAACGCGTTGGTGTGCATGATCTTTCATGGATTAAATAGATTCACCGTTTTGGTGAGTCGCTACGACCCGTGTAGCCGCCCTGAGTGCCCGCCTGGCTATGCAAAAAAACTCATTAAGGACCGGCCATTAACTCGTTTTTTTGCTACGCCATCCGAACACTCAGGACGACCACACAGGCCGTTCAACTGCGGAATCTAGGTTTAACCGTTCAGCGTTGATTCAGGGAGCATTTTCTATGCTGGCTGTGAATCATGTGAGGAAGGTCGCCGGACGCCGTTCCATTCGATCATAACCAGACAAAACAAGGGGAAGCATAGTGAGACGCATAATTGCAGCCATACCGATCGCGATGACTGTGCTGACCTCTTGCAGTACCGTGCCCACCGGCCCTGCAGTTCCGGGTTACGTTGATACTGCAGAAGTCATCCAGGCGGAACCTCTGTACAAACCGGTGCAAGTCGCACATCCAGTCAATGAATGCTGGATCGAAAGCGTCACTTACGCCAACCCGGCTCGTGGCGCTTACGCCGGACCTGTTGCCGGGGGTATCATTGGCGGTGTGCTCGGCAACCATTTTTCCAGGGGGCGAGAGAGAACAGCCATGACGGTGGCGGGCACCCTGCTCGGGGCCTCCGTTGGGCACCGCCTCAGTGCGGCATCCTACAGGCCACCCACAACTGCTAATGTGAGGCGTTGTGCGACCGTGAACCGTTATGAGCAACGCCAACAACTGGTTGGCTATCGTGTAGACTACCGCTATGAGGGACAGACCTTTACCACACGCACCCGTGGACATCCTGGTAGATTCATCCGTGTACGTGTTAACGTGGATCCGGTTGACGGTACCTGAGTCGGTGTATGCACCAGTGCGATGATTGATAAGCGGCTGATTATCTGTGCTTGGATTATTCTGCTGGCAGCCTGTCCGCTGGTAGCCGCTGCTTTCGATTTCAAAGATCTCACCAATCAGTTCGCGCATCCGTCCCACTCCGAAAAACGGGGAATCAGCCTGGACGAGGCGGTTTCGCGTGCACGCCGGCAATCGGATGACAAGGTTCTGTCTGCAGAAACCGTCCACGTCGGTGGCCGGCGCGTTCACCGCATCAAGGTTCTGACCAGTCAGGGACGTGTCAAGCATGTGCAGATCGACGCCGATACCGGTCGACCTGCAGCGCGCGGGCGCTGATTGTGCATATCCTGATCGTCGAAGATGAATCGCGCCTGCGGCAACACTTGCGGGATCGCCTGCAGAAAAACGGCTACGTGGTCGAGGTTGCGGCAGACGGTGAAGAGGGCCTGTACTACGGCCAGGAATTTCCCCTCGACCTGGCGGTGATCGATATCGGCTTGCCGAAAATGTCCGGCATCGAATTGATTCGCCGCTTTCGCTCCAACGGCCGGCACTTCCCTATCCTGATTCTCACAGCCCGGCGTAACTGGCAGGACAAGGTGGAAGGCCTGGAAACCGGGGCCGATGACTACCTGGTCAAGCCGTTTCGCTTTGAAGAACTGCAGGCGCGTTTGAATGCCCTGCTGCGTCGTGCCTCCGGCTGGTCGAAACCGGTCATTGATTGCGGACCGATCTCCCTGGATACCGGTAAGCAGACCATCGCGGTTGCCGGCGAACCGGTGGAACTGACCGCCTTTGAGTACAGGGTACTCGAGTACCTGATGCTGCACGCCGGTCAGGTTGTCTCCAAAGCCGAGATTACCAGCAATATATATGATCAGGATTACGAGCGCGACAGTAACGTACTGGAAGTCTTCATCGGACGCCTGCGGCGCAAACTGGATCCGGACAACCGCATCAACCCCATTGAAACCCTGCGCGGCCGCGGCTATCGATTCAGACGGGGGGAGTGTTAAAGTTCTGATGCGCTCGCTGCACAGTCGATTGCTTCTGGCCGCGACATTGGTACTTGCCGGTTTCATCGGCGCAACAGGACTGGCGCTGGACAAGGCGTTTAGAGTCAGTGCCAGGGCATCCATGCAGGATCGTCTGCAGTCATATATCTATGCGCTGCTGGCCGCCGCCGACGAAGACGACGGTGGCCGGATGATCCCTCCGCAGGAGATTCCGGAACCGCGTTTCTCGAAACCGGATTCCGGGCTCTACGCCATGATCGCCGGTCAGGACGGCAGGCCGCTCTGGCATTCCCGCTCCCTGACCGGACGGAGCGTCAACATTGTGCAACAGCAATCCCCGGGACAGCGTGAATTTCGCCGGTTCAGCCAGGCCGGCATGGAACTGAACGCAATCTCCTTTGGCGTCGCCTGGGAAGACTATGCCAAAGCCGAGGAGCTGTACACCTTCGCGGTGGCAGAGGACGCATCGGCATTCGAGCAACAGATAGACAGTTTCCGCGTGTCCCTGTGGAGCTGGCTCGGCGCTATGGCTGGGGTTTTGCTGCTGGCCCAGGGCCTCATTCTGCGCTGGGGGCTGCGGCCACTGCGCCGCGTCGAATCAGACCTGCAACGGATAGAGCAAGGCACGGCGGAACACCTCGACGGAACCTATCCGGAAGAACTCACAGGGCTCACCTCCAGTCTCAATTCACTGATCGAGCACGGCAAACTGGTACAAACCCGCTATCGCAACAGCCTGGACGATCTCGCCCACAGCCTGAAAACACCGCTGGCAATCATGCAGTCCTTCTGTGAGGGAAAATCCGCACAGATCGGTCAGGAGCGCACCCTGATCAGGGAACAGGTGGAGCGCATGGATGGGATCATTGATCATCAGTTACAGCGCGCAGCGGTTTCAGGCCGGGCCACTCTGGCCCGTTCGGTGCCGCTTCAGCACGTGCTGGAGCGCCTGCTTCGTTCCCTGCAGAAGGTGTATCGGGAAAAACAGGTCGACGTCAGGCTGGACCTGGATTCGGGGGCGATCTTTTACGGCGACGAAGCGGACCTGACCGAGGCGCTTGGCAATCTGCTGGAAAATGCTTACAAGTACTGTTCCGGTCAGATCCGGGTGTGCGTCCGCTGCGACAGGAAAACCGCTCCCGCACAGGATCTCGAGATCACCATCGAGGATGACGGTCACGGCATCGACCCGGAGATGATCGACACCGTCCTGCAACGGGGCAAACGCATGGACGAAACGGTTCCTGGTCACGGTATCGGCCTCAGCATGGCCCAGGAAATCATCGCCTTATACGGTGGCGAACTGGACATCGCGTCCAGCAGTCTGGGCGGCGCCCTGTTGCGAGTCCACTTCTATACCTGATTGCGGTTCGCCAGTCGATACAGTACAGGCAAGACCAGCAGAGTCAGTAGCGTCGAGGAAATTATCCCTCCAATGACCACGGTCGCCAACGGTCGTTGCACTTCCGCGCCGGTGCCGACGTTCAGTGCCATCGGAACAAAACCAAGACTGGCAACCAGTGCCGTCATCAACACTGGCCGAAGGCGGGTGAGCGCACCATTGATAATCGCCTCATCCAGGGGCAGGCCTTTGGTGCGAAGATCGCGGATAAAAGACAGCATTACAATACCATTGAGTACAGCAACACCCGATAAAGCGATGAAGCCAACTGCTGCCGAAATCGACAGTGGCATGCCACGTAACGCCAGTGCAGCCACGCCTCCGGTCAAGGCAAGGGGAACACCGGTAAACACCAGGGCAGCGTCCCTGGTGGATTTGAATGCCATGAACAGCAGGCCGAAGATCAACAGTAAAGTCAGTGGAACCACAATCGACAGACGTTTTGACGCTGACAGCAGCTGTTCGAAAGTTCCGCCATAATTCAGCCAGTAAGCGGCGGGAAGGGTGATTTCGTTAGTGACGGCGTTTTGCACATCGGTAACGAAGCTGCCCAGGTCGCGCCCGCGGACATTGGCCGTGACCACAACCCGGCGTTTGCCGTTCTCGCGGCTGATCT
>Ga0209567_10002022_pt1 | contig 10034 bp, 8 predicted proteins | sample COG_12_FD_184756 | JGI IMG/M metagenome (GOLD analysis project Ga0209567, IMG submission 184756) | Pelagic marine sediment microbial communities from the LTER site Helgoland, North Sea, for post-phytoplankton bloom and carbon turnover... | ecosystem: Environmental > Aquatic > Marine > Neritic...
ACTACCGGGTAGGCGGACCCCGGCATATGGAGGGCTCGTGTTCGACTTTGCGCTGCTGATTCCGATTCTGGCGATCTTCTTCATCTTCGGCGTGCCGATCATGGCAGTGGCTACGCACTTCGTTCTGCGGCCCATGGTCCGGGACGTGATCGGTGCGATCCACGGAAAGGCGCAGGCCGAAGCGGAGGATCTGACCGACAGGATCGGCCGCCTGGAGCAGGCGATACTGGACCAGGGGCAACAGATCGATCGGCTGATCGAGGCGGAAGTGTTCCGGAGGCAACTGGAGGCCGGCAAGCCGGAAACGCCGCAGACTCCCGGAGCATAGCGGCCCGTTCGCGACACGGGGACCGTTGGGACCTCGGAACGTGCGAGGCACGCCCGTGTAGAGCCAACTGCTGGCCACCGGTGTCCCTGCGGCGGGCACGGCGGGCACGGCAGGAGGTGGAACATGCGTATGTTACGGACGGAGAGTCGGATGGGCCTCGGGCTGGCCGGTCTTCTCACCTTCCTGCTCACTCCCGCCATCTCCAGGTCCCAGGAAGCTCCCCCCACCAGCTCAGAAAACAGCTACGGCTACGTCAGCACATCGCGGGGCGAGGTCACGCTTCTCGAGGCTGATACCGGCGAGTCCGTTTCCGTCGATGGTACGGAGGCTGTGCTGGCCGGTGACGAGCTTCGGTTGTCCGGGGCTGCCCGGGCCGAGGTCCGCCTCGCCGATCGAAACGTTTTGTGGCTTGACGATCAGGCGGAGGTCGTCTTCTTGACGTTGGCCGGTTCGCCGGACCGGAGCGATCTGATCACGGCCCTGAAGCTGAGGGGGGGCTCGCTGCAGATAACAGTGGCCGACGACTACATCGGTGATGCCCCGCCCGCCATCGAGACCCCCAACGCCTATGTCGAGCTTCGCGGGCCCGGGAGGTTCCTGGTGGAGGCACTTGGCGACGAGCGGACGCTGGTCGTAGCGCGGCGCGGAAGCGCGAAGGTGAGGGCCGGTACCGCGATCACCACCGTTCAAGCCGGAGAAGAGGCGCTGGTCGAGGGATTCGATGGGACGCGGGTGCGTCTGGCTGCGGCACGCGGGCTCCTGCCCATCGAGCGCTGGGGAGAAACGCGCACGGCAAGCTACACGCGGACCACCGAGGTCTACGTGGACGAGTCGATCCGCTACGCCGCGGCACCGCTGCGATCGCATGGAACATGGGTTTCCGTGCGCGGCGCCCGCGCCTGGCAGCCACACGTGAAGTACGGTTGGCGCCCGTACTCGAGAGGGCGATGGCGTCACACTCCCACCGGTCTTTTCTGGGTCTCCTACGAGCCCTGGGGCTGGGTGCCGCACCACTACGGAAACTGGGATATCGTGCCAGGCTACGGGTGGGTCTGGTTTCCCGGACGGCGCTTCGCTTCGGCCTGGGTCTTCTGGTACTGGGGGCCGAGATACGTAGGCTGGGTACCGTGGGGCTACTACTCGAACCACTACGGAAGTCGCTTCGGCCTGTCGTTTGCCGTCTACGGATACGCCGGAGGGCATTTCCGAGATTGGTGCTTCACGCCGTACGATCGCTTCGGGCACCGCGACCAGCACCGGTACATCAAGTCCGGGCGCGACATGGGCCGCGAGGGCGAGCGCATCGGTCGCGGAATCATCACCGCGGACACGCGCGGGCTGACGCCCGGGCACTGGACGTCGCCGGACCGGGTCAACCGGATCCTCGCCTACGACGAGGGAGGCAAGAAGTTCGAGCTCGAGGATATCGGTCCGTTTATTAATCGCGAGAAGGATGTCAGGCTTCCGGGTGACCGCGAGCGACAGCCCGCCGACGGAGGCAGCGACCGGATGCGGCCCTCCATCGATCCGGTGCGGACCACGCGCACCGTGGAGCTGGCTCCTCGGCAGCGTGAGCCGACGACTCGCGAAAGGGCCCGCCAGGAGGTGACCAGGCGGCCCTCCATCGATCCGGTGCGCACCACGCGCACCGTGGAGCTGGCCCCGAAGAGCCAGCCGGTTGCTCGTGACAGGGCGCGCGTCGAGACGCGATCGCCGAAGGCGACACCTACCCGGAAGGCGCCGGCCAAACCACCGTCAGCACGGCCGAGCGTGGGTGAACGCACGAAGACGCCGGGTCGCGTGACGCGGCCGAGTTCAGCCGCACCGTCCAGGCCCACGCGCACCGCGCCGCCAAAGCGGGCGATACCCACGAGAACGCAGACGCCGAGATCGGCTCCGGCCCGGACAACGCCTCGTTCTACGTCCCGGGCGAAGCCGGCGAAGACGAAGTCCAACTGATCAGTAGGGGTCGGACTCCGGCTCGGTCGGCCTGGCCAACAGCTTGCTGAGCCCATGGGCCCAGATCCAGACGCTGACCGCGCCGAGGATTACGGCCGAAATGCCGAACACGATCCGGCCGATTCGCTCTCCCACCGGTCCGCTGACGCCCACGCCGCCGCCACCCACACCGCCGGAGAACACGCGTTCCCCGGGGCCGAACGCCACCCACGCCGCGATGGCGAAGAAGGTGGAGACGATGAACCCGCCCGCCAGCCAGCCAGCCAGGTTGAACTCCCCGCCTCGAGAGATTCGCTCGATATAGCCCGGCTTCCGGAGGTCGATGAATCCAACGGCTACGATGTAAGCGCCCGCTGTGAAGAACACGGCGCCGGCGGCCACGATCACCCACGGAGGTGCATGCCTCGAGGTCTCTTCGGTCGGTATCACGCCGATCCCGACCATAATGATGGCCGCTCCCGCGGCGACGGCCAGAAGGCCGAGGATCAACCACGTACTGGCCGGTCCGCCGGATCGCTCACGCTTTCCCATACCGGAAGATGTGACTTAATCGGCCTTTACATGTCAAACGGAAAGAGGCCGCGGTGGCCTGCTATGTAATCGGTGTGCCTGCAAGCATGGAGATATGAATGAGGGATTCAAGACGCCGTATCCTGCCCGTGATCGCGGTTATCCTGTCGCTCGTCGCGACGAACACGGCCCTGGCGCAGGAGGAAGAAAAGGAGCTGGGTTGGTTCAACGCGACAGACTTCGCCTGGGTCTTGACGGGTGGTAACTCGCAGACGAGCACGCTCGGTCTGGGCAACGTGCTCCGGCACCTGTGGGATACGTCCACCTTCCGCTTCGAGCTCGGTGGGATCCGTTCCGAGTCCACGCTCAAGACGCGCGGCGCCGTAGGGACGATCGACGACTTCGATCTCTTCGAGGAGTCCATCAGCGAGAAGACCGCCGAGAGCTACCTTGCGAACGCCCGCTACGACTGGGCCTTCAGCGGCGCGTGGTACGCGTACGGCTTCGCCGGCTGGGAGCGCAACACGTTCGCCGGCTTCGACGATCGTACGACGGGAGCGGCCGGCGTCGGGCGCCAGTTCGTGGATACCGACAACACGAAGTTCCAGGTCGACTTCGGTGCCACCTACGTGGTGCAGAAGGACGTGGTGCCGGTCCCGGACAGGCCCGAGAGTTTCGGTGGACTGAGGCTGACGGTCGATTGGTTCCAAGTCCTGTCGGGCAACACCGACTTCACGAGCAATCTCATCCTCGATCAGAACCTGAGCGACACGGACGACATACGGGCGAACTGGTTGAACGCTCTTTCGATCGCGATGAGCGACGCGCTTTCGCTGCGCGCGAGCCTCCAGTTCCTGTGGGACAACCAGCCGGCTATGACAGCGGTGCCCTTGTTCGACGTCGGCGGGACCGATCCGTTCGACACCGTGCTGGCTCCGCTCGACGAGCTGGACACGTTCTTCACCCTGGCGCTGGTTCTGAATCTCTAGAATCGCCGCTCAGCGAAACTAGAAGCGCATCGTCGCTGCGATCCCGAGAGTGCCGCCGTCGCGCGCAGTCACCACCGGCAAGATAAACAGCCGGGACTCACTGCGGCGGGCGGCTACCTCGGCGTTGCGGCGCCGGACGTGGCCATCGACTCCGGCGATGTCGCGGATCAGGGAGTAGGCGACCCCGCGGAGTCCGGCGCTTGTCGCTGTCACAGGGGTAGGCGAAGTTCCGGTAATGGCATTCGAGATCCGTCCATACCCAGATTTTTCTTGGTCCCAGAGCCGACGCTCCACGTTCCGGGAATGTCCCCGCAAGTACTACTGGCACTACTACGGCTCGCATAACGGCTGGCTGAACGAGGCGGGCGACGAGGCGAAGCGCGCCTGGCGGCTCAAGAAGATCACGAACCTGCACATGGTTCTCGGCACGATCGTGCACGAACTCGCCGCCGACGCGATCCTCCGCGTGAGAGGCGGCGGTGCGGTGCCCGATGCCGCCGATCTAATCGAGGAAGGCCGGGGTAGGCTGAACCGGGCCTGGCTCATGTCCCAGCAGACGGAGGAGTGGGAGCGGCGCCCAGGCCACGTCACCATGCTGATGGAGTTCTACCGCGGCTCGGGTCCATCGCGCGACCTGATCGAGAGAATACGGGACAAGCTGTACGCGTGTCTTCGCCACCTCCTGTCGTCGGAGAGCTTCCGGGAGGCGGTCGCGGCGCCGGCTGTCGAGGTCAAGGAGGTCGATCGCCTCGACTTCGTCGACCTGGATGGCGTCAAGGTGTACGCGCAGCCCGACCTGCTCTACAGGCTGGGTGACGCCTGGCGCATCGTGGACTGGAAGACCGGGGCCCGTCATGCCTCGCACGCCCCTCAGCTCCGAACGTACGCGGTGTACCTGCAGGAGCGGGGAGACCTGGCGAAGGGGCCGGTCATCGGCAGGCTCGAATACCTGGGAACGGGTGATGCCGTCAGCGTACCGGTCTCCGATCGAGACTGCGCCGAGGAACGTCAGGTGATAGCGGACAGTATGGCCGCCATGCGCACGTACCTGGCGGACCCGGTCCGCAACGAAGCCCTGCCGCGAGAGCGGTTTCCCCTCCGGGAGGACACGCGGCGCTGTCCGCAGTGTCCTTTCTTCGAGCTTTGTGAAGTCGAGCTGCAAGAGGCGGACGTGGCCGGCCCGTTCTGATCCGGCCCGGCCCGGGCGCGTCGATCCCCGGGGCCCCCAGTTTACAGATCCTCGGAATCAGGTATTCTAAAGGCGTCCCGACCACGGTGGCTCTGGCTCAGCCGCCCCCCCTTCGAGGTTACTTAAGGAGGTCCGCATGAAGCGATGGACGTTGCTGCCCCTCGCCGTACTGATGCTGATTCCGGCGAGTCTCGCCGCGCAGGAAGATGCCGCACCGACCTGGTGGGCTGTGTTCACGGAGCAGGTGCCGCCGGCGAGCGTGATGGCGTTCGAGGAAAACAGCGTCGAGATGTTGAAGTTGATCAGGGCCAACGCTCCGGAGGGAATGGTCTATTACACGCACTCCGGGCCCGAGATCGGCTACTCGTATGCCATTCCCATGACCGGAATGTCCGATTTCATGAAGGTAAACGAGCAGTGGATGGGCATGATCAACCAGATCGGGTGGGAGACGTGGGAAGAGATGTCGGCCAGTGATCTGGTCGACCACAGTTCGATGAACTTCTACGTCGAAATGCCGGACCAGTCCTACCACCCCGAGGGATTTCTGGAGTCGCTCCCGGACAAGCCGTTTCGGCGCTACGACTGGTTGTATCCCAAGTCAGGGATGGAAGACGAGTTCAACGAGGTGATGAAGGAGTGGGTGGCCCTCTACTCGGAGCTCGGGCTAGAGGGAGGATGGACAGCCTACCAGGCAGTTACCGGTGACGATCTGCCTCTCGTGGTGCTGATCACGCCGGCCGCGAGTGCCAGCGCCTACCACATGATGGCCGAGGAAGAAGAGGCGGCGATCGGGGAGGCCGGAATGGGACTCATGGTGAAGGCGATGGCGATGATGAGGGGCTACGAGGGCATGGACACGCAGTTCCGTCCGGACCTGTCGCTGTTGCCCGAAGAGATGTAGTCGTCCACTCGATATCGGCCGATCGCCGGATCGACGAAACCGGAAGCCCGCGAGCGCAGAGCCAGGCGCCGCGGGCTTCTCACATCCGGCCGGTCAGTTCGTGAGAACGACTTTGCCCAGGTTACGACGCGCGTGGATGTAGCGGTGCGCCTCTACCGCCCCGTCCCGCGTGAGGGGGTACGTACAGTCGAGAATGGGTTTCAGCTCGCCCGATTCGACCCCACGGTAGATCTCATCCAGGCCCGAGAGCAGGAGTCCCTCCCGTTCCTGCAAATGCAGCAGGTGAACCCCCGAGATTCCGATGCAGGGCTGTACCAGGTCCATCGGGTGGAGACGCGGAGTGCGGAGCCAGGCCAGGGCCGCTCGCGGCCAGTTCTTGCGGCTCGTGGGGAGCGCCGCGCTCATCCCGTAGAACACGAGGCGCCCCAGCGGAGCGAGCAGCCGGCGGCATGCGGCCGTGGCCTCACCGCCCGTGGCATCGAGGGCCACGTCCAACTCGTGCGGGCCGAGCAACTCTTCGACGTCCGGTTCCCAATCACCCCGAGAGTCGAAACAGGCCTCGGCACCCAACTCGTCCGTGACGAAGGATCGTTTCTCCGGGGTTCCGGCCGTGCCGATCACCCGAAGCCCGCCGCGCACTGCCAGTTGCACGGCGGCTGACCCTACTCCGCCGGCCGCGCCCAGGATCAAGGCCGTCTCGCCCGGCCGCACCCTGGCACACTCCGACAGGCACACCCAGGCCGTGAGAAACACGACGGGGATCGCGGCTGCCTCCGCCGGCGACAGGCTCTCGGGGTAGCGAAACAGGTTCCGCGTCGGGACTACTATGTCGTGCGCGTACCCGCCGTGCCGGATCAGTCCCACCGCCCGGTCGCCGGGCGACCAATCCTCGACGCCTTCGCCAACGCTCACGACCTCGCCAGCGACCTCAAACCCGGGGCTATAGGGACGCGGTGGAACCGTATCGTACAATCCAGTGCGCATGAACAGGTCGGCGAAGTTGATTCCCGCCGCGCGCACCCGAAGGTGTACCTCGCCGGGGCCGGGTGCGGGAAGCGGGATCTCCCGCTCGACGAACACTTCCGGCGCCCCATGGCGCTCGATGCGGACGGCTCGAGTAGTTGTTTGCGGCACGCTGCTCATGCTCCTGACTGGGTTAGCCGGCGGCCGGGTCTCGCACCACTCCGGTGAACAGGATAGCGCCCGACAGCCGCTCGCGGATGGCGAATACGAATGGGCGATCGGCTACGAACGTCGGCGGCACCGAGGTTACCCCCACCTCCACCGAGGTGACGGCTGCGGCGCGCGTTCCTTCTTCGTCCACTTCCACGAAGGCCTTCTGCTTGACCCGGCTGATGTGCAGACCCATGGCGAGTGCGTCCCGGTGCATCCGCGAGAAGTCTGCCGCCGTCTCGTCGAACGCGACCTCCATCCCCAGCGTCTTGAGGACTTCGTTCAGTGACTTCTCGTATTCGAGGCTGAACTTCGGCATTCCCACGAGGATCTCGGTCTTCCCGAGACTGGAGATGATCCCGGCCCACGCCTCGGCGTCGAGCGACTCGACGAACGCGCCCACTCCGATGGCCTCGGACGGAACCACTACGGTCATGGCGAACGCTTCGCCACCGTACGGTATCTCGATCGCCTGGTAGTCCGGTGTCGCCGCGAAGGGAAACCGCTGGTCGCTCATCCACATGAAGGGCACGGTCGAAGCCGATCCATCGGACCGGCGAAACTCACCAGCGCTCGTTCGCGCGGGATCGAACGGTGTCGTCCATTGACCCTCGAAGTAGATCGCGTTGATGAGGAAGGCCATCGTCAGCGGATCGATCGGCGGTTCCACGATTCCGTCGATCAGTCCATCCGTCGCGTCCTGGACCCAGTCGTTAATTACGTCTGCGGCACCCGTGTCATTGAAGTCCAGGCCCCCGACCGTCGCCAGGAAGTCCCGCTCCACCTCTGTAACGTAGGAGTTCTCGAGCGCGAAGCCCTCCCGGTGCCACACCGAGTTTCCGATTTCCACGCGGACCGCCGGATCGAGGCCTGAGAGTAGATCGATCAGGCTTCTGTACGAGATGCCGATGTCCTCTCTTGCCAGGGTCTGCAGCCGGAGCGATGCGCGCATGGCCTCGAACGTTCCTCCTTCCGCGCCTGCCAGCGTCATGCCGAGCGCCATCGATGCACTGAGCGGGGACACGAACACATTGGCCCGGGCACCTTCCTCCCGGACGACCTGCTTGAGGAAGTCAAAGGCGAACGCCTCGCCCGCATCGATCAGGCCAGCCTCGGCCTCCGTGAGCGCCCGGGGAAGGGACTCGATCCGCGGCGCTGGTTGGGGGTCGGCAGGCGAATCGCAAGCGGCCACAAGCAGGACTGCGGATAGCAGTCTGGCCGCGGCACGACCGAAGGTCAGACGGTGCATTGGCGGATCCTCGGATCAGGGAGACTCTGCTTCAGCTTCACCGTACACCGGGCCCGAGACCGGGTTCACGTGTCGCCAGGCCCACTCCTCCATAGATTGTGCATTCGGAGGGAAAGGCGAGGTGCCCGTGAAGTGGATCTGGCTGTTCAGCACGGCGGCGATGCTGTCTGCGGTCCCATGGTTCGAGTTCGATCAAGCTCTCAGCGATCCGCACCACGCGGTGTGCTCAATGTCTCCGTTCACCGGGTTCAACAGTCCCTACGAGACCTTCTTCCTGGCCACGACTCTCGCCGACACCGTGTCCGCGGCCGACGATCAACCCCCGTTCGAGCGGTTGGACCTTCCCCCGGGACCGAGCAGGCGCTTCCACTCGGGACCTGTACTGCCCCACACGGACCGCGAGCCCGTTCTGTCCGACGCGGAGACGTTCGGGCAGCTGGTCCTCGTATCGCGATACGGGGGTTATGGGTTGGACACGCTCGATGCAGTTCTGGACCAGGGTGGAACGGAGGCTGTTCTGGTTCCGTGGAGCTACGATCCTGCGTGCCAGGTGGTTCCGTGGACCGGTTCCTTCGTCTGGTCCGCACCGGGCGAGGTTGGGCTCTTCAAGGCTTGGATGAGGGCTCCGGACCGCTGGGCGGGCGGCCGTCCGACGTTCGATGTGCGGTCCACGACCCACACGCCGTACCCGCACGCCTTCTGGTTCGAGTTGAGGGCCGACCGTATCAAGAACTGGCTGTCCCCCAGGGAGCTCTTTGAGCTGCTGGACGCGAGACCGGCGCGGAGCGACGCGCCGAAGACGCCGGTCCCCGACATCAGCCGCTTGCAAGCCTGGCGCCACAAGCATCCCGATCTCCTCGGATTCTACCCGGTGCCGTCGATTCTGAAGGCCGCCTTCGGGGAGACAGAGGCCCGGCGAGTATACGGACTGGAGTCGCCGGTCGCCGGTACGTATGCCGTTCACGTCGAGCATGGCGGCCGGGTCGACACCCTGTTCGTGAGGACGAGCCTGAGTCCGACGACCGTATCGTGGGCCGACCGACCGTCGAGTCGGGAGGTGCCCGAGGAGCCTTGGCGCTCGAACGGCCATTACCTGGCTATGTCCGGCGCGGCCGACACCGCTGACATTCAGCCCCTGGCGAACACTCCACCCGCAGGAGCCTGCCAACACAGAGCTATCTTGAGGATCAGCGAATCCCCCTCCGTCCATGGAGACAGCTTCGTATGGTCAGCCGAAATCGAGCCGTTCCTGTTGTCGAAGTGTCTCGGCGGCATTACGGAACTCGCCGCTTGGGATCGGGCGCTCGAGGGTCGCTGGGCGAGAGGCAGTCCGCCCTACCTGGGCCGCTTCCTCCGGGAGTCTGGCGGAGCAATGAGGTTCGAGCAGGAGTGGCTCGGCGGCCAATCGGAAGTCCGCGTGACGGGAGTTCGAGTGTCCAGTGAGACCCTCGACTACCGAATGCGAAACAGTCCGTGACGAAGCAGTTCACCCTCCGTATCGTGCATTCACTTCGACCTTCCCCATGCTGCAGTTCGCTACATGTGTGACAGCCACACCCCGTCCGAGTCTCGCGGAATCAGCCGGCGCTCCTTCGTCGAGACGGCTGCCAGCGGAGCTGCCGCCGCGCGGGCACGAGAACGCCGTTTCCCTCGAGCTCGGGCCGCTGGTGCTGGCTGTTCCACACGAAGAGGAGTGGAAGCGGGTCGGCGGCGAGCCTTTCGGGGACTGGGGA
>Ga0209567_10002023_pt1 | contig 10034 bp, 8 predicted proteins | sample COG_12_FD_184756 | JGI IMG/M metagenome (GOLD analysis project Ga0209567, IMG submission 184756) | Pelagic marine sediment microbial communities from the LTER site Helgoland, North Sea, for post-phytoplankton bloom and carbon turnover... | ecosystem: Environmental > Aquatic > Marine > Neritic...
ATATTACTTTAATTTACAGTAGGTAAATATTACACGTTACAGCGTACGCTTAAGCTTTGAGGATTATCGATTGACTGGGCAATATCGCGTACAGGTAACACACGACACCATACAGAATGAGTGGGTAGAAATTAAGAGTGGATGCCTGTCCGGGTTTTTCCTCGTTCGAGCTTAAATTACACAATTACAGTGTATAGACCGATTTCTCCTGTACCTAAAAATAGCTCATGCATCTCATTACCTGTACACGTGGGCACGCTGGAGGCAAAAGATTGACTGATGAGCCTATGGATTAAGTAGGGTTTATATGACCAGCACAAATAAAAAGTGATTATATACACAGAAAATCATGGCAGAATTGAAAGATTTTGAAATTATGAAGCAAGTGGACTTATCAGAGTATGCCAGAAAATTATCATCATGTGATTTAGCCGTTTATATGGAAAAATTAACCCTAGAAAGAGGTGAAATTTTACCGGATCCATACAATATTGGGAAAAACTTTTGGATCAATGATGTGAAACTATGGCCAAATATTACCTATCCAGACATATATAATTACTTTGTTACAAGTGCAAGTTTCTATTCTAATGAGGAAATTAAATGTTACAAATCTATTGATAGCTATCAATACTTTGTTTGTGGGCATGTACAGCAAGTTATGTTCTACAATCCAAACATGGGAGATCTGGTGTATTTAATGGCAAAAGTTTTGCCAAGTCAAAGACAAGGGGTTAAAACAGAAATGTATTCGACATATCTTGTTGTACATAATGGCGGGGACAAAGATGGACAGATACACACAGCTCACTGTACATGTATGGCAGGGTAAGTAAACTACTTTTATCTATTCCGGTATCCTATTCAATAACTGGTGACAGATCGTTTCGTTTATTGAACTACATGTATTTTGAATTCTGACATTGTTTCGTTTCTTAAAATATTTAACAGGGTAACAGTTAAGAAAGAGTGAACAAAATGGTTTTCGTAATTTCTTTCTCATTCCTCAACTAAACCCTATGATGTGACCCTCATTGAAATCGTCTCTCCGAGACGATTCCAAAGCGTGGTAACATCATAGGGTTTGGTTGAGAAATAAGAAAGTTAGGATTTTGAATACTCTCAATTTTAGACCTTATCTGTTGCCCTGATTTAATGATTTGTGTAATATTGTTGTTCTTATATTTTTTGCAGAAGAGGAAAAGCATGTAGCCATGCAGCAGCTGTTGCATACAAAATTGATGCTGCAATTCGTTCCGGCATGAAAGAGTCGGCGTCTACAAGTTCATTGTGTAAATGGAATGACATGTCAAGAAAAAAGGTATTTGTAAATAATTAGTAATTAAAGTATTCTGTCTACGGTAAAATATAAGACTTTGGTTTTTAACGACTTCACCTTCTAAAGAGCTGGTTCTTAATTATATGAGTAATGTATTTTTGCAGACAGAAGTACAATTGTCACATGTACTCGAAATTATAATTATGAAATACCGGTAGTTAAAATTGTAATTACGCTAGTATGATATTTTGATAAATCGGAAAATGTAAAGTTACAGGATATACTGCCTGCATAGATAAATGGTTAACTTATTGTAGATACTATCTGCCTGATCACTGCAGACATAGGTGCTAGGAACAACCTGTCATAAAAAGAATAAAAAAAGCATGCCATAAATTAACAAAGTCTGCATTAATGTACTTTCAGGCCCAGCCAGCCAAAATTACGGACATAAATTTCAAAAAGCCAAGGTACGGAGAAGACGTCCGGGGAAACTCCACTCAAAGTAATGTCAACAGGACATTACCTAATATGTCTCCACTAGACTTCACCAATGTAAGAGGCTTTGAGCCAAAAGCTGTAATATTTTCCTGCATTGATTGGAAGACAGACCCCGAGCTCCCATGTACTATAAATGAGGCTGTTATGAGCATGATCAAAAACAACGTGTCACAAGAAGAGATGTTTTCAAAACTAGGAGACAGTTTCACAGATCAGAACATAAGCAGTTTAGAGGAACTGACTCAAAAACAATCTCAAACAAGTGTCTGGCATAAACATCGGATAGCTAGGATAACAGCCAGCAAAATGCACAGGTTCTTAACTCTAAAAGAAAGCACAGACAGAACAAAGGCAGTGAATGAGATTTTAGAACCACGCCCTTTTACATCTGATGGTACAGATTATGGAATTTCAAATGAGGAAAAGGCTAGGAAAACATATACAAAGTTCCAAAGGGCTCTACATGGGGAATCGTTTGTATGTAATACAAGTGGACTGATGTTAAATAAAAAGTTTCCTCATTTGGGTGCATCACCTGACGGACTTGTGGAATGTGCTTGTTGTGGAAAAGGCTGTCTAGAGATAAAGTGCATGCAGACCTATGAATCTGGCTTGCCAGATCCAAGATCAGATACAGCCAAGACTGACAGTAGATTTCCAGTGACACACAAATTCAGTCTAAAACAATCTCACAAGTTTTATACTCAAGTTCAGGGTCATATGCTTATTTGTGAACTGGATTATTGTGACTTTTATTTGTGGAGCAAATCAAACAGTTTAACAGTAAGAGTTTGGAAAGACGATGTCTTTATTGGACGCCTACTCACAAAAATGAGAAATGAGTACACGCAATATATTCTCCCAGAAATAATTGCAAGAATAAAAGCTTAATAAATGGATGACACATAGACAATTTTTTCAAAGTAAACCATTCAGCACCAAAGGGTTAAACATTCCTTTCAACAAAGGAGTCCACTCCTTAGATGATTATTGTGCTGTACAGTACAGTTATCTCGGTTATAAAACTGTCCAGAATGCTTGCATAATATGTCTGTGCAAATCACCTATTGAGTACTACTAGTTAAGTAGGTACAATAGACGGCATGAGATTATGTAATGCGGCTACTATTACAACTATGTCATTAATACGATCTATTTGTGATACAGATAATGTTGAGTCCAATATGCGAAATTTTCTCATGCGCCCAATAACCCTTTCAACATGTATTCTCAAATGTGACAGTTTTCTGGACATTTCAACTTCTTTTCCACTGAGTTGCTTTTTACCCTTTGTAAAAGAAGGGGTTCTTAGTACCACACCTCTACATGCCATCTCTTCTGTCACTAAAAAACCCCTGTCTGCAAGCACCTCATCACCAGGTAATAATTTGTCCATATACCCTGATGACAAGGTAATTTCTTTATCAGAAACTCTCCCTCCCCATCCTGTTGAAAGGAAATTCACTGCACCTGATGGGGTAATTGAAATTAAGTATTTTATTGTATTATGATGTTTGTAATTACTCCATGTTTGTGCTCTGGCAGTTAGGTTGAATGGACGTTCCATGAAAATTTCGAAGCAGTCTATTATTGACACACACTTTCTATATTCTGGCTTATACGATTCAGGTATATTTGATCTGGCTACATCCTGCTGTGGCCAAATGATTGCATCTTTCAACCGTTCACTGACAAGAGGCGCCCATGTATTCCAGATATGTGACACTGTAGTTTCAGATATTTGGAATCTCTTTGAAAGTTCTTTATTAAGTACATCTAATTTAATTTTTGCTAACACAAGAAAAAGATGGTCATGAAGGGAAATATCCTTTGAGATCTTCTTCCTTGCTATATATGGGTAAAGTTGATCATATATCCATAAGAACAATTCTTTGCGAATGCCTGTATAAAATTTTATATCCTTGTCATCACAGTTGTGATAACTATATTTTGCAGATTTAAGCTTGGCACTAAGTTGATCTATACGTCCTTGCAAAATTTTGATCAGTTTATCTTTTTTCTTGTTCTCCAATTCAAGTTTATTTAAAACCTCAGTTTCTTTCAGTGGCACCGTCTGTGTACCTGAAATGGAGAGAATAAATTATAATTAATGACAAAAATATGTCATTGTCACCAATTTTTTAAAGTGATATAAAATTATAGTCGTCATCTAGGAAAACCTGGCTTATGGAGGAGCAAACAATGCCATCCTAGATTAAATGTGTTTTCTCACTTTTGTGATAATATTTATCACATGGTTAAAACTGGAAAGGGGGCGACAAAATGTTTGCTGTAAATGTTCATGAGTGACAAATATCGTAAGCTTTGTACAGACGCTGTGAGAAGGGCCTACGATTATTGTCCCTCCACAAGGCAGATTTTAGCAGATGACATCAAGTTTATAGAAAAATAAATTCAGCTCACCTGTTACAGTGAATGAGTGTTGATCTGACAACTCTATAAGAGCAGCTGCTGCTGTGACTGTGTCACATACAGATGTGTCCGTACTACAAGGTTCAGTTTTTCTCTTCTTCACTGATCTCTGATATCTCTCGACGCTTTTTCGTTTTGATGGTGTCAAACCCTTCAAATTGAGTGTAGGGATGTGATCTGGATGGCCAAGTTCTTCACTAGGTCTGCCTGGAAATAATAGAAATATAATAAATGGTCATAATTTATTGGGGTTTGCTATATATTCCACCCTAAAAAAAATATTTTATCTTCAGTATGTACGAACACTAGATCTACCTGTTTTTGAAAATACATTGTATATGATCTTCTGTCTTATAGAAAATAAGATTTCCCTCGATAGAGTAAATATGTTTTAACCCCTAGCCTGCCAAATAATTTGTCGACTGTTATATTTCTCATCTGCTTCATTTTTCAAAATTCTTCAATATAGCTCAAAGTTTGTGAAAATATTGTCTGAGTGTCAAACAGCTAGGATCTAGATGAGACGCCGAGTTACCCAGCGTCTCACACAGATCCAAGCTTTTTGCATGTGGCACTATAGTTGAGCTTGGCGGTCTAAGGGTTAATGTTTAATTGTGGCTCTAAATAAAAATACATGTAATTTACAATCATAACTATTGATAAAATGAAGGGATATTTACCATCTATAAAATGAACGCTGCAAATCCGGGAGCTTTCATTTGGAACCCATGTCTTCTTTGTGGCTTGTCCAGTTGCAGGGTCTAATTCTAAACGACTTACAGCTCTTATCCAAGCTTCCCTTCTCCAAAAAGGTTTTTGGGGAAATCTATGTAATGAAATTCCCTTTACTTTATTTTGTCTATTTAAACAACCTACCACACAACAACTGTGCACCATAACTTTCTGTGAAATGTGGATAGAGGTGTTAAGTGGTAGATAATATCTACACAGAAGCCAGTGTTAATTGTTATCAGTTTGGCTAGAGTGGACGTAGCATAACCAACTGGACTTATCTCCATCTCTGACTTTTGAACTGGATATTCACTGTTTGCAACGCTTAAATTTCTAACGCAATTTCTTGCAATTCAGAATTTTAAATATATTAAAATGTATTTGAGAAAAATACCTAAAATATTATATGTACAATGTTTTCTATTGTCTCATTGTAACATGTATTCCCTGTAAGCATTTCTTACAAATAAATACATCAAATACACCATTATAGTTGTACAGAGTTGATCTGGATCAACACGATTTTATATAATGTTTCAAAAATACATTTTACTTGTATGTAACTTCAATTGAAAGTTTACTTGGCTATATTTTGATTCCCAAGATGTTCAGTGATCCAGTGACTTGTATCTCTATTCAAGGTCATGTGATTATGTGTTTAGGGTTACTTCTCATCGATTTAAGCTTAGATAAGATTCTTTTTCGGCACAATTTAAGTTCCATTCATTAGTCAAGAATTTACTACAACACAGGCATTACGGGTCATTTGAATATCTTTCCCAGATGTTGAGTAATTAACCTATAAACCTGACATTATCTACACTGACCAGCGTATTTCTATACAGGCGGAGGCTCATAAACCTGTGCTTTCTGCCTCCAGTGTAAATATGCATGAGCTATCTGCTACGTCACTGCGGAGGAGAAATTGGTCTATACAATTAAGAAACTTAATTCCACTTAAACAACGAACAACAAGGTATATGGGATACTGAGAGCTTTATTTCTACAATTCATAACTAACTACAGCTCCAAACTAAAAAGTAAGCGCGCACATACATGATAAGAGATAGCTCATTTTGCGCATATAGTAAACATAAATCATAATCATTGCGCATGTAATAAACATAAATCATAACTATTGTTCAGGCATGTATCAAATGCATCATACATCACACAGCAAATTAATATAAACAATATGAATGAATGAATGATTGATTGAATGATTGAATATATCGTCCAATTCACCACACCTAGGAGTAGGATAGGAAGTAGAGAAAATCCAGTTTCATGTGCATACGTTGAAAGCGGGAACATAATCCAAGTATCATACGGAAGCCAACATTGCATTTGTGAGTTTTAACCTAGATCGGAAGTTGCCGTCAATATATTTAAGATAGCAATTTGATCTCCAATCGCCAAGCAATTTTATGTTGTCTGCGGAGAAACCTAATTGATAGCAGAAAGTGGCACCACCTCTTCTATAGCTGTGATTTGAAATCTGATCTGTGTTGATCCCTGCCTGTTTCAAGCAAGAGTGAACTCTGGTCAGAAACAACTTGCTGCTCAAGGCTTTTAATTGGCCTTTAGACATAAACACGAAGGCGGGTCCGTCTAAATTAGCATTCTTAGTCAAGCTGAAGCTATTAAAAATCGCCTGCACTGGACATAGGGGATTTTGTGGTTTACGTGCCAAAGGGACATCAAATGAACGCTCCTGAAACTGATTAACTTTTGACCAGCGTAAACACAGAGAAACGCCCCAAGCAAAGAATTTTACATCGCGGCGTCTTAGGTGTTTTTCGGTGAGAAAGTTGTCTGGCATGACATTACTTTTGCGTAATAAACCAAAAAACATACAAAGACTAACAGCCCAAACTGTTGCGTCTAAGGATGCTTTCAAGTTTAATTTTGACAGCAACTTCCGCAGCAAGATAGGTGTGATTGGCTGTTTTCTATTTACAGTATCTCCAAGACACCGTCTGATACCTTTCAAGGTGCAATTTAATGCAAAGTCATTCAGAATGGGGTTAGGCAATCCCCATTCTGCGTGAAGGATGCGAACAATATTCAAATACTGTTTAATGGAACCAAATTTCAGCTTTTGCGCCAAATAAGCAGCATAGCGACACAACGTAGTTGAAGACGCGGGAACTGCCGAGTAACCAAATCTTGTGCAAAAATTAATGTACGAATTCCTATGAGTTTTGTAAGCTTTCTTTGTGTTGTCCGCAAAAGCGCAGCTCAGGTACTGTTTCACGGCATTGTCAAGTTCCATCTCAAATGAACCTGGAATTACACAAAACAATACCCTGCGTTATTCATATGAAACATAAGTCTTTCAACTCCATTTCTTTCATGGAGTCGTGACACACTATCTGCTAAAACATTAGAAGTGCCTTTATAGAAAACCGCTTTTAAGCGAAAATTAAAGATTGCTGACAACCAAAAAACCCTACGTAATGATGACATAACTACCGGGTCTCTGCAAGATCCCTTATTTATAATGGAACAAGCAGCCATATTGTCTGAATGCACAAACACTTTTTTATTTGCGAATATGTGTGCCCATTGCGTAATAGCGGGTTCAAGCGCCAGTACTTCCAGATAGTTTATCGGGAGGTTAGATGTGTCATTTGACCACGGGGTATACACAATTGACCCTTCATAGAATGCCCCTGCGGCAGTCTTACAGGCATCAATGGTCACAGACGTCCCTGCACGTCCATCTATCATGTGCATAGATCCATTAAATACATCCAGGAAGCGTAACCACCACAATATGTCCATTTTCATTTCTAGCGTGACTAATGTACGGTGCGAAGCACATCTCAGTTTGTTAGCACGATCAAAGAGTCTGCGCATGTGGAATCTGCCCCCATAGACGCACTGCGTAATAAAATTCAACTTCCCGGCTAAACTTTGTATTTGTCGTTTAGTCACCTTTTTCTTAGACATGAAATATTCCAAATGTGCCTTTATATCTGCGACCTTCTCTTGCGGTACACTAATTGTCATGTCGTTGGAATTCAAAAGGATACCGAGAAAACACAGCTTTTAACATGGCCCCTCAACCTTTTTGTAGTTTATGGCAAATCCTAATTCGCGTAAAAGCTTTAGCAGAATATTTAAGGTTGTTTCACATTCTTCGTAAGTTTTTCCAACCACAATGAAATCATCAAGATAAACTACAAGTGATTTATATCCTTTTTTACGCATAATATCGCGAACTGACTGAGTAATTGTGTTGAAAATTTCCGGGCACTTTGCCCCACCGAAAGGCAATCTTTGGTCGACCATATAAGTGTAATGGTCATCACCGGAAAATTTCCATTTTAAGCCTGTTGCTTTAAAATTTGAAGGATGAATCTTTACTGATCTATACGCATACGCGAGGTCGACTTTAGCGAAATAGCAATTAGGGGTTGCGTAATCTATAGCGTCCTGAATAGATTGATATTGAAAATGATTAGTGCACGTGAAGTCATTGACAGAAGATCCCGTTGGTCTGGAACAATCGTGAATCAATCGCACCTTTTGTGAATCCTTTTTGGGGATTGCTCCTAATGCCGACACTATAGTAGGTTTCTCATCTACGATTTTATAGTGTCCATTGCTTAATTCCGTTTTTATCTGGGTTTCAGTACGCGCGCGCATTTCACCGGTGGTGGCAGACTTGTAATTGTCTACATCAACCGGTTTTACAATTTTCCCAGAATCAACGATGTGAAACCCTTCTTGAATTCCTTTTAGTATAAATTCACGATTGTCACAGTCCAGCGGCAAGTTCCTCTCCCAAGCTTCATAGATTAGAGCTGTAGAAGATCGTCATGCCTCGAGTTGGCTTCCCGGGGATCCTGCTGCAGACGTCGTCTTCTTCGACTGGTGTTTTGGGTGTTTGAAGCGGCAGTTGGCGCCAAAAGGGCAATGTCCCCTTGCCTTGAATATTCGACAGTCCTCTGTCGCTTGTTCGGCCTGTTGTGGTACCGGCTCTACCCTCTGCTTGGTTCGTTTCGGAGTGAGAATGTTCATCTCCATGTGGTGGGAGAACGTGCCCCATTGGAACCCGTGTTCCGCTTGCAGCTCCCTGTATGCACTGTCAAAGTTAAGAACACTATTCCACTCGTACGTTTCGGCAAACTCGAAAATGCGTGTTGTATACGCTAAATAGTATTCGATGTCCGTTCGTTTGAGCTCGCCACTTTGCATGAGGAAGTTCATGAGCCTCATATTTGCGGCACCCCACTCTTCAATGTAGATGCCCAAATACGGGTGTTCCTCTTCTGTCTTCAAGGCCAGTGTATCCGTGGACTGGCCCGCACGTAGAATATATTCACTTCGTCTTTTTTGACGCCTCCGTTTACACTTTTCTGTGATAAACATCGTTATATGAGTCGCTTTGCGCGACGTGGCCTTCATGGTCAAAATGGTTCTAGGGTCCATATGGGGATTCATGGCGTTAGACAGAACAGTGGTCCCCGTTTTCCCGTCAGATAGCAACATGTCAATGGTTTTACCTGCGTTCTGTAGTATCTCTTCATTTTCGGGATCCTGCGTGGTGTTGGTGTCGGACGGTTGTTCTTGTTGCACACTGCTTGATTTAATGTCCGCCATTATTATCCTCGCAGATCCCAGAGGCAAACCAATTTGCCTCAAATCACTGGGCTCAAGCAACTTGAGGGCCTCCATTGTAGTTAACTCTTCTGTCCGCAAAATTTGAGTCACTTTCCTCGATAATTTTAATTTCTGAGTCCAAGCCTCAAAGTCAAATTCCTCGATTTCTTCATTTTCATTAGAATTTTCGGGCGACGCCATCTTGAAAAAACTTTAAGACAAGAACGTCTTGCGCATAGCACTGAGCATAACAGACTGCCAGGAACTCCCAGTATCCCACGCCGGTCAGTGGTTAGAGGTCAAGGTTGCATGGTCTGGTGAACACAAGGCACGCTGGTTGCTCGCATTTAAATACAATTAAGAAACTTAATTCCACTTAAACAACGAACAACAAGGTATAGGGGATACTGAGAGCTTTATTTCTACAATTCATAACTAACTACAGCTCCAAACTAAAAAGTAAGCGCGCACATACATG
>Ga0209567_10002024_pt1 | contig 10030 bp, 6 predicted proteins | sample COG_12_FD_184756 | JGI IMG/M metagenome (GOLD analysis project Ga0209567, IMG submission 184756) | Pelagic marine sediment microbial communities from the LTER site Helgoland, North Sea, for post-phytoplankton bloom and carbon turnover... | ecosystem: Environmental > Aquatic > Marine > Neritic...
CGTGAGCGAGCGCAGAGCTCGCTGAAACTGGCGTCAGCAAGCGCCAGCGGGCGTCAGCTGGCGGATGAAGCGTTGCTTTGCAACCAGGAGGTCGTCGGTAGCGATCGGCTGCCCTTCCCGACCATCTGAAGCGGAGGCACCTACCGAGCCGCTCTCCGGCCTCAGTTTGCCTCGTGGACGGTCTCACCGGCGAACACCGTCCGCTTCACGACCGTGTCGTAGATCGTGTCCGGCGGGATCTCGAACAGGTTCCGGTCGAGCACGATAAAGTCGGCGTGCTTGCCGACCTCGATCGACCCTATCGAGTCCTCGCGCTCCATTGCGTATGCGGAACCCATCGTGATGATTCGGATTCCCTCTTCCAAGCCGATCGGCGTGCCGAAACTCCCCTCGAAGTCGCCGCTGGGGTGCGCGCGCGTAACGAGACTCTCGAGGCCGCGAAACGGGTTCGCGTCCGGCGTGCCTGCGGGCCAGTCGCTCCCCCAGGCGACCGTGATTCCGGCGTCAAGCATACTCCTTACGTCAAAGTACCTCTGAAGCGCACGCTCTTCCCCCAGACGCTCGATCAGAACGGGCGTGGCTGCAAAAGGGAACCACATGGCCGGACCGATCTCCGCCACCACATCAAGATCGACATAGCGCGGGTAGTCGTCCGGGTGCACGAGTTGATTGTGGCCGATGTGGAAGCGCCGCACCTGCCCCGGGTACCGCTCGCGCGCCTCTTCCACCAGGTCGAGGATGCGTCGGGTGGTCCCATCCGTGATGGAGTGCATATGCCCGCCGATCCCCTGACCGAGGTAGCCGATCGCATCCTCGATCATCTCGTCTGTCATTGTGATCGAGCCGTACGTATCCCGATCCGCGTACGGCTCCACCAGTAGTGAGGTGTAGCTGATCGGGGTACCGTCGCCCCAGTACTTGAAGTGACGCGTGTCGATCTTCTCAGTAGCGCGCTCGATTGCCTGCGGCAGGTATTCCCGCGCCTCCTCCGCTGTGGCCACATCGTTCGTGTACTCGTTCATGGCGAGCGCGACGTTCAGGCGGAAGGGAAGCTTGTCTTCAGTGTCGAGCTCGAAGTACGCGTCGATCGACGCCTCGAGCGCCATCATGTCGATGAACGACGTGATTCCCCAAGCGGTCATCTGCTTGAGCGAGCGCTCGATCGCTCGCTTGTACGCTTCGGCAGGAGGTCGGTCGATATGCCACCCCACCAGGCCCATCGCCGTCTCGGACAAATAGCCTGTCGGCTCGCCGGTGACCGGATCTCGGTCGATGGCGCCGAGCGGCGGGTCGGGCGTGTCGGCGGTGATGCCGGCGATCTCGAGCGCCCGACTGTTGGCGGTCGCATTGTGTCCGGACTCGTCGATCATGTAGGCTGGCCGATCAGGCACGACTTCGTCCAACCACTCTCGCGTCATCTTCGCGCCCTCGAAGGCGCCGAAGCCGTACTTCATGCCCCGGAGCCATTCCCTGTCCGGGTTGGCCGTCGCGAACTCTCGAATCGCTGCGGCGATTCCCTCCGCGTCCAGTTGATCTGAGAACAGCAGATTGCCTGCCTCACCCTGGACATAGGGCTCGTACGGGTGAATGTGAGCATCGACGATGCCGGGCATGGCGAAGTCGCCACCCAGGTCAATGACCTGAGTCGCCTGCCCCGTGACGGCTTCCATGTCGCTGCTGGACCCAACGACCAAGAACTTGCCGTCCTTGATCGCCACGGCCTCGACCCAGGGTTGGTCCTCGTTCACCGTGTAGATGATGCCGTTCGTGTAGACCACGTCGGCGATGTCGCCGGTAGGGCCTGTTTCTGCGCATCCGGCCACGAGGGCCATTACCAACAGCCAAAGCGTTCTGCTCAACTTCATCGATGTCCTCCAGGTGGTCCAACGAACAGCCAACGTCGGGAACTCAGCAACTCGGCGAGAGGTGTAGGCCGAAAACGTGAGTGGACCAAGAAGCACAAACGCGGTGGAGACTTCAACCTCGGAGGAGGGTTGTCGCGCAGAGCTGACCGAATCTGGCGTCAGGGAGCGCCAGCGGACGTCAGCTGGCGGATGAGCCTTGCTTTGCCCGTCTCGCTTCGCTCGACGGCGAATCCGATTGGCTCCACCCAGCAGGATCACTCCATCCGCGCGGAGTTGCGGACGTCCCAGCCTTTCATAACATGGAACGGGAGCTGCCGTGAGACTACATTCCAGTCTCACAACACGAAGCATCGTGCGGAATCTCCCTGTCAGCCAATTACGGAGGCACCATGTCTTTCCGGATATCTGTCCTGGCCGGTATCGGCGTCCTGGCCGTGGTCTCTGCCTGCAGCGAACCAGAGCTTCCCTTCACGCAGTACGGCGAGGCCCTGACCCTCACCGAGACGACCAACGTCTCGGACGTCCTCGCGGACCCCGACGCCTACGTGGGCCAACATCTGCGAGTGGAGGGGACCGTGACAGGCGTCTGTGAGCACCAGGGCTGCTGGATTGCCGTCGCAGGCGAGAACGAGGCAGAGCAGCTTCGGGTCAAGGTCGAGGATGGCGTAATCGTGTTCCCACAGACCGCTCTGGGGTGCCAAGCTCGGGTCGAGGGGATGATGGAGAAGCTCGAGCTGACCATGGAGCAGGCCCTGGCGCAGGCCAAGCATCACGCTGAAGAGCAGGGGCTTGAGTTCGATCCGGCCAGCGTCACGGGACCCGCGGTAATCTATCAGCTCAGAGGGCTGGGAGCCGAGATCGAGGATACGCCCAGGGCCGCTTCGTGAGCTAGCGGGCGCCTCGCGATCCGCGCTCGTCGTAACGGAATGTCTCGCTTCGCTCGCGCGGCGGGCCAGCGCCCTTCGTCCCGGTCAGAATTCGATGTTGATCCCGAGCGTGGGCAGCACGCCGATCGATTCGTTGAACTCGGGCTCGTTGGTGCGCGGATCCCAGCGGACGGCGCTGATGTTGTTCCGGTTGTAGACGTTCTGGACGTCCACGTACACCTCGAGCTGCCAGCTCCGGAAGCTGAACCGGCGGTCCACCCGAAGGTCCAGCGAGCTGAAGGTCGGAAATCTCTCGCCCTGGTTGTAGCGGCTCCAGTCCCGCTGGCCGGTGTCGGGCCCGGTGGTGATGAACGGCGTCGTCGGCAGGCCGGTGGCGATCCGGAATTTCCCGCTCACTTCCCACTTCGGGTTGATCCTCCAGCCTGTCGATATCGAGCCGATGAATCGGGTGTCGTAGGTGCCGGGTCGGTTCAGTCCTTCGATCGACGCGTACTCCGAGCGGCTGAGGCTGAGGCTCAGGAGGCCGTACAGCGGTATCTCGCTCAGCCGTTTCTGAAGAAACAGCTCCGCTCCGTAGGAACTCCCAGTGCCGGTGCTGAGCAGGGGTTCGAGGCCGAACGGGATGTCGTTGGTGGCATCCTCGAAGCCGGACGGTGAGAGCACGGCCTGCGGTCGGAACACGCGCGCCGGGTAGTCGTCATACGACTTGTAGTAGCCCTCCAGCTGGAGACGAAGATCGGGTCGGAGAAGCTGCTCCACGGCCAGCGTCACCTGGTCCGAGACGATCGGGGTGAGGGTCTCCGGATTGCCGGGATCGCCGATCAGCCAGATGTAGGAAGGTGGCTGTACGTAGCGCCCGAGACTTCCGCGCAAGGAGGTGCTGGACGCGACCTGCCAGGTGGCCCCGATCCGGGGTGACAGCCGAAAGCCATCATCCACGAAGTCATAATAGTCGGCTCGGAGTCCACCCGTAACACGGACGCGATCGTTAGCTCGAATCGACGCTTCGGCGTAGGTCGCGTTACGGAACGCGTTAAACGAGGTGTCAACGGCGAGGGCCTGCGGTTCGCCGTTCTGATCCGTCCGGACCTCTCCGGCCACCTCCACGTCGTAGGTCAGGTCGCTCGCGAACTTCAGGGTGTTGCCGATCGTCCAGGACAGCTTTCGCGCCGGATCCGTAGCCCACTCGACGCGCAGGCCGTTCTCGCCCTCGTCGGAGAAGTTCTTCAGAATCGTCTCGGGTGGGTCGGTGAATAGCGTCTGAGTGGTCTCGAAACTGGTGAAGGTGCGGCCCAGGGACACCTCCAGCCGACTGCCCGCGAACAGTCGATCCCAGGTCAGCCCCGCGAAGTACTGCTGGATATTCGGCGCCAGCGTGCGGCTGTTGTCGTAGATGTCGTCCTCGTCCTCGTTGTTGAACGAGATGTCGTCCAGCGCGCCGACGAACAGGAACGAGAGACCGTCACGGCCGCTGAGCCGGTGACTCGTCTTGAGCTGGAAGTCCCAGTACCGGGGGACGAAGCTGAAGCCCGCCGCGTTGAACAGCAGGTCCAGGTAGCTGCGGCGGGCGCTGAACAGGAAGCTGCCGCTGGAACCGATCGGCCCTTCCAGGATAGCACCCGCGCCGGTGGCGGACACGTTCAGCGTGCCCGACAAGCCCTCGGTGTTTCCTTCGCGAAGCCGAATGTCGGTTACCGAGGCAGTACGATCCCCGTATCGAACCGCCATGCCTCCGCTCGCGAACTCCGTCTCGCGGACGAATTCGATGTTGATGAGAGAGAGCGGTCCACCCGTCGATCCCTGCGAACCAAAGTGATTGATATTCGGGACTTCCACGCCATCCACGATGAACAGACTCTCGTATGGAGCGCCGCCCCGCACCGCGAGGTCGTTCCGACCGGGAGAGGTCACGGCCACGCCTGGAAGCAGAGAGACCGACCGGACCACGTCTTCGATCACCCCCGGCGTGCGACGCGTGTCCACCGCATCCAGGGTCCGGGTGTTGGCGGGAGACTCCTGGGCCGATTCGTTGAAGAACGAGGGCGCGACCTCGATCGCCTCCAGTTCGATCGGTTGTGTCGGGAGTTCGATTCTGACGGTCAGAGGCTTTCCCGATCCGACGATGACGTTCGAAAGAAGCACGGGTCGATAGCCCAGGGCGCCGACCCGCAGAGTATAGGCTCCGGGAGCAATACCCCGGATCACGAGCTGGCCCTGACCGTCGCTGATACCGGTGAGCTCAGTGTCGAGGATCTCCACCAGCGCGCTCGGGACGGGCTCCCCGGTGACACCCACGACGCGCCCGAGGATCGTGCCCTGAGGGACTTCCTGGGCGACCAGGCGATCGGCCGAGACTCCGGCGCTCAAGAGCGCAGCAAGGAACAGGATTCTTCGCATCATGCGCCGGAGCATAGTCGTGTGGGAGACTGCTGTCACGACAGTGCGGAGGCCGGTGGGACAGGGTGCGGGACGCGTGCTCTGCCTGTCTCGCCTAGCTCGCCGGCGAATCCGATCGGCTCCACTTCCGCAACCAGTTGTGCAGGAACAACGCTCGGATTACGCTGGCGATGTGAGATTCTACCAGCGAACGCAGGCGCCGCTGGTGGTCACACGCACAAGCCTCTCCAAGCCATCGGAGCAGAACCATGAAGCTGGTCATATTCGGATCCACCGCGGGAACAGGCCGCGAGCTCCTTGAGCAGGCGCTCGAGCAGAGCCACGAGGTGTCGGCGTTCGCCCGAGCACCGGAGAAGATCGACGACCTCAAATACCCCAACTTGCAGGTCATTCAAGGCGACGTCCTCGATTCGGGCGCTGTCGCGGCAGCCGTCGCGGGGCAGGAAGCGGTGTTCTGCACCATTGGTGCGGGCGCGGGGAGGACGACCCTGCGTGAGGACGCGACCCGCAACATCGTGCAGGCGATGGACAGGACGGGGGTTCAACGCCTCATCTGCCAATCGTCTCTCGGAGTCGGTGACAGTCGTGCCAACCTTGGCTCCTTCACCAAGCACGTCATCGTCGGCTTCTTTCTGCGCCACGCCTTTGCCGACCACGAGCGCCAGGAGGCCGTCATCAAACAGTCCTCGCTGAAGTGGACCATCGTTCGTCCTCCCCACCTGCTGGACACACCGCGAACCGGAGTCTATCGGCACGGCTTTTCCCCTACCGATAGGGACATCAAGGGACAGATCTCCCGTGCCGATGTCGCGGACTTCATGCTGAAGCAGCTGACGGACGACAGCTACCTGCAGAGGACGCCCGGAGTGTCGTATTGACTTCGCGAGTCTGAAATCGCCGGGTACTGTTCAAGACCCGGTGCCGTGGATGTGTGGCCGGGATGCCTTCTGGCACGCGCCTACAGCTGCCGCGGAGACGAGCACGGAGGTTCCTGGAGGCCTAAAACTGTCACAAAACTGTCCCAGCGTGAGCACGCGTAGACGTGCCTGATCTGGCGCAGAACTGACCGAATCTGACGTCAGTGAGCGTCAGAGGGCGTCAGCTGTCGGATGAAGCGTAGTCCTCGCTACGCTCGGAATGTCTCGCTTCGCTCGACAGCGAATCCGATCGGCTCCACTGACCCACCCATCAGCTGACTGGCTCGAAGCAACTCCTTGCGAGCTTGACTTTCCTGACACCTGCTGGAATCCTAGGCGATTCGTGAGAACAACTCTCAAGGAGTGAAGAGATGCGTTTAGCTGTCCGAGTCTGCTCTGTCTTCGCTGTCGCGTGGTTCGCCGTGGTGGCCGTCCCCGCGAGCGCGCTGAGCCAGGAGCAGACACCGTCCCGGATCCTGTTCGCCAACGTCAACGTGTTCGACGGGTACGCGGAGTCCCTCCAGAGCGATATGAACGTGCTGGTAGAGGACAACCTCATAAAGACGATCTCCGCGGACGCGATCGACGCCCCCGGTGCCATCGTGATCGACGGCGGCGGACGCACGCTGATGCCGGGCCTGATCGACGGCCACGCCCACGTGATGATCAACCACAATTTCCCCGTGGTTGAAACCAACATGGACATCACCGATATCGCCTACCGGGCCACGCTCGTGGCCAAGCGGTTCCTGGTCGACGGCTTCACCTCCGTGCGTGACATGGGAGGGCCGGCGTTCGGTCTTCAGCGGAACATCGACGCCGGGGTGATTGTCGGTCCTCGGATTTTCCCGTCGGGGGCGTTCATATCTCAGACGTCGGGCCACGGAGACTTCCGTGAGCGCGGTGATCCCGGCTTCTCGCACAACGTTTCCGGCGACCTGTCCAACTTCGAGCGCATGGGCATCGGCATGGTGGCCGACGGAGTGCCGGAGGTCCTGAAGGCGACGAGGCTGAACCTCCGCAACGGCGCGAGCCAGATCAAGATCATGGGAGGTGGAGGCGGCTCGTCCCGGTTCGATCCGATCGACACGACGCAGTACTCGAAGGAAGAGATCTGTGCCATCGTCGAGGCTGCCGCCGACTGGGGCACCTACGTGGCGGCCCACACCTTCAACGACCGTGCCGTCGCCCGTCTCCTGGATTGCGGCGTGAAGTCCTTCGATCATGGCTTCTTCATCTCCGAAGAGACCATGCAGAGCATCGCGGCCGCGGGTGGGTTCGTGGTGCCCCAGATGTGGGGGATCTCGCCTGACATGGCCAAGAACCCGCTGATTCCGCCCTACAAGATCGACATGGTCCTGGCCCTCGGCGAGCAGTTCAAGGACTTCGGACGCCAGTTGGTCGAGCACGGCGTCAAGGTCGTGTTCGCTTCCGACTACGTCGGCGCCTACGCCGATGCGGAGCGGGCCCGTCGGTACGAAATCTGGTGGCGCACCCAGACGTTCGACAGCAATTACGAGGTGCTCAAGCAGCTCACGTCGACGGCTGGCGAGCTGCTCGCCCTGTCCGGTCCCCGCAATCCGTACAAGGACGGGCCGCTGGGCGTGATCGCAGAAGGGGGATACGCGGATCTACTGCTCGTCGACGGCAACCCGCTCGACGACATCACGGTGATCGGCGGAACGACCGAGTGGTTCGACGCCGATCCCGAGTTCAAGCTCATTCCGACCATTCACCTGGTGATGAAGGACGGCAAGATCTACCGCAACGAGATCGACGGCCGCCTGTCGCCCGAGGCGGTGACGTTCTCGGACTACAAGTACCAGGGAATCATCGGCGACTACGTGCCGGACAACTGATCCCGCTGCGAGATCCAGGAGAACGGGGAGTGGCTCGGAGCAGGCGACTCATGGACGGATTGCCGCCGGGCCGGTGGACGCTCCCCATCGTGGTGCTTGCCCTTATCGTGAACGCTGTGCCGGCCCTTGCCCAGGATGCAGAAGGAGAACAGGCGCAGGACACTGTCCTGGCTCGGGCCAACCTCGCCGGCCCCAACCAGGTGGACAACCAGCTCGAGGAGGATGCCCTTCTCAAGCGGTCTCTGTTTGACTTCACCTTCCTGCAGCCGTGGAACGACTTCAAGGCCGACTTCAAGGAGTCGTCCGGCTTCGGGTTCGGCCTCGACTACACGAGCCTCTACTTCAAGGGCACCGAGAGCCTCGGGACGGACGAGGCGGGATCGGGCAACCTCCGCCTGTTCGGGAGTTGGGAGCTGGTGGGGCGCGAGTCGGCGAACCGCGGGGCGGTGGTGTGGAAGGTCGAGCACCGCCACGGCTACACCGACGTGCCGGTCAGCGGCCTTGGGTTCGAACTCGGATACGTGGGGCTCCAGGGGGCGCCCTTCAACGACGCCGGCTTCCTCCTCACCAACCTCTACTGGCGCCAGGGACTGGTGGACGGCCGACTCGTGCTCGTCGGCGGCTGGGTGGACGCAACCGACTATCTGGACATCTACGGCCTTGTGAGCCCGTGGCTCCACTTCAGCAATTTCGCGTTCGGCACCGGAAGCGCCACGATTCCCGCCCCGAACCAGGGCCTCGGCCTGGCAGCTGGATTCTGGGCCTCGGACAAGGTGTACGTGCTCGGCGGGTTCGCCGACTCCAACTCCGATCCGACCCGTCCGGGAGACGGCTTCGATTCCTTCTTCGACCAGAACGAGTTCTTCAAGCACATCGAGGTCGGCTGGACCACGTCGCGGGACCGCGCCTACCTCGACAACATCCACGTCACCTTCTGGCACGCCGACGAGCGCGTCGAGGCGAACGTGCCCGACGGCTGGGGCGTGAACGTGTCCGGGGCCCTGTTCGTGAAGGACCGGTGGCTCCCGTTCCTGCGCGGTGGCTACGCGCAGGACGGCGGATCACTCCTCGAGACCTCCGTGAGCACGGGCGTGGGCTACCTCACCGGGCCCGCCGCACACGTGCTCGGCCTGGGCCTCAACTGGGGCCGGCCGAACGAGAGCACGTTCTCGCCCGGCCTGGACGACCAGTTCGCAGTCGAGGCCTTCATGCGCATCCAGGTCGCGAACCAGGTGGCCATCACGCCGGACATCCAGTTCATCGTGAGCCCGGCGTTGAACCCGGAGGTGAGCTCGCTGTGGCTGTTCGGAATCCGCGGACGCCTGAGCCTCTGACCTTCCGCACGGCCCACCTGGGGGGCGAGTTGATCCTCTGGAACTGTCACAAGACTGTCCCAGCGCGAGCACGCGTAAACGTGCCTGATCTGGCGCAGAACTGATCGAATCTGGCGTCAGCAAGCGCCAGCGGGCGTCAGCTGGCGAATGAGGGCTTGTTTTGCTCGTCTCGCTTCGCTCGACAACGATTCCGATCGGCTCCACTTCCCCAACCATCTGAAGAGCGACACCTACCGAGCCGCTTTCTGGCCTCTCCACCTTTGAGATCTCAAATGTTATGCTGGTACGGGCACTTGCGTTTAGCGCGACGATTGAATGCACCGATACTTGGTTCTTCGGAGATCCATTCAAGCTTCCGAGACTGACGGTGGAGACGACTAAGAAATCTTATGCCCTCAACGAGGGCGTTCTGAGAGACATCGGCCTCTTGGTCTTTCGAGTGGGCTTGACCGCATCGGTCCTGATTGCTCATGGGATTCCCAAGGTCGCCAATATCCTTCGCGGCAACTGGGATTTTCCGGATCCGGTAGGCCTCGGGCCCGAGTTTGGCCTGATTGCCTCGGCGGGTGCAGAGTCCGTCTGCGCCATTCTCATAGCGCTCGGCTTATGGACCAGGGTATCCGCGATTCCTCTGATCTTCACCATGATCGTCGCGACCTGGGTGATCAATGCGGGAGCGCCTTTCCTCCAGCAGGAGAAGAGTTTCGTCTACCTGCTGGGCTGGGTGCTCCTGCTCCTCGCAGGACCGGGGCGGTACACCGTCGTGAACGC
>Ga0209567_10002025_pt1 | contig 10030 bp, 8 predicted proteins | sample COG_12_FD_184756 | JGI IMG/M metagenome (GOLD analysis project Ga0209567, IMG submission 184756) | Pelagic marine sediment microbial communities from the LTER site Helgoland, North Sea, for post-phytoplankton bloom and carbon turnover... | ecosystem: Environmental > Aquatic > Marine > Neritic...
CTGCAAACGATCGACTTCGTGCTGTGACAGGACCTCGAGGCTGCCCTCGGGCATCACCTCAACAATCAGTTCATGTGCTGGCATGGGGGAATTGTGGCCGAAATGATGGGACGAAATCGTGTCGCCGGTCACGCCATAAAGGCCGCCCGGTCAAACGTTCGATCAGGGAACGATACTGATTGGCGTATCGGGGGACGTCATGAGCCAGATGTCGACCATGTCCGAATTCGACAGCGCAACGCAGCCTTCGGTCCAGTCCGTCACGCGATAGTAGTCGTCCGAGTATTTCGGCACGTTTGGCTGTCCGTGGATCATGATCTGGCCACCGGGATCCTGGCCCCGCATGCGGGCCGACCGCTCATCCTGTTTACTCGGGTACGAGATCTGGATGGATAGGAAGTACTCGCTGGCCGGATTCCGCTTGGTCAGCATGTAGTCGCCCTCCGGCGTGCGGTAGTCGCCCTCGACTTCCTTGTCGCCGGTCGGCACCAGTCCGAGCGCGATATCCATGCTACGCAGCACGCTTTCGCCCCTATAGAGATACAACTTGCGTTCGGATTTCTTGATCACGACACGCTCCGCCATCTCGGGTTCCGCCGCCACGGATGACCCGGTCACGCCGCCGCAAACAACCGCAGCGATCAGTAACGATAGGAACTTGTTCCCCATGCCCATGATTCTATTCCACCTTTTCATTCCTGTCGGCACTCGCCATCGCCGCCGCTGGATCCGAGCCGGCCGCCGATCGCTCGATCTGCGGGAAGATCACCTCGGTGCCCGGGTAAAGCCTGTCGATGTCCAGGTCCGGATTATATTGCCGCAGCAGCCACACCGGCACCTTATAGCGCCGCAGGCTCAACACGAACAGCGACTCGCCGCTCCGCAATTTGTGCACCGTCGTGTCGACGATGCGATAACGGGCAAAGAACGCCTCCTGCAGCTCGCGATGATAGGCGATGCGCTTCGATACGAATTCATCGGCATCGACGTCTCCGAACACGAGCTTGATACGGTGCCCGATGACCGCCGGCTTGCGGAACGCGTAGCCGTTCGCGTCGCGCAGGCGTTGCGTCTTGATGTCGAGCCAGTCTGCAAAGTGACCCAGCGTTTCGGCGGCCTGGATCTCGATCGTGCCGTCGGTCGAGACGAGGTAATCGCTCGGGTCCGCCAGAAGCGCGCTGTCCGCGCCCACCGACGAGGGCAGGCCTTCCTGCTCAGCGGATTCCTCTGCGTTCGAGTCGTCCGCGCCCGACTCGACGATGGCCATGGTGGCTTCCGGTTCGGGCTCAGCCTCAGGCTCCGGTGCCGGCTCCGCGACGGCTGCGACCTGCACGGGCTCAGGCTCGGGCAGATCGACGGCCACGGTCGCCGGCGCCGCGGCAGGGGCCGGTGCGCTCGCCGCAACCGCCGGTTCGGCGCGAATGATCAGCTGCTGACCCGTATAGATGCGATTCCCGCTCGCCAGCGAATTCATCGCCAGGAGCTCGCTCTGCCTGACGCCGACACGCGACGCGATTTCGCTAATGGTGTCGCCGGACCGGACGATATAAACGTCGGCATCTGCCGGTATCGCCCTCGCGCCGGCCTTGTATGGGAGATTGATCACCTGACCAACGCGAATCTTGTGGCGGCTGCGCAGGTTGTTGATCGTCATGAGTTCGGACACGCTCGTGTCGTACCGCGCCGCGATCAACGACAGGCTGTCGCCGCGTTCCACCCGGTGCTCGAGATCTGGTGTCTGACGCGCGAACCGGGCGTCGTTCGGAATCGCGGCGAGAATCTCGCCGTCATCCATGTCGATCTCGTTCGTCGGCAACCGCAACTCGAAACCGCGTGGCACGTACTTCAATCCGGTCCATACCGACTTCAGCAAAGCCGGGTTGTACTCGCGTAACGTGCTGTCGGAAACGCTTAACACTTGCGCCAGCGTATCGGCGGCGACGTAGTCGTCCAGCTTGACCACGACCTGCGGTACCGGATCGTCCTTGTCGATCTTGCCGAAGTATTTCTCGGCATTCTCGGCGACCTCGTTCGCGGCCAGGAACGCGACATAGAAATTTCTCGAGGCGAAACCGAATGCCCGCCCCTTGTAGGTGCGAACGATGACTTCGATATCTTCGGTACCGGTCTGGCGCACCGCGCGGCGCATGCCGGCGACGCCATGGTTGTATGCCGTGATCGCCAGCGGCCAGGACTGCAGGATCGAGTAGTTGTACTTCAGCAGCGCCGCAGCCGCTTCGCTCGACACGTACGGATCGCGGCGTTCGTCGACGACGTGATCGATTTGCATGAAGCGCCGGCCGGTGTCGCGGGTGAACTGCCACAGGCCCGACGCACCAACGTGCGACCGCGCGGTGGGATTGTACGAAGACTCGACGTGCGGCAGGGAGGCCAGCTCGATGGGAACGCCGGCATCAGACAGTTCGCCGCGGATATGCTTTTCCCAGCGGCCCGACCGCTTCAGTCCGTTGCGGAAGCGATCCGCGAGCCCCTGCTGAAACCGGATCCTGCCGGCGGCCGCGCGAAGCTCCGCGCTCGTGACGTCATCCGGCCACAGTTCGAGAATGCGTTTCTGCTCGGTCGTCAGGCCATTGCGTTTTCCGCCCGCGAGCTCGTTCAGGATAGCTTTGTACTTGTTGCGGGTCTTGTCCGCGATCCGGCGGCGTTGCCGGGTACTGACATTTTCGGGCAGATCGACCGTTGCATAGACGACCGACAGGTTGCGGTTGTCGTGAACCAGCGCCTGCTTGGATGTCACTTCCGCGAAGATCTGACGCCAGAAAGCGATATCACGCTCGAGCCCGGCCGGACGCGTGAGAGTTTCCGCCGCCAGCGGCAGCGCTAATAGCATGACCAGCATGCCGATCGAAATTCGACGCAAGATCATCAGACTCTTTACTTCCCTGTTTCGTGACGGCACGTCGTTCGCGCGCCTGAGCATATCCGCGACCGGATTCTAGCCGGTCTCATTGAGCATAAGCCGGAAACCGCCTGGTTCGATCGACCGAATTCACACTACCGGCAAATGATCCCTCGGTGTCGTGACCCAGTGCTGCATGCCCGCTTCAGCGACACAGGTCCTTCTCCCGCCGCGGAAAACCTGCTAACTTGACCAAATCCCCGGAAATTTCCTGATTTATCGGAAGCTTCCGACTCATTTCTGGTATTGAACTTAACCGCCAAGGCGACTGAGAATCAAGTGGAGTCGAGCGCAGACAAGCTGAACGCCTCACCGCAACGCTTGCGGACCGGCTTGTTCGCGTTGCTGGCTGGCGGAATTTCGCTGGTCCTGGCGGCATGCGATCCGTCACCGGCTTTCCAGGCTCTGGCCGACAAGGGCCCTATGTCGGTCGAGCAGCCGCCGGCCCTGCAGAACGTGGCTTCCAGCGAAACCGCCACCCCGTCGGTCGTCGTCGAGGAACTGTCGACGCGCATTGAACCGGCCGCAGAGACGACGGATAGCGACCTCCGCCATAACGAGTCGGCAACGGTAGTGAATTCCGATCAAACCCACCGTCCTGGCGACGTCGGACCGCCCGCGGCGATTCGCCCCGCTGCCATGATGATGCCCGTCGACAAGCCCGGCGGATTCGATCTGCTCGGCCAGACGATACCCGCCGGCACGTCGCAGCGACTGATGTGGTCGGCCAGCCAGATTTTCGAGGGTGTTTCTTCCGAGACTCCCGTGCTCGTCGTCAATGGCAAAGGCAACGGGCCGACGCTGTGCCTGACCGCAGCCATTCATGGCGACGAGCTTAACGGCATCGAGATGGTGCGTCGCGTGCTGCACGACCTCGATCCCGACAAGGTCAACGGCACCGTCATCGGCATCCCGATTGTGAACCTGCAGGGCTTCCGCCGCGGCTCGCGCTACCTGCCCGACCGCCGCGACCTGAATCGCTACTTCCCCGGCAATCCCGAGGGCAGCTCTGCATCGCGCATCGCCCACTCGTTGTTCGACGGCATCATCAGGCAGTGCGACGCGCTGGTCGACCTGCATACGGGTTCGTTCTATCGCACGAATATGCCGCAGCTTCGCGCCGACCTGCGCTACGAACGCATCAAGGAAATGACGCAGGGCTTCGGCGGCATCGCGGTCCTGCACAGCGAGGCCGCAGTCGGAACATTGCGCCGCGCGGCCGTCGACGCCGGAATCCCGGCGATTACGCTGGAGGCCGGCGAGCCATTGCGGCTGCAGTCGGCCAAGGTCAGCCAGGGCGTGACAGGAATCTTCACGCTGCTCGACACCATGAACATCGTCAATCGAGTGCAATTCCTGTCGCCGCCTGAGCCGGTTTACTACCAGTCCACATGGGTCCGCGCGGACGACGGCGGCATCCTGTTTACCGTCGTGCGCCTCGGACAGGCGATCGAGATCGGCGATGTCCTCGGCACGATTACCGACCCGATTACGAACGAGCAGAACCTGGTCTATTCACCCGCCCGTGGCCGGGTTCTTGGCATGGCACTGAACCAGGTCGTGCAGCCGGGTTTTGCTGCGTTCCGCATCGGCATCGAGACGGACGGCCCGCCGACCGAATCCACCGGCGGCGACCTGGCGTGGGCCCAACAAAGCCGCATGCTCGGCGACAACGTCGTAACCGGCGAAACCGACCCGCAGCCGGCCGAAGTCGAGACGGAAGAAGCCTCCGAAGAGTAAGCGGATCGACGCTTACTCAATTCAGGACGGTAGAGGCGGCGTGATCGCCTCGATGGTGATTCGTCAGACCGGCCGATTCTGCAGGGCCGCGATCCGATCTTCGAGCGGCGGGTGCGACATGAACAGTGCTCGAAAACCGCTGGGCTTGCCGCCGTTGATGCCGAACGCCTGTAACGCCTCTGGCAACTGATTCGGCGCCTGCCCACCTTTCAACCGCTCCAGCGCGGCAACCATGTTGCCACGGCCCGAATACTCCGCACCGCCCGCATCCGCCCGGTACTCACGCTGCCGGGAGAACCAGGCGACGATCATGCTGGCCAGTATGCCGAGCAAGATCTGCGCCACCAGCGACGTAATGAAGAACCCGGGCCCGTAGCCGCGATCGTTTTTGAGCAATACCCGGTCGACGAAAAATCCGACCAGGCGTGACACGAAAATCACGAAGGTATTCAAGACGCCCTGCAACAGCGTCATCGTAACCATGTCGCCGTTCGCGACATGCGCGACCTCGTGCGCGAGAACGGCGTCGATCTCATTCTGACCCATGTTCTGCAGCAGCCCGGTGCTGACCGCGACCAGCGAGTTGTTGCGCCGCGGACCCGTCGCAAACGCGTTCGGCTGCGGGGATTCGAAGATCGCGACTTCCGGCATCGCGATGCCCGCCTTCGTCGCGTGATTCTGTACCGCGGACACGAGCCACGCCTCGGTGCTGTTCGACGGCTGCTCGATGACGCGCGCCTTGGTCGTCCATTTCGCGATCATCTTCGAGGCCGCGAGCGAGATGAACGAGCCCGAAAACCCGATAATCGCCGAGAAGATCAGCAATTGCGTCAGGTCGATCCCACCCTGCTCGTTCAGGTAGCCTTCCAGGCCAAACACACGCATGGCGACGGCGAGCACGGCGAGCACGGCAACATTCGTCGCCAGAAACAGTAGAATTCTTTTCACGCCTCACTCCGACAGGGAACTGATTTACGGATATGGGTCCGACACTACATGAAATCAAGTCCTGACACCGACGCGAAAGCCGCGCCGGAAGATAGCGGGCTGATCCCTCTGTATCAATTCTGGCAGCCCAGGTACTGGGGGCTGTGGATCGCGTTACTGCTGCTGCGGATGATATCGCCACTCCCGTTCCGGTGGCAGATGCTCATCGGCAAGACACTCGGTCGTCTGGCCATGCCGCTGGTGCCGAAACGGCGGCGCATCGTGGAAGTGAATCTGCGCCTGTGTTTCCCGGACCTCGACGATGCGCGGATCGAAACGCTCGTGCGCGAGCACTTCGAATCGACCGGTATGTCGATGATCGAAATGGGGTTGGCGTGGTTCATCAGCGACGCGCGCGCGCGAAGACTCGTCCGTATCACGGGCGGGGAGAACGCACGGCGAGAGATCGAGCAAGGCCACGCGGTGATTCTGCTGAGCGGCCATTTTTCCGGCAACGAGATCATCGGAATCGGGGTGCTGAGCGTATTGCCAGTCATGGGCGCCATGTATCGCGCGCCCAACAATGCCTTGGCCGACCAGGTCGTGCGGCGCAGTCGGCACCGATCGACCAAATACCTGATCCCGAAAGCCGGCCTGCGGCAAATGCTGCGACTCCTGAAGAAAGGTGTGCCGGTCTGGTACGCGTCGGACCAGGCTTATGACCGGAGAGGCAGCGCGCTCGTGCCGTTCTTCGGCGTGCCGGCCATGACGAGCCTCGCGCTGACCCAGATCGCGCGGATGTCCAAGGCGAAAGTCGTTCCCTACCTGCCACGCCGCCGCGCGGATCTGCGCGGTTACGACGCGCAGTTTCTGCCGGCGCTGGAGAGTTTTCCGACCGATGACGAGGTCGCCGATGCAGAACGCGTGCACCACTTGCTCGAAGAGCACATCCGCGAAGCGCCGGCACAGTACTACTGGCTGCATCGTCGCTTCAAGAACCGACCGCCGTCGTTACCGGACGTCTACGCCGACGTATGACTCAGCCGCGATAGCCCTGCATTAACAGGTCCCAGTCGCCTTCCTGGAAATGTGCGCCGTCGAGTCGCGTGATCTTTTCCAGCGATCGGCGCAATCGGCGCAGGTTGTCGTTCGACCACGAACCCGCTCCGGCCATGATGCGCCCGCGATCGAAATCGAGCAGGTACAGCGTGCCCTGGGCGCCTAGCTGGATGTTGTGGGCGTTGAGGTCGGCATGAAACACCATGGCCCGGTGGAAGCGCGCGAGCATCGCCCCGACGCCTGACCATACGTCCGCCGGCTGGGATGCATCGACCAGCGCCGCAGCGAGCGAACGGACATCCGGCAGGCGCTCCGTAACCAGGTCCGCCGTATAGAACGGGCCACCGCGAACATACCTGCCGGCGACCGGCCGCGGCACCGGGAGGCCCATATCGTGCAACGCCGCCAGCAACCGCCACTCGCTGAACGAGCGTGTCCGCTCCTCACCGGTCCAGACGAACTGATCCCTGGAGAAATGCCGAATCATGCCGCCGCGGTAGTAGTGACGTAGGACGCAATTGCGCCCCTGCAGCGTCACGAAATGCGCGCTGCCGCGGCCCGCGAGGTCGCTCGCACCAGACGCCGGATCTCCCGGCTCAGGCGCCGCGAACATGCGTTCGTCTGCTTGGTTGACGAGCGCGTCATCGTATACGATGACACTGTCTCCGATGCGCTCGATGCGTTCAGACACCCGACACTCTTCCTTCGTCTTTGGAGCGGTCAACCATCGCCACGACACCGCCAACCGCCGCCGGTCGACTGAGCGCCCCGCCGGAATCCATCTGCGTCATCAGGTTATCGGCCATCGGCGATTGCTGTCACACGCTGGCCGTCGTCCGGTCGATCCAGTCCGCATGGCCGAGCACGAAAATCACCTGGGTCATCGGGCGCACCGAGTTGAGTTTGCTGGAAGGCGTGGACGGCGTCGAGTTTATCATCTTCGATAAATCTCGCGGCTGGCGGGCCCACCTGGATGTTCGCTCGCAGTTGCAGGGCCGCCGCTTCCCGATACTGCTGCACATGCATGCGTCCATGCGCGCGAATCTCGCGAGTCGCATGATCCGGGCGAAGCTGCGCCTCGGCTACGATCGGGCGCGGGCGCGCGATTCCCAGTGGCTGTTCACGAACGCGCGCATCCCGGCGATGCCGGAACAGCACGTCCTCGACGGGATGTTCTCGTTCATCGAATACCTCGGCCTGACCGAACGGGATCACGTGCGCTGGGACATCCCGATCAGCGACGCAGACCGACAGTTCGGCAACGACGTGTGCGCGGCCGCCGGGCCGACCTGCATCATCAGCCCGTGCAGCAGCCAGCGTTTCCGCAATTTTCGCAACTGGACCGTCGAGAACTATGTCGCGCTCGTCGACTACCTGCACGACACGTACGGCGCGAACGTCGTGCTAACCGGCGGGCCGACGGACATCGAGAAGGAATATGGCGATCGCATTGCGGCCGGCGCGGCCGGTCCGATCACGAACCTGATCGGCGACACCAGCCTGAAACGACTGCTGGCCGTCATCGACGGCGCGAGCCTTGTCGTTTGTCCGGACTCAGGCCCTGCACATATGGCAACGACGGTCGGTACGCCGGTCGTCGGTCTATACGCCACGTCGAACCGCCGCCGCACCGGCCCCTACTTCAGCCAGCACCTCGTCGCGGATCGCTATCCCGAGGCGATCAGGCAAGAGTTCGGCAAGGACGTCGGCGAAGTCGCGTGGGGGCAGCGAGTGCGCGACCCGGACGCCATGAACCTGATCACGCTCGATGACGTTACGACCAAAGTGGATCTCGTGCTCGGCCCGGGACGGACCGGACATCAGCCGATACTCGGTCCGGGGTAATATCGCGCAGGCAGCGCAGGTGCCCGAGCGGGCACTCGCGCTCGAAACACGGGCTGCATTCGAGCCCGAGTGAGATAATCGTCTTGCTGTCCGTCAACGGCGGCGTGAAATCCGGAGACGACGAACCGTAGATCGCGACGACGTGCGTCCCCGCCGCCGCCGCGACGTGCATCAGGCCGGAATCGTTCGTGACCGCCGCGCGCGCCAGGGACAGAATATCGACGGTCTCCTCCAGGCGCGTCTCCCCGCACAGGTTGAATACGCCTTCTCCGCTGGTCGCACGAATGCATTCGCCCACCTCGTGCTCGCCCTTCGAACCGAGTATGACGACGACCGCGCCGTCAGCAGCCAGCGTGGCCGCGAGTTCGCCGAAGTATTCGAGCGGCCAGCATTTGGCCGGACCATATGCGGCGCCTGGCATCAGCGCGATGATGTCCTTCGACTCGGCGCCCAGCTGCGCGGCGAAGCGCGCGCGATTGCCGGCGTCCGTCGCCAGTTCGGGATACGGGGGATCCGGCAGTTCTGCATCGGGCGGCAGACCCAGCGCCATGAATCGTTTGACCGTCTGGTCGAATCGGCGCTTGTCCAGGCGGCGCACGTCGTTGAGCAGACCGTAGCGCATCTCGCCGCGGAAACCGGTGCGCCGCGGGATGTTGGCGAAAAAAGGTACGAGTGCGGCCTTCAGGGATCGCGGCATGACGATCGCGTGCGTGTAGCGCTCGGCGCGCAGGGAACGACCGACGCGATACCGCTCACCGAGTTTCAGCTCGCCGTGGCCGACGGGTAGCGTGACGGTGCGGCGGACCTCGGCCATGCGGTCCAGTATCGGTTCGGACCACGCCGGGGCCACGACGTCGATGACGGCCCGTGGAGACTGTGTGCGCAGCAGCTTGAACAGCGACTGCGCCATGACCATGTCGCCGACCCAAGCCGGGCCGGCAATCAGGATCCGGTCATCCTCCGATGACATCGAGGTACCGCTTCACGCCTTCCTCGATGTCGAGGAAGTCCGCATCGTAGCCGGCCTCGCGAAGGCCCGACATATCGGCCTCGGTGAAACTCTGATAACTGCCTTCCAGGCGTTCCGGGAACGGGATGTACTTGATATAGCCGCGTCCGTGCCACGTGACCACGGCGTTGGCGACATCGTTGAACATCCGGGCCTTGCCCGTACCCAGGTTATACAGTCCGCGGCACTCGGGCCGGTCGAGCAGCCACAAGTTGACCGCGGCGACGTCGTCGACATGAATGAAGTCGCGCCGCTGCTCACCATCGCCATAGCCGCCGCTGCCCTTGAACAACCTGACTTCGTCACCCGCCGCCAGTTGCCGGTTGAAATGGAAGATCACGCTCGCCATGTCGCCCTTGTGCTGCTCACGCGGACCATACACGTTGAAATACCGCAAACCGACGACCTGCGTGTCGATGTCGTCCCACTTTCTGCGCAGGTACTGGTCGAACTGCCACTTGGAATACGCGTACGCGTTGATCGGGCGTTCGTTCTTCCGGTCGACGGCGAACTCGGTGCCGGCGCCATAG
>Ga0209567_10002027_pt1 | contig 10025 bp, 3 predicted proteins | sample COG_12_FD_184756 | JGI IMG/M metagenome (GOLD analysis project Ga0209567, IMG submission 184756) | Pelagic marine sediment microbial communities from the LTER site Helgoland, North Sea, for post-phytoplankton bloom and carbon turnover... | ecosystem: Environmental > Aquatic > Marine > Neritic...
CCAGAAAAATTTATAGGTATTCCGGTACCTGCACCTAGCGCTGTCCATGTACCATCCCCATTGTTCCGATGTATTTGGTTGTTACCATTTTCCGTCCAGAAGAGATCAAAATCCCCGTCGTTATCAAAATCATAAAAAGCCACAGCTCCTTTGTTACTGTTAAGGGCCTGATCTATATCCACCCCGTTTTGGAAAGCCCCTCCCAGGTTGGTAAACAAATCTACCTGGTCGCGCTTTCTAACTACAATATCTACCCAACCATCATCATTAAAATCCGTTGCCGATCCGTAATCCCCATCGGTGGCATCCTGTACCAATCCCAATGGCCAGGTTGCCGGATTTCCGACATTGTAGGGAGGTAATGGACTATCAGCCTTACGCGTGACATGGGTAAAGAAACCATTGCCGTCATTTTGAAGAATATCAATCCCAAAATTATGGTTGTCCACAAACAGATCCAGATCCCCATCGCCATCATAATCCAGTGCACCGGCGCCTTCGGTGTTCATACCATCCGTAAGGGTAGTAAATCGTTGACTGGGTGTGGTACCACCAAGTCCATCACCAAATATATTTGTAGCCGGGTGTTGAAGATATATTCTTAAATCATTGTGTTTGTTCCTAAAGATATCGGGGTAGCCATCATTATTGAAATCCACAAAAAGGGCGGTGCGTTCTAAATTTCCCCCACTGAAGTCTGGAGCCAGCGCAGCCGTTTGATCGGAAAAACTTCCACCGTCATTTCTTAATAAATATCCTGATCCGTTTCTGTTTATGACCAAATCGAAATCGCCATCCAGATCGTAATCAGCCCAGGCGTGGCCTCCATCCTTGGTACCACCAATGTTAATACCATAGGCAGCTGCACTTTCTGTAAAGGTGGTTTGTGAGTAGCTCACATTAATGCATAGGAAAATGTACACAGAGGAAATTATGACTGTGTAATTTAACTTGTGCCAAAAGAATCTTCTCTTCATTTCGGAATTCTGTTATTTTATTGCTAACAAAATCAAATGATTAAACCAATGCGTGTATTGGTTTTGCGCAGTAATGGGGAATGCCTTGGCAAATAATTAAAAATAAATCCCTTGCCAGGATAACTACATAACAAATTTTGTTATTCTCATTTAGAAGAGGAAATAATTGTTGTAAAGACCATTAATAGTACCGTAAAACTAGTGGGATATGTGGTTATACACAGTTTTACTGTTCAAAACAGCAAGAAAAATTAATTATAAAAGCTTGTTTATTAACTACTTATAATCAATTTTTGTAAGAATATTCAAACAGGATTGTTCAAATTTTAATTTTGGTTTGCCCTGTAGGTTATTCTCCTATTGGTTATCACCGAATTAACATTTACCGTTAGGGTTGAAATATTGGAAATAGTTGGACTACAAACATAATTCAGGTTAGATATGGCTACCCTATATTGGTTGCCATTTTCTGCTGTAGTAGCATTGGTAAGCGTTAGCGTATTAGTGGTAGTACCGCCATAAATGCCTGTATCATTTAAATCTACCCAAATGCTACCGTTGAATAATTGCCATTGATAGTTATCCACATTAGTTGCCACTACTGAAAATGAGGTATTGCAGCCGTGACAAATGGTTGCATCAACGGGCTGAGTGGTAATAGCAGCAGCAAGTACCTCAACGTAATCCTTGGTTCCATTACTTCCGGCGTCGGCAGGAACGGGATATGTAGCGGCAGTAACCCTTCCCTTAGAATCTACCGCAGGCGGAACTCCTAGCCCAAAATATTCATTATCACCACCATCGGCATTGGCATCGTTATAGGCTTCATTGGCATCGCTACAGCCATCATCATCACTGTCTGTATCCAAATAATTGGGTGGTGGTGTACCATCTGTATCGATAATCGTATAATTTAAAGTGCCGCTTTCCGGAGCGATTTCCACAATATCAGCCAATCCATTCGCACCATAGGCACTAGTGACTACCCCATTAACATGCGATTGATTATGACCAGCTTCCACAGCATCGTAAATACCATCGTTATCCGCATCCAAATCCAGGTGGTTGGCTATCCCATCTGAGTCTTTATCAATTCCATAGGTAACAGGATTTACATAATTGGTGATGCAGGCAAATTCAATGGCATGTTGCCTTCCACCGGCAGAAGCTCCCGGCACTCTGGCCACGGCACCCACCCTGATAGACATTTCGGACTTGGAATTGTAGTTGACACTAAAGTTTACCTGAGGATTTCCATTACCTGCACCAGGATAATCATTCGGGCCTGCCGTGCCTATAACCCAGGAACCATTCGTATTCATGTTGAGTTCTGTTGGGTTAGACGTGGTATAAGTTGCAGGATTATCGGCCCAATTTTGTTCCCCATAGTTTGCACCCCCATCGATATCGTTGAAATTCATGAAAAATTTGGGAATTACCACAGGGGTCGATCCGCCGGTTGTAACAAAGTTAAATTTATACCTAACATATGCCTGGTCTCCAATATTTGGAAGATTAAATGCAGTCTGGGGCTTAAAGGATGCGGGATCAGCAGAATTGTTATCTATATTGGGTACAGTTGCATTAAATAATTCAACTATGGTAACCAGTGCATCCGTGCCGGCAGTTATGTTGGGAAATCTGTACACCGCTCCTTGCGATAAGGGTGAGCCACTTTCCAAAGTGGGCACTGTACTAAAATCCAATACCGTTTCTCCCCCGCAGGGCGGCTGGGAATTACTGGCTACTGTATTTAATTCATCGAAATCAGGAATACCGTCATTATCATCATCCAGATCGATCTGATCAGAAATACCATCACCATCACTGTCGAAACTAACGGTAAAACTTAGGTTTTCAACATCTGTAACTGTATTTTCATACCCTTCCTTTGCAGTAGTCTCAATATCATAATCTCCGGCGAATCCTGTGGTGTCCCAGGAATATTCATAGGTTTTTGAACAAGCAGTACTCGCTACCTCTGTAGCAGAAACCAGGGTCCCTGGCGAAGGAATGTCAATATCTACAGCAGTAATATCATAGGAGCCAAAAGGATCTGTTACTTCTACACGACTATAGACAATATCTCCGGGGTAGGCATTGGTTATAATATTCCCACCGGGATAGGGTGCATCATAAACATTGTTAGAAACTATATCTATATATGATGAAGTGGGTAATTCTATTTTTGATGGTTTTGTTTGGCTGTCATAATCTATAGAAAAACCGACTCCAGCCTCAGCTGAGGATACAAAGAGATTAATTGCTTCTCCTGCAGGTATTATAGAATCTGCTCCTAATATTCCAGTCCAGGTCAGGAGACCGCTAGCGGCGTTATACGAAGGATTAGGAAGGGTGGCGATTGTGTTTGTACAATTAGTCCGTAATGCAGCTGTTATGTTGGGATTTGCAGGCATACTGCCACTAGAAACACTTACATAATTGGTTATGGTTATGGGCTGACCCGCTTTAATTGTAAAGGGGCTGCAAAAAGCAGGGGTTTGATTAAATGAGATTCCTCCTGAAATATAAGAAACACGTAGTGTTGGTGGCGTTCCCGAAGTGGTTTCCCTGCTATCATAGGTAGCTTCTCTATTACCCATTCCTCCTGATGCCTGATAAACTCCTAGGGCAATACCATTATTTACTTCTGCACCCGAAACCCAATCACTAACCAGGCAAGTTAAAGGCCAAATTTGAATGCCTTCAGAATCTACATTTATTGTTGATAATGGAGTACCGGCATCCGAACCAGGGCCTATGGCACCAGTTTCACTCCAGTCTTCAGTAGCTGTCCTTTTTTCCCAATTGGATTCTCCATCATCCCCACATTCAGAGCCCTCATCCCAGGCATCTGAATTACCTATTTGAAAAACACTGACATCCATATTGGCACCATCTGTACAGTTCAATCTGAGTTCTGCAGACAAAATAAGTGCGCCTGATGGGATGGAGGAAAGGTCGAACTGAAATAATGCTCTTTGAATATCTGTGGTTTCCCGATCTATAACAATTTCATCGCACGTACCGTAGTTTTCATCATCTTTTTTCTTTTTTATACCGGTATCCTTTATGGCTATAAAATCAGTATTAACTGTTGAGCCTATCGATAATACTGGTGAGCTAACCGTTGTGGCATCAGCTGTGGCAACCGGATCTATTCTATCTAATGCCTGGGATGGATCAGAAAGATAAAGATGTTTGTTTACGACACCAGGGGGTAAACTTGCGCTTGTTCCCTGAACCAAAACATTATCTATGGTATAATTTTCATTGGCAGCGGTATTATGGAATTTTGCCCTGATCTCCAATGTTGCGCCGGATAATCCGGGAATAGTATAGGTCGGAGCAATTGGTTGTGCTGCCGAACCGGAAGCGCTGACCACGGTTACCCAACTGCCTCCATCAATCCTATATTCTAATGTGAAGTTATCCTGTGATCCCCCACTGTCCTCAAAATTGGCCACATTAAAAGCTCCTACATCCAAACTAAAAGTTACATTGCTAAAGCCATTAATATTAATGGGATCTGTTACCCAAATTAAAGGGTTGGCAAGCGTAGAACCGGCTACATTGCTCGTATTACTGGCCAGGATGAGTCCTCCTGAGACCGACGCACCGAACTGCGAATTCCAATTTACAGGGGAAGTACCTATACCTGTGCCGGTTATTGTACCATTGGAATAGGAGTTAAAATCCTCTGCCCAGATAGTCGTTTGTGCATTTAAACCTGCAAAAAAAAGAAGGCTTAACACAAATACCAACTTGCAGGTAAATTTATAAACCACTTTGTGGGCAATTCTTTCCATTTTTAGTAAATCTACTTTCTGGAGAATAGGTATTACTGTCCAGAGAGAATACTTCAACATACAAATTTAATTTTCTGATTGCCAAAGCAAAATAAATGTTGCGTAGAAGGAATATTCAATCACCAACTATGACGTAGCTGTGGTTTTGTTTAACTAAAATATCCTTAATTAATTATATATACTTGTATATAAACTATTTAACAAAGTATAAATTTTTAAGTTTTAATCAAAAAGAACAAAAGTGGCTAGTTGCCATTAACCCTGTAGGTGATCCTCCTGTTGGTAATTACGGTATTCACCCTTACAGAAAGTGTCACCAGGGCCGTACTGCACAGGCCATGCGTATCACAGACCTCATAAGTGAAGGAATCAGTACCGCTAAAACCCGTATCCGGTGTATATGTAAACCTCCCGTCGGTGCTCAACACCAGGGTACCATTGCTCACATCTACTATTGGTGTGGTTGTGACTGTGAGTGTGTCTCCCGTATCGCTGTCTGTATCATTTGTCAAGATCCCAGGAGCATTCACTACTAAGGGTACACCTATTGTTGCATTGTAATTGTCATCAACCGCACAGGGAATAGACCATACACCGAGGATATCAGCAGGGTCAGTTACAGGAGTACAACCTGCAAGAGGGGCAATGCCAAGCTGGTAATCTCCAGGGGTATCTATCAGAACATTATCCAATCCTACCCCGGAAATTTGTGATAATCCATTATCCGGAAAGACCACACCGGGTGTTAAAGAATACCAGACGTACTCGGCTGAAGTGGAGATAAACTCAGCTTGTAATGTTCTTGTTTCACCTGTTGTACAGGAATCAAATCCTCCGGGATCCACAATGGCTGTATTGACCTCCGTACCTGAGGCAGACCCGAGGAAATCATATGGGCCCGAAAAGTCCTTAAGCGTCGAGGTAAATGAAGAGGAGCTTCGGGATTTGGTAATTACTGCGCTAAAGGGAGAATCGCAGGCTGCACCTGTTCCGAATAATGCCCTCGGATCAAAACCAAGTTGAGTAAAATTCAAGGCTACCTCAGCAAAATAATCGTTATTATAATTCACCGTATAACCGGAGGTATTGGTTGTACCCCAGGGCGGTGCGCTGGTGATCGCGGGATTTACTTTACTTAATAATGCACCGGCGGGTACCACAATTTGACCATATCCATATGTACTCCCCCCAGCAATACTACTACCCCAGACAAAAGTTGAAGTGCCCCCAGGCGAGTTTCCCGGGTCAAAAATCGATCGATCAATCCATAATCTAACCTCCACACCTGATACGCCACTTCCCCCGTATGAAAATCCGATAATCATATCTCCGATAGTCGTAACATTTCCATCTCCATCAAATCTCCAGGCAGTATGACCTTCATCAGGACCTGAATTAACAAAAGATGACCCGACAATTTGCATTTCGGATACGAATAATTCGAAATCTATAAAGTGGTTTCCTGTAGTAGCGAGGGTGGATATCATAAGATCTACCCAGAGATCGTCTGTAACATCAATTCCATCTCTTCTCATATGCACGCCACAGTCGACAAGGTCTGTTTTGGCAGGCAAAGGCCCGGGGGAAGCAGACCAGGTTGTCATTGGGTTGCCACCATTTTTACCTGCAGAGAAAGTGGTTTGATCTAGTGAAGACCGGTTGACATAATCCCTGCCATAACGTGTACTGTACCAGATATACCCATTATTGGTCCCGTAATTCGGGATACTTTGTCTAAGATCAAATGCAATATTATTTTCGGCGGCAAGCTGGGCCACATAACCCATGGCCGCTGCAGTAGCCTCATCAACCACCCCGGCACCTGAAACGCCGTCATAGTACCAGTCATCGGTACCTACACCAGAGGTTGCATCCCCTGAATAAGCGTCTGCTTCAATACCAAAATTAGCCCCTACACCAACCTGGGTCCGGACAACCTGTGGTAAGCATAGAGCTAAAAAAAGTATCGGCAACGGGATAATCCTGTAAACCGCCCGACTTAAACTACACCATTTGATCTGTATCATATAAACACATATGACTACTCTTCGAATTGGCTCATTAATTCAATTTGAAGAGTAGCTCTACATCAAATATATCTCAACTCATAGGTAGAAAAAATAAAATGTTGTGAAAGCTATATAATATGTTATTAGAGGCTGGTATTATCTAGTAAGAGAACTTTCAACGATCTTTAATACTCATGCAACATAAGCTAATAGACTGTATTTCAGCCTATTAATTTGAATATAATTTATATGTCGATGGAATCTAATTAGCATTAACCCGATATGTAATTCTTTTGTTAGTTATTAGGGTTCTCACTTTTACCGTTAAGCTGCCAGAACTCTCTCCTGACAAAGGAATATTTTGATCATTGCTGATATCATCCGGAGTAAGTGTGTTTGTGAATATTCCAATATCGTCTGTTATGACATCAAAAGTAAAGGTACATGTATTGCCTGCCGGTAAATTTATACCGGAGACTAAAAAGGTATTGGTTCCGGGCACTGCCGTTATAGAACCTCCGCAAGAGGAACTTGCGTTTGGTGTCTGGGATATGAACATTCCAGCAGGTAAATTATCTGCCAGCGAAAAATTGGTGAGTAAAACACCCTTGGCCGGATTATCCACCATCAGGGCAACCGTTGCCTCATCTCCCATAAAAGTAGTAGCAGGTGTGAATGTTTTGCTTGATACGGCCGGGAAAGCTATCTCATTGGAAACCACAAAAACACCGCCCCATATACCCTCACTGCTACTTCCCAATACTACATCTAAACTTGTTACCCCGTTAGGTACAAGTCCTGAAGCATCAAAAACATCAATATCTATCCCCCAACTATATCCAAAGTTAGGATTTCTTCCACCTACATCCACCCCAAATTCAGAAATGGTACCATTTAAAGTATTGTTACTCGGGTTTATTACATTGGCCAATGCAGTTCCATTAATACTGACATAATCACCTGTAGAACTGGCTTCACCATCCATCCCAAAATATGCTGCGTGAGATTCAAAGGCACCCGTCCCCGGGGTTAACAATCCGGTTACTGTAAAATTTTCATTGGCACCAAAGCCAAAGAAGTCAAAGCCGTCCCAGACACTGATCCTACGCGTTTTTTCAGTCGGGTCACTATATACCACAACCATGGTCCAACCTCCGTAGGGTCCGGTAAATGAACTTCCGGTGATCAAAGCTATATCTGCGACATAATAGTTTCCATTGCCGCCAGCCTGCACAAAACCAGTAACATCGGCATAGGACATAAAAGAATTCCAACCCGAAAAAGAGGCGGTCTCAATATTTCTTACCTGAGCATTAATCGTAGTATAGGAACCAGCACCTGGTTCCTGGAGTTTCACCTGATCTATATTCAACGATCCCGGAGGATTGGTAATTCCGCTATTGGTACTGCTATACACTCCACCCCAATATAAACCGGCCCATTCAACGGTGGCACTCACTGGTAAGTTAAAGGTGCTGTAGCTGGAATTTACTGTAGTGGGATCTGCATCCACATCGGCATAACCCATCACCACGGAAGGATTATTCGTTGTAGGGGTTCCCGGACAGTTCGATACACATTGAAGGTTTGTATTTCCTTTCATCTTAAAACTTCCCACTATGTTTCTTGCCTCCCTTTCTTCATAGGGTCTCGGTGCATTAGGGTCATTTTCATTGTCTACTATTGTTCCGGTCGCCGTATCCGAAATATTTACAGTAATATCCGAAGTCCCTGTAAATTGAATGGTATAAGTTTCATCGCCTTCAAACGTAAAGTCGTCTAAAATGGTCACGGTTATTTGCTCGGTATCCCCCACTGTACCATTGAAATTGAGCGTGCCGCTATTGGTTGTATAGTCACTTCCCGCTGTGGCAGAGCCATCAACAGTAGTATAGTTCACGGTAAACGGACCTGCAGCGCTGACTCCGGTATGTGTGACGGTAAAAGTAGCGGTTCCTGCATTCTCATTAACTGATACATCATCTATAGAAATAAATGGTGGGGATGTAGTCACAAACTGTACATTATCAATAAAAATAGTCTCGCTATTTCCCCAGTTACCACTACCTGTAATAAATCTGATCGCTGATGCACCAGACCTTTCAGCGGCGGTGAGGGTATAATTTACAGAACCTGTTCCTGCCAATGTAGCTCTGGTATTAAATGTGCTGCCATCAAATAACTGCACCAGTATGGATTCATTTCCATTAGTTCTTTGAAAATCTAGTGTCAATACGGCTGAAGTGGCCGCAGATAGGTCTAAAGTCCTTGTGATGGACCTATTATCTAAATTCTGAAAGCGTAATTGATTGCTGTTAATCAATATTCTCCCATTTGCGGGATCTGTCGTCTCATTAGTTTCTACCCAGCTAGTGGCAAAATTCGCCGTTCCATTATTGTTGGAATATGAGGTAGTATTGAAATTATCGAGGAATGTTCCCTGTCCATAAACTTGCACTACTGAACCGAATAGGGCCAGAAGGATCAAGGAAAATAGCAGAGGATTATACTTCATCTTTTAAGCAGGTATAGCACTAAGTATCAAAAATACCTTTGATAATCCTTACTATTAAATATTTGTTGTATAAGTGCTATTTCGTCTGGTGAAAAGCAGGGTTATCGAAGTTTAGTTCAAAATCTTTAGTGAATTCTGGAAATTCGGGTTGTTGTTCAACGATGAAGCCTTACTATTAATGATTTCGAATCCTAATAATAAACAATAAAGCAGCTACAAAAAGTAGCTGCTTTATAATCTTACTTTCTCTAATGAATTTATTCGAGTATAATGAACTCCGACCTTCGATTCAACTGGTGTTTTTCTCTGGAGCATTTTACACCATCATCACACTCATTTACCAGGCGGGTTTCTCCATATCCCTCGCCTTCAAGACGCTCTGAATTAATACCTTGTGATATCATATAATTTACTGTAGACTCTGCCCTTTTTTGAGATAGCCAAAGATTAAATGAATCAGGACCTCTGCTATCTGTATGAGAATTCGCCTTTATTTTAAGGCTCGGATATTTTTCCATTGCAGCGATGACCTTTTGAATTTCAATTTCGGCATCGGGTCTTATATTATATTTTCCAAAATCAAAATATATTGTACTCAATTGTAACAGTTTAGCTAAATCGTCACCAAAACCTGCATCTATTATTTCTCGTTCCAAATAGAAGTCAATTATTATAGGCTTACCATCCGATATTGCAAGATATTCCTCCGCCGGAA
>Ga0209567_10002028_pt1 | contig 10025 bp, 7 predicted proteins | sample COG_12_FD_184756 | JGI IMG/M metagenome (GOLD analysis project Ga0209567, IMG submission 184756) | Pelagic marine sediment microbial communities from the LTER site Helgoland, North Sea, for post-phytoplankton bloom and carbon turnover... | ecosystem: Environmental > Aquatic > Marine > Neritic...
CTGGCCGCCTACGAGCAGTCGCTCGCGATGTGGCCGCAGCGCTTCAACAGCGTGATCGGCGCGGCGAGAGCCGCGAGGGCGGCGGGGCAGGGCGAGGTGGCGGGAGCCTATTACACGAAGCTCCTCGAGCTGGCCGCGGAGTCGTCCGGTCGCGAGGCGCTGCAGGAAGCGAGAGAGTACACGGCCGCGGGATAACCGGCTTTCGACCATGAAGCCCCACGGTCCACCGCGGCAGGCATCTCCGCCCCCGGCGGACATCATGCCTCCGCGGTCGCTGCCCCTCACGCACTTCGCGGCCGGCATCGCGTGGATGGCGGTGGGGGCGATCGGTCTCGTGCTTGTCGTGCCACAACTGGTGGCGGGAGCGTACCTGGCGCCCGGGGTGATCGCGGTCACCCATTGCTTCACGCTCGGCTTCCTGAGCACCACCATCTTCGGAGCGCTGTACCAGCTCTTTCCGGTGACGCTCGGCGTTCCGGTGCGGAGCGTATCCGTCGCCCGCATCACGTTCTGGTTGCTCCAGGCGGGGGTCGTGGCCCTGGTGCTTGGTGCGGCGGTCTGGAGCCCCGTCCTCCTCGCGGCCGGGTGGGTCCTGCTGTTTCTGGCCGTGGGCGGCGTCTCCTGGAATCTGTTTCCGCAGCGGCGAAAGGCGTCCCGCGGGAAGACGATCGGTCGCTACATCGTGGGCGCTCACATGGCACTCGGCCTGGCGATGGGCGTGGCCGGGGCCCGGATCGGGGTCGCGCTCGGCTGGTGGCGCCTCTCGACGCTCGACATGCTCGCGGCACACGTCCACCTGGCGGCGGTCGGCTTCGGCACCCTCACCATCGTCGGCGTGGGCAGCAAGCTGCTGCCGATGTTCCTGCTCTCCCGTGGTCAGCCGGAGTGGCCGCTGCGCTGGATCGGGCCTTCGGTTTTCCTGGGCCTGGTCGCCTACTCGGCCGGCCGCGTGTGGCATGTCGGGTGGCTCGCCCTGGGCGGCGGGATGGCGACGACCGCGGGCGTGATTCTCTACCTCTATTTGGCCTCCGAGTACTTTCGCACCCGCACCCGCAAGCGCCTCGATCCGGGGCTGATGCACGTCGCCATCGCGCTGTCGTTCCTCGTGGTGGCCGTAGTGTTGGGTTCGCACATCCTGTTCGCGGGCGCGGCGCCTCACCTGGCCATCGGCTACGCCGTGATCGGTCTACTCGGGTGGCTCGTGATCTTCGTGGCCGGCGTGTACCATAAGATCATCCCGTTCCTGGTCTGGATGGACCGCTTCAGCTCGATGGTCGGTCAACCCGACATGCCGAAGGTGGGCGACCTGACGCGGCCGGCGCTCGGCTTCGCCAGCGGGTGGCTCCTGACGGCTGGCGTCGGGGCGCTGGCCACCGGCGTCATGCTCGAGTCCGGAGTCACGGCGTACATCGGGGCGGCGGCATTCGCGGCCGGGACGGGCGCCGTCCTCGTCGAGGCGGTCTTTCTGGTCCGGCACCGCTAACTAACAAAGGAGATCGAGTGGATAGCACGCAAGACACGACCGGCGGACCGAGCGTGACGCTCGACGTCCGACCGATTCTCGCCATGGGGGAGGAGCCCTTCGACGCGATCATGGGAGCCGCCGACGAAATCGAGCCCGGCGGGAGCCTCGAGATCACGGCGCCTTTCGAGCCGCAGCCGCTGTACGAAGTAATGGCCCGTCGCGGCTTCGCCCACTCGACCGATATGCGGTCCGAGGCCGAGTTCGTCGTCCTCTTCACGCGGACCGGCATCACCCTGGAGTCCACCGTGTCGACGGTACACCAGGGTTTCCCAGCCACGGCTGCGGTGATCGCCGACGCGGGCCTCGACATGTGCTGCGGGGGAGGGCATACGATCGAGTTCGCGGCGGGCGCGCATGGTCACGAGCCGCTGCGGCTATTGCAGGACCTTCAGCAAGCGGCGCTGTCCGACCTGTAGAAGTCTTGGCGGTAGCGGCGGTCAGTAGGGATTAGACCGCCAGCCGAGGCCCATCTGGACGCCGACCATCCAGGTGAAGAGGCCGGACTCGACCGACATGCGGGTCAACAGCTCCGGTGCGAGGTGGAAACCCTTGTCGACCTTCCGCTCGCTCCCAATCGCCAGGCCGAACGCGAACGCGTTGTCACTGTCCTCTTTGGCGAGGTTGCCGTCGAAGTAGAGCCACACGACGCCGACGCTCGGCCGCACGTAAATCTGGCCGAGCGAGAACTCCGGGCCGCCCATGAGGTAGAGCGCGCTGAACGCTTGCTGGATCGGCGGGTTGCTCACGTTCGTCGGCTGCCAGATCAGCTCGGCCTGAAATCCCACAGAACGGGAGAGGCCACCCCACACCTGCGCTCCCCACGTGAACACGGCGGTTTCGTCGAAAGTCGGCCGGTTCTGGTCGAGGCTGGCGCCGGCGTAGGCGACGCCCGGAACGATGCGGAGCGCCCCGCCGCGGCGGTCCACTTGCGCGTGCGAGTGGTGGGGAACGGCCAGACCCGCGAGAAGGAATAGGTGGAGCGCGATCGCGAGCCGCGTGACGAACCGCGGACCACGCTGGGCGACCGAGGTCGGGAACGTCGCAGCCTTTGCGCTCAAAAGCGATCCGAAAGAATTGCCTCGAGCCTCAAGCTCGCCTCTTCGACCATCGGCAGAAGCTCCTCGTCGGCATCCTTCCAGATGTCGAGAAACTCGGCGTAGGCCTCCTGCGCCTTCTCGAACTCGCCCATCTCCTCGTACGCGCGGCCAAGATAGAACAACGATCGCGTCCACGGGTGCGAGAAGATGAAGAAGGACTGGAAGTACCGCGCCGCGACCTCGGGCCGGCCGAGCTCGAGGTTGATGCGGCCCCGCCACCAGCGCCCCATCGCTCCGAAGTAGCCGTCGGGAACGGACTCGAAGGCGTCGAACGCCGCCTGCACGTCTCCGCGTTCGTATGCGGCCAGGCCAACCAGCATCGAACGGAGCTCCGTCAGATCCTTGATGTCGCTCGAGTCGGAGTTGTCGATCGCCTGCTGCAGCGCGTCATCGAGATTGGCCAGCCGCGCGTCGTACTCGTCCCAGCGTCCCTGCGATGCCGCGTACGCTCCCGCAAGAACCATCGGGAACGCGGCGCTGTCGTTGACCGCGTCGGAGATCGCCGTCTGCATCAGGCTGTCGGGCACCGGGTAGTCACGGAACGCGGCCGAAGAAAGGCAGATGAGGCGTCGCATCGGGTCCAGCTCCGGATCGGTCGCATAGGCGATGAAGTCGTCCCAGTGTCCTTCCGCCAGTGCGTAACGCCAGCAGAGGAGAAAGCTCGGGCCGCCGTCGCCGTCACCGTCGCGCAGCGAAACGGCCTCTCCGACGCGAGAGGCACGGGGCTGTCCTCCGGTCAGGATGTAATAGCGGATCCCCACGCCCAGGGCGGTCAGCGAGTCGGCCGCCGCTTCGAACGCGGCCGAATCGGAAGGCGGCTCGAACACCAGGTCGTACATGAGCTGGTGTGTCTCGTCCTCGGCCGACCCGGGACTCGCATCGTTGTAGGCGTCGATCCGCTCGCGGGCCTTGTCCGGATCGTACTCGACGAAGGCGAAGTCGATCGGGTGGATCAGGTACGGCGCGAATCCGGGATCGAGCTCCACCGCCCGCGCGAAGGCCCGATCCGCCCGCTCGATCGCGTCATCCACCTCCATGACGCCCGCGTGCATGAGCAGGTCGCCGAGGGTGAACCAGGCGGCCGCGTCCTCCGGGTGCTCCTGCACGACGTACTCCAACTCTTCGAGAGGATCCAGCGACTGAAACTGCCCGGCCCGAGCCAGGAGTTCCATGCGGGGCGGCAGGTTGCCGGCCAGTGCCTTGTCCAGATGAGCCTGGAGCTCCCCGGCGCCAGCGCCGCGCGTCCAGCCGACGACCTGCGACATCCGGTAATGAGCCAGCGCGAACGCGGAGTCGGCCTCCAGCGCCTGCTCGTAGTAGGGCTGTGCCTCGGCGAAGTTGCCTGTCCTGAACAGCGCCTCGGCGTCCAGGTAGGCTTCCATTGCCTCGAGCGAGTGCGTGGTCACGCCGGCCAGGTCCACCTGCGGGACGCCGCCGGCTCCGCTGCGGCCGAGCGTACGCAGCGTCTCGATCGCCAGATCCTCGACGATCATGGCCAGGCTGTCCGGACTGCCCTCCGCCTGCACACGGCCGAGCGAGTTTCCACCGGGAAGCTCGTAGATCTCGCCCGTCATGCGGATCCGGTCGCCCAGGTCGACCACGGAGCCCACCAGCGTGTAGCGCGCCCCGGTGGCGGTCGCCACCTCGAGCGACGTGTTGAGGTCGGCCCGCGTCCCGGGTTCGACCTGCTGCTCCCACAGCGCCAGAACGGTACGGTCGTCGATGGCCCGCACGCCGGCGACGCCGTCGAGGCTCGTGTCGAGCAGCGTGACCATGCCCTCCCGCAGGTTGGCGCGCTGCGTGCCGCTCACCTCGAACGGGAGAAAGGCGATACCGGGATCGGTGGGCTCGGCGACCGCCTGTTCCGGAAGGAAGCTCTGGCCGCGGTCCTGGATCACCACGTACAAACCGGCGAAGCCGAACAACAGGGAGAAGGCGAAGATCCCGCCCAGAAGCGCCCGCCCCCAGGTGAGGTGCGGCATTCTCCCTTTTGAGAGCGCCGAGCCCATGTCCCTGACGTCGACGTCCCAGGAGCCAGGAACCTCGTCCGATTCGGCGCGGTCTGAGGCCAACGGGTGCGCCTGGACCCAGGCGGTAGCGAGCACGATCGCCAGGCCGAGGCCCAGCAGGCCCAGCGTAACCGTGCCGACCCACGGCGGCAGCTCGAACAGCTCGTTCAGTGTGGCCGCCAGCTGCAGTATGATCCACGACGCCGCCAGATAGACGACCAGCACGCGCACGAAGCGCCCGTTCTTGACCCGCTCCCAGAAGTTCATATCACCCACCCGTACACCACCTCAATTCGTCGGTTGAAGCTCTTCAACCGTAGCATTCGATGATTACGCGTCCGACGCGTGCACTGCGCGATCGACACACTGATGCCGTGGCTACCCCCAGGGCTCCCGAGGGAGCCATCGCATTTCATTACTAATATGACGGGGGAAGTGGCGAGAAAGTTGAACTCTCGAACGGAAGGGAGCAAGGAGCGGACGCCGGACGCGCCCTCAGGTTCGCGACGGAACCGCGGCCAGGCGCGGCTCCGTCGGCCTACCGGATTTCAGTCCGAAGCGTTCGCGGCGGAGACACCCGCCGACCGGTTGTAATAGCTGTAGCTCTCGTATGTAACGGGTTGCTCGGTGGCTATCCGTCCCGTCTCGCGATCGAGGTAGAGCACTGTCTCGACCGGCGGACGCTCATCCCCGTAGGCGCGGCGGCGGCCGAACTCCCACGCTTCCACCGGTTGCACGCTGCTGTAGGGAGTGCGAACGAGCCAGCCACCGGGCGGCACGTACCAGACGAGCTCGTAGCAGGCTCCGGGACGCGTCTGATCCGTCGCATCCTCACCGGGGATCCAGACCCGACACTCACCGGCCACCGGGAAGTACTCGGTGGGCACCCCGGCCAGGCGTGGGTCCTCCTGTTCCGGCGTGGGCTTCACGAGCGTGATGTTGCAGCCGGCCACCATGGTGGCGGCGACCAGCGTGAGCAGCGGCTTGTACATTTCGGCCTCCCGGCACGTCCCTGAGACAACTCCGGCGTCGTCTCCTAGACTCCCGGCGGTCGCCGAGGGTTACAGGCGGGTGCCGGATCGGCCACGGGCTGCCATTTCGGCGTCGGCTTGCCGTAAGCGGCGCTGCGGCCCGATCTTGCGCCCATGAGTAACAACCCGCCGAGCCCGCCGGGCCGCACTTCGGGCTACAAACGCATCCTCGCCGAGCTGAAACGGCGGAAGGTGTTCCAGGTCGCGGCCGTCTACGGGGCCGTCGGTTTTGTCGTCCTCCAGGTCGCCGAGCTGGCGTTCCCGCTGCTCGGCCTGCCCGAGTGGACGGTCACCTTCGTCCTCGCCCTCACGATGCTCGGCTTCCCGATCGCGCTCGTCCTGGCGTGGGCGTTCGAGACCTCCCCGGATGGCGTCAAACGCACCGAAGACGCCGCACCCGGCGAGCTTACCCAGATCGTGTCCATGCCGGCGGCACGACGCTGGCCCTCCGGAATCGCGGCGCTCGTCGGAACGGCACTACTCGTAATGGGCGGCCTGTGGATCGCGTCTCGCGGGTCCAGCGGTGCAGACGCCGGGGGAGCCAGCGGCGGCGAGCAGGCATCAACTGCGGCGGGCGATCTCGTCGCCACGGATGTGACCGATCGCGAGGGCGGCGATCGCGTCTACTCGTCCATCGCCGTGCTCGCGTTCGCCAACATGAGCGGCGATCCGGAGAACGAGTACTTCGGCGACGGGCTGGCCGAGGAGCTGCTGAATGCGCTGGCCGGAATCGAGGGTCTCAAGGTGGCGGCCCGCACGTCCGCGTTCGCCTTCAAGGGCCGCGACACGGATATCCGGGCGATCGGAGACACGCTCGCCGTCGAGACCGTGCTCGAGGGCAGCGTGCGGCGGAGTGGCGACCGTCTACGGATCACGGCGCAGCTCATCGACACGGAAGACGGCTACCACATCTGGTCGGAGACCTACGATCGCGAGCTGACCGACATCTTCGCGGTGCAGGACGAGCTCGCGGCGGCGATCGTTCAGGCACTGGCCGTCCCGCTGGGCGCGGAAGAAGCGGCCAACCTGTTCCGCGGCGGAACCGACGATGTCGGCGCGTACGAGCTCTACCTGGCGGGACGCCAGAAGTGGGTCACGCGCGACACCGCTCTGCTGAAAGAGGCGATCGCCGACTTCGAGGCGGCCATCGCCCGCGACTCGAACTTCGCCCTCGCCTGGAGCGGTTACGCCGACGCGGTGGACGGCCTCGCGTGGCGAGACCTGAAGTCGGTGCACCTGGTGCCGAGCGCCAAGGCGGCCGCACGACGCGCGCTGGAGATCGCTCCCGATCTGGCCGAGGCGCACGCGTCTCTCGCCGTGCTGGTGGCGGAATTCGACCGAGACTACGAGCTCGCAGAGACGGAGTACCTGCGCGCGATCGAGCTCAAGCCGTCGTACGCCCAGGCGCGCACCTGGTACGCCGATATCCTGCTCCAGACCGGCCGGGTATCCGAGGCGATGGAGCAGTACCGACTCGGTGCCGAGCTCGATCCGCTCGCCTGGATTCTCCAGGCGCAGTACGGCTACACCTTGCGGGTGGCCGGCCGCTTCGAAGAAGCGTTCGTCCAGTTCCGCCGGGCGGAAGCGCTCGGCACCCCGGTCGGTCAGGTGATCCCGGTCATGCAGCTTCTGTTTGCCGGTCAGGAGCTGGACATGAGCGAAGGGGAGCTACTGCCGTACGCGGAATCACTCGCCCGGACTGCGCCGGGGCTGGAGCCGGCGGAGTATCGGCTCCTGATACGAGCGATTGTCAGCCCAGAGCTGCGGGCCGAGGCGCTGAGCTTGATGCCGCGCCTGTCGATCAGTGAAGGCCGGGAATGGGCAACGATCATCCTGTACTCGATGCTGGGTGACAACGAAGCGGTCTTGCGGATAGTCGAAAGGATGCATGCCTCCGTGCACCCCGTCCTTCCGCTTATCATACCGGACCCGGCGCTCGACGGCGTGCGTGACGACCCGCGCTTCATCCGCATCGTGGACGATCTGGGCCTGCCGCACAGCTACACCGTGGAGGAAGTTGGCGCGTGAACCACAAGCGCTTCTTCGCCGAGCTCAAGCGGCGCAAGGTGTTCCAGGTCGCGGCCGTCTACGGCGCCACGGCGTTCGTGGTGCTCCAGGTCGTGGACCTCCTGCAGGAGGGCCTGAACCTCCCGCAGGCCGTGCTCACCGTGATCATCGTGCTGGCGTTCGCCGGCTTCCCGATCGCGATCGTTCTGGCCTGGGCCTACGAGTCCACGTCCGAAGGCGTGCGGCCGACCCAGGACCCCCTGCCGGGCGAGCTCACGCACATCGCGTCGATGCCGGTGCTGCGTCGCTGGCCCTCGGGGATCGCGGCCCTCATCGGAGTCGTCGCGCTCGTGTGGGCCGGCTGGTGGGTCATCGGTCGCACAGACGCCGACGAGGGCTCGCGAGGCGGCCGCGGCGCGATCGACCGCCAGTTCAACGAAGACGGCCAGCGGATGTACGCCTCGATCGCCGTCCTCCCCTTCGTCAATCTGAGCCAGGACAGCGACGGTGACTTCTTTGGCGACGGCCTGGCCGAGGAGCTCTTGAATGCGCTGTCGGGGATCGAGGGGCTCAAGGTGGCGGCACGCACATCCGCCTTCGCCTTCAAGGGTCAGGACGTCGACGTCCGTCTGATCGGCGACACGCTCGCGGTCGAGACCGTGCTCGAGGGAAGCGTCCGGAAGAGCGGCGACCGGCTCCGGATCAGCGCCCAGCTCATCGACACGGAGAACGGCTTCCACCTGTGGTCCGATACGTACGACCGGGCGCTGACCGACCTGTTTGCCGTGCAAGACGAGCTGGCCCGCTCGATCGTCGGGGCACTCGCCGTCCCCCTCGGAGCCGAGGAGCAGGCGGTCCTCTACCGGGGCGGAACGGACGACATCGCCGCATACGAGGAATACCTGGCAGGGCGCCAGAAGTGGGCGACGCGCGATACTCTCCTGCTCGTCGAGGCGGTCCGGCACTTCGAGAGGGCGATCGCCAGCGACTCGAACTTCGCCCTCGCCTGGAGCGGCTACGCGGACGCGGTCGACGCGCTCGCCTGGCGTTCCGCGGCGTACAGGCATCTGGTGCCTGGCGCCAAGGCGGCTGCCCAGCGCGCGCTTCTCCTGGTTCCGGATCTCGCGGAGGCGCACGCATCCCTCGGCGTGCTGTATGGCGACTTCGATCGCGACTTTGCCCTCGCCGAGGCCGAGTTCCGGCGCGCGATCGAGCTCAAGCCGTCGTATTCGCCTGCTCGCCAGTGGCTGGCCGACTATCTCCAGGTCACGGGACGCGTGCCGGAAGCGCTCGAGCAGGGACGGATAGCCGTGGAGCTCGACCCCCTCGCCTACCTCGCCAACGCCAACCTCGGATTCGGCCTCGTCGTGGCACAGCAGTGGGACGAGGCCTGGGAGCAGCTCCAGCGGACCTTGCCGCTCGCCATCGCAAACAGGCAGATGCAGGCTGTCGTCTACGCACTGGCAGCGGGCGAAGGCGCTGGCGTTTCGGACGACGAAATGCTGGGGCTCGCGGACGCGCTTGCGACGACGACGACACTCCTCGACCGGGAGGACGCCGTTCTGTTGATCCGGGCCATCCGGGATTCGGCTCTTCGCGACTCGACCGCAGACCTCGTGCGCCGTCTGGAGGTCCAGGAAGGCTACGCCTCCCGCGGAATCGCTCAACTGCTCGCTCTGATTGGGGAGTACGACGCAGCCATGGGCGTCCTCGAGATCATAGAGCGCGAGAACATCACGAACCTGCATTACATGTTCATCGATCCCGTGTTCGAGCCGCTCCACGAGGATCCGCGTTTCCTGCGAATGGCCGAAGAGTACGATCTCCCCGTTGGCTACCAGCCGGAAGGAAGCGGCTCGTGAGCTACCAGCGCTTCCTCGCCGAGCTCAAGCGCCGCAAGGTCTTCAAGGTCGCTGCGCTGTACGGCGTCGTGGCCTTCGTGGTCCTCCAGGTCGCCGACCTGGTGCTTCCGGCGCTCGCCATTCCCGAGTGGGGCATGCGGCTCGTTCTCGTGCTGATCCTGCTCGGCTTCCCGATCGCCCTCGTCTTCGCGTGGGCGTTCGAGGCGACACCGGACGGCGTGAAGCGCGACGAGGGGGCGGCCACCGGCGAAATCACGCAGATCATGTCCCTGCCGCCATCCAGTCGCTGGCCGTCCGGCATCGCGGCGCTCGTGGGCGTGGCGCTGCTGGTCACGGGTGCCTGGTGGGTCGGTCGTCGTAGCGCAGCGGCGGATGGTGCTGCGGACGGCGGACGGACGTCATCGGTCGAAGGGAGGGACGCGCGCGCGGGTGCAATATCGGAGCGAACGGCGATCGCCGTGCTGCCGTTCGAGAACATCGCCGGAGACGACGAG
>Ga0209567_10002029_pt1 | contig 10024 bp, 6 predicted proteins | sample COG_12_FD_184756 | JGI IMG/M metagenome (GOLD analysis project Ga0209567, IMG submission 184756) | Pelagic marine sediment microbial communities from the LTER site Helgoland, North Sea, for post-phytoplankton bloom and carbon turnover... | ecosystem: Environmental > Aquatic > Marine > Neritic...
GCTCGGGTCGGGCGTGCCGACGAAGCCGAGAGCAGGGTCCATTCCTCCCAGGCCCGACACCGCCGCATCTCCCCCATGGCAGACGGCGCAGGAAAATCCCAGCGCCCCGTGCACGTCGTCCTCGAACTGGACCGCCGGCGCCGAGAGCCGTTCGCTGCTGATTGCCAGGTGACAGGTGGCACAATTGTCGGGCTGGGCCTGCGCGCTCGCGGCGGACAAGTCCGACGAGGTCACGACCAACAGGCTGTACAGAAAGACTGCGCCCGCGCCGACCCGGAAGCGCCGCATCAGTTCGCGGCTCCGGCACGCAGAAAAGCCGCCAGATCCGCCATCTCATCACTGGTCATCGGCGCCCACCCGGCCTGAGGTTGATCTCGCATCAGAGGGAGGTGGCTCCACAGCTCGCTGATAACTTCCGCATCCGATCGACTCGCGTCCAACTCGCCGAAATCGGGGGCGGTGCTCCCGCCCCGTCCGCTCAACGCATGACAGCCCAGGCATCCCTTTCGGCTCACCAGTGCCCGGCCCCTCCCGGCGCTGCCGCTCTCAGGCAGGTAGCTCGTGGAGTAGAGGAAGGCAACCAGATCGGCCATCTCATCGGAGCTGACCACGGGAACGTCGATGCCCCGCGCTCGCATCGCAGACGACATCGCCGGCTGCTTGTTCCACATGGCGGCGGCGAAGTCGAGGAGGCTGCGGTGAGACGCGCGCCGGGAGAGGTCCGGACCGACGCTGCCACCCCGTCCAGCGACGGCGTGGCAGTTCACGCACCCCTTGTCGGCGAATAGAGTGGCCCCGACGTCCGGTCGTCCCCGAAGTACGTGCAGGGCACCGTCCTGAGGCCCTGTCTGGCTGGCGCGAAGGAAAGCGATCAAGTCCCGCAGCTCGGCTCCGCTGAACCTGGGCCGTGCGAGATCTCTGGCCCGCAACGCCTCCGTCATTTCCGCTCCGTGGTTCCACATCGCCGCAGCCACCTGAATGGGGGCGCCATAACGGCTGAGATGATCCAGGCTCGGCCCGATGACTCCGCCCATGCCGCTAACCTGATGGCATATGACGCAGCGCTTGTCGATGAACAGCTGCTTACCGTTCTCGGGGTCCCCCGTCACGTCGAAGTAGTCCAGCGTGAACAGGAATGCGATCAGATCCGCTACCTCGTCGGCATCGAGACGAGGCTGTGCGATACCGAGCCGGGCCATCGTGGTCGACATCTGAGGAAGGTGGTTCCACATGCCGGCCGCGAGATCGTAGAACGACTGCGCCTCGGGGAGGCGAGCGAGGTCCGGCCCGATCTGGCCCCCCAGACCGTTGACCGCATGGCATTCCACGCAGCCCTTGGATCCGAAGACCCGCGACCCCGCGAGGGCGCTTTGTGTGGGAGCGGGAACGACCTGAGCATGAATCGCCGCCGGCGATGCGAGGCCGACCCACAGCAGGAGCGTCGGGATTGGACGCATTCGCAGCTGCCGCGGGTGAGCTCTCACCCGCGGTTATCCCGACGTCGCCTCAGCGGCCTAATCACCCGGCGTGATTTGTCCGCTCGTGTGACAAATCGAACATGACTCCGTGCTGCGCTTGGCGATCCTCTCGGCATCGAAGTCCGGGCCGTGGGGATTGATCCGCCAGCCAGCCCGCGCCGAGTGACAACGCAGACAGGACGTCTGCTGGTGGCATGTCGTGCACTCTTCCATCCCCTGCCGTGCCGCCCTGCCGTGCACGATCAGCCAATCGGGCTGAGCGTCGTGGAACGCGTTGCCGGACGACGCGCTGACGCCGGCACCCGAGTTGGTGTGGCAGGTGCGGCAGAACACCTCCGTCGAGTGGCAGCTCGCGCACTCGGTCCGTTCCGCGTACGCCTCGGCGCCGTGCTGAAGCACGAAATTATCCGGGTGGAAAGTGTTCTTGTCGGGACCGTCGTGGCAGTCGAGGCAATAGCTCTGCGTGTGGCAGGCCGCACAATTCGGAAGCCCCGTGGTCCCTGCTGTGCCGTGCTGCCGCACCCAGTCGGACGTGTGGAACGGTGGCCGCGCCGCAGCAATGAGCACGCCCTGGGGGCCTCCGGACGGGGGCGAGGGGAGGGCGGCGGCGACGATCGAAGCGTCCCGGCCGTGACACGACTGACAGCTCGCCTGAGCGTGGCAGTTGGCGCAGGTCTCGATCGACTCGCTGGCCGCGGCGCCGTGGGCGCGCGACCAATCGCTGCTTTCGTGGCTGGCAGGGGTCGGCCAACTCGGCGGTCTGGCCCCTACTACGGTGGCCACCCGGCTGCTGCTCTCGAGCGCCTGAATCGGCGCGACCTCGTCAGCGTTGATATGGCAGCGCGTGCAGCTCTCCTGGACGTGGCAGACGGAACACCGGGCGATGTCCTCGCCCGCGTAGTCGCCGTGCTGGAAGATGTAATTCGGATCCAGGTGATCGTCCGGCTGGGGCAACGCCGCGATCTGGCTGTCGGTCAGATCCTCCGCGTCGGCGAGCGTGACGTGACACTGGTCACAGGAGACGCCCATGGCCTGGTGCCCGTCGGCCGTCGGCGCATGACAGACCAGGCACCGGTCCACGGCGGCGAACTGGATGTCCATCTCCTCCGTCGCTCCCGGCGTCTGGTGGCAGTTCTTGCACTCCAGCTTCGGGTGTTCGGCGTGGGTGAACTTCAGGTTACTGGGCCGGCGGCTCGGCGTGGTCCACTCGACCTCGGGCTGGATCGACCCGTTGTGACAGGCACCGCACCTCTGCGGCGTGACCGAGTAGATGGCGGTCGTGTCTCCGGAATCGATTCCTTCGTGGCAGCCGAGACAGCTCGGGAACAGCCCCGCGTGCCTGGCGTGCGGAAACGACTCGGTGCGAGGCAGCGACAGGAGGCCGCCCGCGGTGATCAGTGCGATGGCCAGTCCGACAAACAGGCTCTTTCTCATCGGTATGCTCCCATCGCGCTCGGTCTGCTGCGGATGCCCGGCTCGTGGCCGAATCGGTATGACACGCTCATGTCGAAGCGGGGTTGGGTCCAGTCCTGATCCTGCGGCCGGTTCGCGCTACTGACACGGTACACGCCCGCGCTGCCGTTGATGGACCAATCACTCACCTGGTAGGAGCCTTCGAGCGCCCCCCCCGTCACGAATTGCTCGCCGATCCGGAACTCGCCGAACGACTGGGTGGACGATCCGCGAAGCGCCAGATAGGTGCCGCTGCCGAAGCTGCGTCCGAACCTCAGGTCGCCTCCGTAGCGAACGGCGCCGAATCCCGTCTCGGCCCGGTAGGCGAGTGTGCCGAACCACACGTTTCGGTTCCAGTTGAGGTTGCCGAAAGCGCGCCAGCCATAGTCGAGGATATTGGCGAAGTCCACGCCGACGTCGGTCTCCTGGTACTTGCGATAGGCTCCCCCGAGCTCGGCCTGCAATCCGGTGTTTGCGATGCGCCATGCCACCGAGCCGAGGCCCTCGCTGAACCCGACCGGCGTGAAGGCGCTCCAGATCGTCCACAGCTCGAAGAAGGGCACGTAGTGCTTCGCCTGCAGGGTGAGGTCGAGGCTCGGGATGATCGGGAGGCTCAGCCGCAGAAGTGCATTATTGAACTGCGTGTAGGACAGGTCGTAGGTGGCTGCCGCATCAATCGCGGCTGGGCCGACGATCAGTCGGGTAGACAGCCCGAGCCGCTCGGAATACAGCTGCACGGGGTCCGTGCGTACCACGCGCTGGTAGATGATGTCTCCGGAGAACGTCCGGCCCGCCTGGACGCCGAGGTCGAATCCGAACAGCAGCCCGCGTTTCTCCGGCGGAATGTTCTCCGCGTTGGTGAAGTCGGAGCTGGTATACGGGGCATCGACGTTGGGGGCCAGGTACCAGCCGCCAAACACCTCGGCTCGAAGCGGCCGGAAACCCTTCCACAGGAAGCTCGCGCCGTCGTAGTTGTATATCCCGAGGGGGTTGTTGGCGAAGATCCGGCCGCCGCGGGCTCGGAACTTGGAGTGATCGTAGGTCAGATAGCCCTTGATGAACGCGACGTCCTGGTCTGCGCGGGGCCAGAAGGAATCCGTGCCGAAACGGGTGAGGATATCGAAGCTCGCCGACAGGCCCCGAACGCCCGGCCAGACCGAGAATCTGAGCTGCTGGGTCGCGACCGAGATGCCCTCGACCGAGCCCGAGCGGTACCAGCGACAGTAGTTGGTGCAGCGGACAATCGTCCCGTCCGCCAGCCGACGGCGCGAGCCGTCTCCCGGGACCTGCGACTCCGGGACACTGTCGCGGACGATGGTCTGCAGCTCGAGGAACATCACCGAGCCGCGTACCTCTCCTCGATAACCCTGGGCTGCCAGGGATCCCGGGACGAGCGTGCCGACCGAAACAAGGACTGCAAGGACGCGACCAGAGACGTACACGAGGCCTCCTCCGGCGTATGGAACTGCGTGTGAAACTAGTTCGCGAGCAGAACCGGGCCAGTCAGAGTGACCTCGAGGGCGCGAGCCGCGAAACCGATGACCAGAGACCTGACACATAATGTCCCACAGGCGGACGGAATGCCAGTTGACCGGGGCATCACCTGTACCCAAACAGCATCGAATAGACGATCAACACGATCAGCGTGATTCCGATCGCCAGGGCGGTTAGTCCGAATATCCTGTAGATACGCGCCCACTTGGCGGGATACGCTTCGACGAGCTTTTCCTCCAACTGGCCGCTGGCCACCAGTTCCTCGTACTCGCGCGGCTTGTCGCGCTTGAGCTCTTCCACCGGCACTTGACCCGTGAAGATCACCGGATCCATCGGGAACTTGTCGAGGCGGAAGTGCGTGTTGAAGAAGTGCACGGTGAAGATGAAGGCGACCGCCAGCAACGCTTCATCGCTGTGGATGATGGTCGCTACGTTGACCGTCCACCCGGGGAGCAGAATCGTGAAGAACTCCGGGAACCAGAGGAGCAGGCCGCTCAATCCGATCACCAACATGCCCCAGAAGACGGCAAAGTAGTCGAATTTCTCCCAGTACGTGTAGCGCCCGTAGCTTGGGCGCTCGCCCCGCCCCGCGAACCACACGATCGACTGCCACAGCTCCTTGATGTCGTTCAGGTTGAAGACCAGAGAGTCTCGATCCAGGAGGTACTGACGCCACGTCTTGCCTGAAGCCCGCTTACGGCGGGCCACATCGCGGAGGTGAACGATGAACACCACGGTGAGGGTAATCGCCCCCAGCCGGTGCAGAATCCCGGTGGTGGAGAAGCCGCCCAGCCCGGCAGCGAACACCTGAGCCCATCGCATGTGCGAGAACTTGAGGGCCATCCCGGTGAGGGCCAGCACGAAGAAACTGACCAGCATCACCACGTGCAGCGTGCGCTGGAAGCCGTCGAAGCGCTGAAAGACCTTCTCCCTGGGGCGAGCGACGTGCCGGATCTTCCATTTCTCCGGCGAGCGCCACAGCCGCCACAGCCAGGCCAGCGTATGCAGGATCGCGAAGGTCATCGTCCCGACCAGCAGCGTGGTCATGCCCCAGAAGGTCCAGAACAGGAACGGGTACCTCTCCGCATCGTGGTGCGTAGCGTGCGTCAGATAGCCCGTGAAGCGGCGATTGACGCCCGTGTGACACTGGGAGCACGTCTCCTCGATGTTGCGGCGGCTGAGCATCGAGGCCGGCTCGGTCGTGGGCAGGATGTTGTGCGTCCCGTGGCAGTCGTAGCACTTGGCGGCACCGGCCTCTCCCAGGCGGGAGACTTTGCCGTGGAAGGTGTCGAAGAAGGTCGAGGCCTCCTCGACGTGGCACCGCCCGCACTGGTTCATCATCGACAGACGGAAGTCATCCCGGTCGGTGCGGCTGATCGTGTGCGAGGTATGGCAGTCCTCGCACGTCGGCAGCTCATCGTCGCCGTTCTCCCCCCTTTGCGTGGCGTGAATGCTGGTCAGGAACTCCTCTTCGATGCCGTGGTGACACGTGCCGCATGTCTCCGCCACGTTGTCCTCGTGCACCGAGGAGCTGGAGTCGCTGGCCGGAAGCTCGCGATGCGCGGTGTGGCAGTTCGAGCATGTGGCCGTCACGATCAGACCGCTCTCGAGCAGCCCCTTGCCGTGGATGCTCATCTCGTAGCCGCGAACGATATCCGGAGCGGTCCGGCCGATCCGAACCGCCGCCGCTTCGCCCTCGCGATGACAGCGCGCGCACAGGTCCGGAACGTTGGTGGGATAGGTCGGCGACCCTGGCCACGTATGCTTCTCCGTCGCGTGCTTGTCGTGACAGTCCAGGCAGGTGGGCGCGTCGGGGTCGCCCTCGGCGACGAGCTGGCCGTGGATTCCAGCCGTGTGATCGTCGACTTGCACCGCATGACACACGGCGCAGTCGACGTTGCTTGCGGTCGCGGTGGCGCACGTGCGCGTGGCCGGAGCGAGCGACGGGGTCACGTCCGCGTGGCACTGCGCGCATGCGGTCTCGGCGTGATCGCCCCGCTGGTAGGCCGCCTCGTCCACGTAGAGTGAGACGCTGTCGCCGTTCGCCAGCCCCCGGAGCTCGGGGTCGCCGTGGCAGCGCATGCAGTCCTGATTGGCAGCCCCCGCGTCGTAGAACACGCGGCGTACCTTGTGTGGCGCGTGGCAGTCCACACAGGCCGGTATCTTATCGGGTTCCTCCTCCCACAACCGCCCCTCGATGACCTGAAGATGGACGTCCTCGATGAGCGCATGACACTGCGTGCAGGTGGCCGCGACGTTGTCCGGGTGGATGCTCGAGCGGCGGTCGGTGTGCGGCAGGATGTCGTGCGATGTGTGGCAGGAGGTACAGACGGCGGTCACCGTCAACCCCTGCCGGAACAGGCCGTCGCCATGAATCGAGAGCGAATAGTTCTCGAGGATCCGATCCTGAGAAATATCGCGGTTCAGCGATACGGGCGTCCCTTCGTGGTGGCATTCGCCGCACAGCAACGGGATGTTGATGGCCGATGTGCGCGACGCGGGGTCGGTGTGCGACTTGACGGCGTGGATCCCGTGGCAGGTCGCGCAGGTCGGGGCCAACCGATCTCCACGCGCCGCCGCCTGTCCGTGCAGCGACGCGGCGTGGCGATCACCCTCGGTGTGGCAGGATCCGCAGTCGACGTCCTCGCGATCCTCTGCATGCGGGAAGCCCATGGCCCCGTGGCAGGTCGTGCACGCGAAACCGACCTCGCCGTGTACCGAGCGGGCGACTGTCTGAGGTCTGACCACCAGCCGGCCCGGGTTCGGCTGACTCTTGAAAAAGTCCGGGTTCGAATGACATACGATGCAGGTCGCGTCGGTCTGCGCCACGGCGGTCCGCAGCTCCGGGCGCGGCAGTGCGAGGAACGTCAGGGCGAGGAACACCCACCGGACCAAAAGGCGGAAGCTCACACCGGGTCGTCGCATCATCCTCCTCCAAACAGCAGGGCCCAGAGGATGAGCCCGATCAGAAGCAGACCGATCGAGAGGCCAATGAGGCCGAGCGACACCGACCACAGGTACGCGGTCCGGGGCGGCGGAGGCGCGAATCGTTCTTCCAGCCGCCCATCCTGAACGAGTCGCTCGTACTCGAGCGGGTGTTCCTCCTTCATGTAGTCGAGCGTCGCCCGACCGGTGAACATGACCACGTCGATCGGGAATTTCTCGGGGCGGAGATTCACGTTGAAAAAGTGAATGGTGAAGATGATCCCGGCGGCCAGCAGCGCCTCGATTCCGTGGATGATCGTGGCCACGTTGAACACCCAGCCGGGCATCAGGGTCGAGAAAAAGGCCGGAAACCAGAGGATCAGACCCGAGCCCCCGATCACCGCGATTCCCCAGAACTCTCCCCAGTAGTCGAGCTTGTCCATGTAGCTCCAGCGGTCGAACTTCGGCGGTTCGCCCCGGCCGAAGAACCACTTGAAGGTCTGTCCAAAGTCGCGAAGGTCCCTCGGCTGCGGGACCATCGAATCGGGACCCCAGAAAAACGCGCGGCGGTTCGAGCTGCGGACGATCCGAAGCGTCAGGTCACCGACGTGCAGGAAGAAATAGCCGAACGTGATCACCGCGCAAATACGGTGGATGAAGGCCGCCGACTGAAAACCGCCAAACAGGTTGATCAAACCCCGCGCCCACTCGGTATGCGCGAAGAGCAACGGCGTGCCGGTCATAACGAGCCCGAAGAACGACACGATCACCATCAGGTGGAGCACGCGCTCGAAGGGGCTGAACCGCCACACGTACGGACCCCGACCCCGGTCGGAGGAGGCGACTTTGAAGCTCATGGGCCGTGCTCCCCGGGGTGTCCGCCCCGTCCGCGTGTCTTGACCCTCTCGACGAGGGAGCGTCCGAGCCACAGAAGGCTGTAGGTGCCGAAGAACGACCACACGCTTACCAGGAGCGTGGTCATCAGGGCCCATGTCCAGAAGAGGGCGGGGTAGCGCTGCCGGTCCCGGTGGTCTCCGTGAGCGAAGTAGCGGGCGAAATTCCAATTCGCATTCGGATGACACTGCCCGCAAGTGTCCACCAGGTTGAGCGGGTGCACCGTCGACTCTTCGTCGGTGGCCGGCAGCATGAGGTGCGGCGAATGGCAGTCGCTGCACTTCGCCGTGAGTCCGAATCCGAGTGCCGTGACCTGGCCGTGATACGTGTTGAAGTACGTCTCGTACACGCGCTCGTGGCACTCCCCGCACTCCTCCACCACGCCGATGAACCAGCCGGGCTCGTCCGCGCGCACGATCTGGTGCGAGGTATGACAATCGGTGCAGACCGGCGGCTGCCGGACGTTGCCTTCCGAGGTCGTGGTCGGCGAGGCGCGTCCGTGCGAGGAGCGTTCGTAGCGGTCTCGAATGCCGAGGTGGCACTGCTCACAGGTCTCGGCGACGTGCGCGCGGTTCACCGAGGATTCGGGCGACGCGGCTGGCAGGACCTTGTGGCCGCGGTGGCAATCGTTGCAGGTGGCGGAGACCGCCAGGCCCGCCCGCGACATCGCTGTGCCGTGAACGGTCTCGTAGTACTGCTCCACTGCGACACGGGCCTGAGTCTGTTCGGGAGCGATGAAGTACTCGCCGACGATGTGCTCATCCGCGTGGCAGCGCCCGCATGTCGCCGCCACGTTGAGCGGGTGCACGGGGGAAAGTCGATCCTCGATGCTGACAACGCGGTGAGCATCGTGGCAGTCCACGCAGGTGGCCGCATCTCCCCGGCCGCCGTTCAAGGCATGGATCGATGCGGCCCAATCCTCCGCCGCGGCCGCATGGCACCCGCCACATGGCAGCCCCGAGTCGCCTCCTCGGTGGGGATAACCGGCCGCCTCTCCGGAGTGGCATTGCGCACAGGAGAGGCCGCGGTGACGCGAGTCGGCGATGACCGAGTCGGTGACGAAGAGCCTTGCCTCGAGCTCCGGTGTCGGAGCCTTCCCGACCAGGAACTCGCGAACGCCATGGCAACTCTCGCACTGCACGGCCGGTCCGGCCTGCCCTGTCTGCTGAGCCCGGGCAAGTGGACTGTTCGATACGCCGAGCAGACACAACGCGACGCCCAGCCGCCACGCGGCCGCCCAGGGCAATCCGAGCCCGCATTCTCTGTGGCCAGTAATCATTCAGCGCTCTCGATGAGCGACTCGTTCAGTCTGATCAGAATCCGGGAACGCTCGCTACTGTCCCGGAGGCGGCACCTGATGGCATACCTGACAGTCCGCCGGAGCGTTGTGCTCGACCCGGTCGGCATGACATACCGTACACACCTGACGACTCCAGGCCGTGACGCCGCTCACGGCGTCGCCGTGGCACTGTGTACACGTCCGGTGCCCGATGCTCCTGTGAATGTCGATGGCGCCGCCCCGATGGCAGCTGAGGCACGTTGCCTCCGGTTGGTGGTGGGGCTGATGACAGCCGTCGCAGTTCAGGTTCGCAGCGGACATCTCCGGCGGCCGATGGCACTGCGCACACTCCAGGCCTGCCTCCCGGTGCGGTCCGTGGGTGAAATCGCCGACGGCGCCCGCGATGATATCGGCCGGGACTCCGCCCGGACCCTCGTGGCAGGCCGCGCAGTTCTTTGGCTCGACCGGCGAGTGGTGACAGTCGTTACAGGCCGCACGGTCC
>Ga0209567_10002030_pt1 | contig 10015 bp, 9 predicted proteins | sample COG_12_FD_184756 | JGI IMG/M metagenome (GOLD analysis project Ga0209567, IMG submission 184756) | Pelagic marine sediment microbial communities from the LTER site Helgoland, North Sea, for post-phytoplankton bloom and carbon turnover... | ecosystem: Environmental > Aquatic > Marine > Neritic...
GTTGCCAACGACATCGCCGCCGGCAACAGCTGGCAAGTCATTCTCCAGGACAACGGCAAGGTCGCCTGGGTAACCGTGGAGGACGGGGTCATCACGGAGAAGTTCGGCACCGAGCCCATGACGACCGCAGCACGGCGGGCGGAAGCCGACGTATCGGCCCTCATCCCCGACGCTTCGGAGATGTGAGGTCGAAGGTGCCGCCGCCGAAACGAGCGCGGCGGGTGCGCGGCCTGCGGTGTTGCGTCGCAGGTGAGTTTCCTGGCTTCAATGCGCTGGTCACTGAGGCGACGTTAGGCCTCAGACAACACTCCGGAGGGGCAAATGGCGGATCTGCAATCGTTTGATCTCGGCGGCCAGGTCGCCGTCGTCACTGGCGGCAATGGCGGCATTGGCCGCGGCATAGCGATCGGCCTGGCGGGTGCCGGGGCAAAGGTCGCCATCTGGGGTCGGAATGCCGAGAAGAACGCGGAGGCCCTCTCCGCCCTCCGGGCGGTGGATCCATCGGCGCTGGCCATGCAAGTCGACGTGGCCGACCGGAGCCAGCTGCAACCGGGGCTGGCGGCGGTCGAAAGCGAGCTAGGGCCGGTGTCGATCCTGGTCAACAACGCGGCCATCGGCATCTTCGGCGGGGTCCTGGACCTCTCGGCCGAGGACTGGGACCAGGTCATCGAGATCGACCTCACGGCGTGCTTCCTCCTGGCCAAGTACGCCGCGCAATCGATGACGGAGCGGCAGGCAGGCAAGATCATCAACCTCGCCAGCACCTTCTCGCTCACCGGTTCCGCATTCGCGCCGTCGTATGCCGCGGCCAAGGGAGGGATCATGCAGCTGACGAAGTCCCTCGCTATCGAGCTCGCCCCCCACAACATCCAGGTGAACGCCATTCTGCCGGGCTGGATCGATACCGATCTTACGCAGCCCATCAAAGAGATGCCGCTCTACGAGGAAATCCTGACCCGGACGCCCGCCGGCCGCTTCGGGACGCCCGACGAATGCGCCGGGGCCGCCGTGTTTCTCGCGTCGGAGGCGGCACGGTTCGTAACAGGCACGGCGCTCGTGGTTGACGGCGGATACGCCATTCGGTGACGTGCACCGCTTGGGCTCGCCAAAGAGGAGTCAAATGAAATCGAGTCGGTCTTTTGGGATCGTCGTGGCGATGACGTTGTGCGCCACCTGCATCGCACTCGCTGCCGGCTGCGCGGATGGCACTGGCGATCGAGCCTCGGACGATACCGCGGCGCTGCCGCAGTGGACGTTCGACGCTTCCATGCTCTTCCCTGGCGACGGCTCCCTCTTGCGACCGGAGGACGGCGTGGCGCTGGCGGACGGCCGCCTCATAGTCGGCGATCAGGTCCACGGGCTGCGCCTCGTCGAGCCCGACGGGACCAGTGCGCCGTTCGGTGAGATGGTGGCGGCAGGATATGTCCACAGCCCACCGGAGCACAGCGGCGGTGCCAACGGAGTATCGCTCGAGCCGGGCGGTACGCACCTGCTGGTCGCGGACATCTTCCATGGCGGGATCTATCGCGTGGACGTGGCGACCGGCGAAGCCGAACAGGTCTACCAGCACAGCTACGGCGTCAATACGGCAGTGCGCGATTCGCGCGGGGCGATCTGGTTCACGCAGAGCGCGCAAAACACTCCCGAAGCCGGCGAGGCGCGCATGTGGGCGACGGTGGACATCCCCGCTCCCGAAGGCGCGCTGCTCAGGCTAGGCATGCGAGATGATCAGCTTGCGGAGGAGGCCGAGGTCATTCTGGACTCGCTGTACTTCGGCAACGGCGTGGCCATCGATGAGACGAGTGGCCACCTCTACGTGTCCGAGACGATGGGAAGCCGCGTGCTGCGCTATCACGTGGACCTTGACGCCGGCCGGCTGAGCGAGCGCTCGGTGTTTGTGGACGGCGTGGAGCCGGACAACCTCGAGCTGGACGGTGAGGGTCACCTCTGGATCGCGCTGCCTCTCTCGAACGCGTTGCTGGTGGTCGACACGGAGACCGGAGCGCGGCACACCGCCTTTAGCTCCCAAACCGCTGCCCAACAGGAATCGGCCGAGGAGTTCACCCGCCGCGGCCAGACGGGCGAGTCCCGGCTGGAGCTCTTTACGCCGGCCTCCTGGGCCCCGCTGCCGGGCCCCATCACCGGGCTCATCCTCAGCCCGGGTGGCGGTCCGGTGTACCTCACGGGGTTGGGGAACGCCGTAGTGAGGCTGCCTCGAAAATAGGATGAGCGCGCTGGCCTGATCGTCACCGCGTCGTGGACGGTGGGTCGCGCTCCCGGTCTGCCTCGACCTGGCCGCCAAGGACGGACTCGAGCCTTCCACGCAACTCATGCATCTGGCCCACCGCGAGTCGCTGCCCCACGTAACTGGCCCCGTGGATGCACGCGATGATCAGCAACCCGATCGGGACTGCCCAATAACCCCAGGCGGTCTCGCCCGACACCTGCTGCACGTAGCCCAGGGTGGCGCCGAACACGACCGCGAAGACCATCACGAAGTACACGAACATGAAGCCGGTCCACACGTCGGGGCGCGGAGAGAAGCGGCAGCGCAGGGTGCATCCGTCTGGCGAATCTTCCGCCCGAACGGTCAGGCGCGGGGACCACACCTTTCTCTCGGACCTGTCCACCATGAGATCGGCATGGCGACCCGCGGTCATGGAAGAGGCTCGCAGTTCCGGCGTGTCGAGTCCTTCGCGGAGGCGAAGCATCGCTTCGTCGGCCGCGACGGGGAGCTCGATACTGAACTTCGGGCGCATCCGAGCGGCGTCGACGTTCACATCGTGCGAGTCTGGCATATCTCATATATGGATCAACAGCAGAAGTATCTGCAAGACGAGGATCTCCCTCCCTCTCGTCCGTTGTGCCTCTTCTGTTCGATCGGACTCTTGTGTATGGTGGGTTTCCCGCGACTCCAGGCTGGCGTCCCGGGGGCGATCTAGACTGCAACGTGCGTCCAGGAGAGACGGTGCCCAGTATGAGAAAGCGTAAGACGGCTACCCGAGTCCTGACCGCGACCATCGCGAGCCTTACTGCGAGCGGAGTCCTCTTTGCCCAGGAGCCGGAGACCGCAGTCACTGCCGAGGACCTGACGCGGGAGGAGGTCTACTCCCCGTATGCCGATCGCGCATATCCTGACCAGGTGCTGTTTGGCGACACGCACCTCCACACCGAGCTGTCGCCCGACGCGGGTCTGCTGGGAACGAGTCTGACCTTGCACGAGGCTTACCGTTTCGCGCGCGGCGAGACCGTGGTGTCGAATACGGGCCAGCGGGTGCAGCTGGTGAGGCCGCTCGGCACGAGCTCTTCAACTACATGGCTGACCGGTTCTTGAGCAAGCCATTCGAGAGACCTACAAGCCGCGACGTGCTGTTGCGGTTGATCGGTATCGAATAAAGGGTTCGGTTGCACCCCGAGGCTCCGCCGTGTCGCAGGCAAAACCAGTACAGGTCCTCGGTTCGTGCGGCAACTGAGGCCTCGCGCCAGTATCCGATTCAAGAACAGGAAGCCTGGTCTCTGGGATGTGCTGGTCAGGCAGTCTGCTCGTCCGCAGTGGACTGAAGTGCCTGAGGTAGCACCAGGGTCCGAATCGGAAAGGGGATATTGATCCCTTCGTCCCGGTAGCGGGCGTGTAACTGCTTCACGTACTCGTGGCGAACTCGGAACTGTCCGGAGAATTCCTCTACCGGTATGCGGACCGTGAAGTCCACGCTCGAGTCTCCGAAGGTGTGGAAGCGAAGAGCAGGCTCCAGCCCCCTCACGTTCCCGCTGAAGCGGCGGACAACGTCATGCGCTACCTCGAGGGAGACGGCCTCCACCTTCTCCAGGTCGCTCTCATATCCGACGCCCACGTCGCACCGCAGCCACAGCACTTTCCGGGGCAGGTAGTAGTTGGTGACTATGGCATCGGCGAGCTTGCTATTCGGCACGACGATTTCATGGTCGTCGAAGAGGCCCTGGATGGTTGTGTTCCGCCACTTGATGTCCAGCACGTAGCCCTCCTCGCCGCTGTCCAACCGGATGTAGTCGCCGGCTGACACCTGCCCTGCCGCGAGCATTTGAAAACCGGCGAAGACGTTGGACAGGGTGGGCTGAAGGGCAAGGGCCACCGCCAGGCCGCCGATCCCGAGGGTGGTGACGAGGGGTGTGATTGGAATGTTGAGGCTCTGCAGGATGATAACGACGCCGATGAGGTAGACGAATACCCTTGCCAGGTTCGTCAACAATGAGCTCGCCGGAAGGGAGCTGCCGGGACGGCTCGTCGAGTAGCTCACCAGGCCCCCCACGAGCCTCGCGGCCACCGCCGTTCCAGCCAGGATCAGCAGCACCAGCATGGTGCGGTTCAGTGTCTCGCGGGCCAGGGCGTAGTCTGCGACGAGGAGGCCGACGTACGCGCCGGCTGCCGTGAGGAGGAGGGTTGGAGCGTGCCCCAACGACTTCACCGCGAAGTCGTCCCACTCCCAGGCGGTTTCGCTCGCGGCGCGGCGCAGACGGCCCAGGAGAAGACGCTCTACAGTGAGGCCTATGAGGAAACCGGCCGCCGTAATGCCGATGGGCAGGAACCAGGCCGAGTACTCTGAGAAGAACTCCATTCGCGCGCTCCGGAAAACGACTGCAAGACACGGTGCAAGGGATGTGTGAGCAATCTTCACACCCTGCCCACGGGCGCAAGCGTTTGCATGCTGAGGACATTAGGACTGCAAGAGCTTCCAGGATCCTCTTATAGTGGTACGAGCCGAGTCACGGCAGGAGAGTTCCTGAGAGGGGCAGATCACGGATTGGGGAGCACCGACAGCCGTGCTACGCACCGTGGCGAAATGGTACCGGGTTGAGTATCAAGCCGGAGATCATGGCCAGGAGCGCGTTGTTCTGGTCAACCCACGAGATGGCTCGGCAGAGTTGCCGCTTCCAAGGTAGCAACATTGCGTCGCGCAGTTCAGGCGCCGCTGCGTCGGGTCAAGACACAGGTCAAGACAGAGTCCTCTGAATAGCCTACCATGGCGGCATAGACCTCCATGTCGCGAGCGGCCTCCAGTCTGCTCAACCAGAAACGGCGAGGTGGGTATGTGGAGTCAATCGGATCCGCTCGAGCGTAGCTCGCCACTCCGCCGCGTCCTTCCGTTCCGGCTCGCCGCGATCGTGGATCGGTTCCTGGGGAAGTCTGACCAGACGATTGTTGTTTGCGCGCGAGTCCTGCGATACCGTAGGTCGTCGGGAAACAAGCCTGATGCTGGCCGTGAAGTTGCTCTTCCCGCAATGAACACGGGCCTCGGCGCTTGAGCAGCCGTGATGGCCCCCGAAGGAGCATCGTACATGAAGGTGATGACAATGAAACCTAGTGTCCCGGTTCGCCTGCTTGTGCTGGCGGCACTGGTCGGTGTGGTGGGGTGCGGGCCGGAGGTCGGACAGACTGACCGGGGGGCAGCCGATCCCGCCTGGACACCTCCCGCCCTGGTCGACGAAGGCTGGGTGGAGCCGGACGGCCAGGAGGTGGTCCAGCGCACCATCGACTTCATGACAGCCCAGCCGCAGCTGTTGACCGAAGCGCTGGTGACCTACGAAGCCGTGCAGGAGTCCGGGCAGAAGCTTCACTTCGACCTTTTGCAGAGGATGGCCGTGCAGCGGCCGGACAAGCTCCATTGGGTCACGCTATACGATGACGGGTCCACGGACTCCGCGTGGTTCTCCGGGGGACAGTTCACTCTTCTCAGACAGCCCGCCAACCTGTGGGGCCAGATCGCCGTTCCGCCGACGATACCGGAGGCGGTGAATCGCCTCGCTGAAGAATACGACCTGGACGTACCGTTCGGAGACATCCTGGCAGCGGACCTGGCCGAGCTGTGGCTGGGCCCGAAGGTGACCGAAGTGTGGTGGGTGGGCGAAGCCTGGGTAGAGGGGTACTGGACGGATCACGTGGCGATCAGGAAACCCGGCGCCGACATCGAGCTGTGGGTGAGACACGGCGACGAGCCGTTTCTCGCCAAGATGGCGATCGCGTTCACCGAGGAGGAAGGCCAGCCCACATACGTAGCCCGGTTCCGCAAGTGGGCGACTTCAGTGGCCGACGTTGCGGCCGACTTCGAATTCTCGCCGCCACCCGATGCCGAACGCGTCGAAGTCGTCCCGGTGGTACGTCCATGAGCGCGCGCAGGAAGGGATTCTCAGTGAGACGAAGACGATTCAGGCCGGTAACGTGGGTCCTGCTCGCATCGGTAGCCCTCATGACGGTGCAGCCCGTGATCGCCGACGCTCAGCAGCGCAGGGGTGGTGGGCGCAGCGGCGGGGCATCCAGATCGAGCGGGAACGTGAACCGGTCCAGCCCGGCTCGCTCAGGCTCGACGAACCGGGCGCCGGCGAGCACCAACGGGTCGAACCGTCCCACAACGGCAAATCGGACTCCCAGCAACGCGAATCGGGCCAATGCCGGCCGCACTGCGGGCCGCCGCACATCAGCCCGGCGAACGAGCACCGCGCGGACCCGCTCAAGGACCCGACCACGCCGCGTGCATCGTTCGCGCCGCTACCGGACCGGCCGGTGGGGGCACCATCGCCACTGGCACCACCGGCGCTGGTACGGCGGATTCTGGGTCGGCCGCGTCATTCTTCGCTGGGCGACCTTCGCTGCGATCGCCAACTCCTCCACCACGGTCGTGGTGCACACGAGCACGTACTACCACTACAACCCGTGGTACCGGAAGGTGTTGTACGAGGGCGAGGAGGGATACGTCCTCACATCCGCTCCCGTGGATTGGGAGACGGACGAGCTCCCGGACGGGGCGGAGACGATCCAGTTCGAGGGAGCGACGTACTACTACGCTGATTGGTCCTTCTTCGAGGCGGCTCCGGGGGGAGGGTACATCGTGGTTGAACCGCCCGTAGGTGCTGAGGTGAGCAGCATCCCGGAGGAAGCGGTCACGCATGACGAGGGTGAGGTGACCCTGTATCAGTTCGATCGACTGTTCTTCACGAAAACCACGAATGATGCGAGCAGGGAGGTTTATCGCGTCGAGCCTTTGCCGCCGGAAGAGGAGCTCGATACGATCCCCGACGGTTCTCCCTCCTTCGTGGCCGACGGCGAGACATTCTACTACGTGAACTTCAACCTGTACGTCGAGTTCGAGGAGAATGGGCAGACGGGGTACGTGAACGGCGAGCCCGAGATCGGCGCCCAGCTCGACGAGCTGCCACAAGGGACGACCACGATCGAAGAAGACGGTCGCACGTTCTACCAGTTCGACATGGTGTTCTTCGAGGAAGTGGAGGATGAGCAGGGCAGTCCGTTTTACGAGGTAATCGAGAGCCCGGACGGTTCGGAGACGGTGGAGCTGTAGTTCGGGACTGGTCAGCGGCGGACTAACTGCTCAGATCTTCGGATCCCGGCGCGCCTTTGCCGGATCAGAAGACCGTGGATTCGCCCGGGTGCGTGAGGAAACAGCCTGGAGCGGGTCGGCGAACACATGGAGTGCCTGATGTGCCATGACGACCACATGAAAGCGGGTCCCTGATGCTTGCAGAAAGTCACTTCTATTTTCACAAAGCCGCCGATGTCATCGGCCTGGAGGACAGGGTTCGAACGATCCTGCTGACGCCTCGCCGGAGCGTCAAAGTGGAGGTCGTCATCGAAGGGGAAGACGGCGAGCTGCAGACCTACAACGGCTATCGCGTCCAGCACAACATGGCCCGAGGCCCGATGAAGGGCGGACTGCGCTACCACCCTGCGATGGACGAGGATCACGCCGGAGCGCTGGCCAACCTCATGACCTGGAAGACGGCGGTGGTGGACGTTCCGTTCGGTGGAGCCAAGGGCGGCATCGATTGCGATCCCCGCTCCATGTCCGAGCGGGATCTCTTCCAGGTCACCACGGCTTTCGTGGAGCAGATGAAGGAGGTCATTGGACCGACGACCGACATTCCGGCGCCTGATGTCAACACGAATGCCAAGGTCATGGGCTGGATCATGCACGAGTACTCCAAGTACGCGGGCTTCTCGCCAGCCGTTGTGACCGGAAAACCGCTAGATCTGTTCGGCTCGGAGGGGCGCGACGCCGCCACTGGTCGCGGGGTGATGGACGTCCTTGCCGCCGCACTGGAGGAGCAGGGGAAGAGCTTCGAAGATGTGACCGTAGCCGTGCAGGGGTTCGGCAACGTCGGCAGCAATGCCGCCCTGTTGATCGCCGAGCAGGGGGCCAGGATCGTGGCCGTCGCGGATCACACTGGCGGAGTCTCGAATGATGGGGGCCTCGACGCTCCGGCACTCGACGCCTGGACCAACGAGCACGGTGGAGTCGCCGGCTTCCCGGGCGGCGAGGCCTTCGAGAACACCGAGATCATCACCTGGGATGCGGACGTTCTGGTACCGGCGGCCCTGGAAGACGCCATTAACGAGGACAACGCGGCCGACGTCAAGGCGAGCATCATCGTCGAGGGCGCCAACGCTCCGACCACCCCGGGCGCCGATCAGGTCCTCAACGACCGGGGCGTGTTGATCATTCCGGATATTCTCGCCAACGCCGGAGGTGTCACCGTCAGCTACTTCGAATGGGCTCAGAACATCCAGCAGTTCAGATGGGACGAGGCACGCGTCAACCAGGAGCTGGACAAGAAGATGAGCCAGGCCTACCGATCGGTGCGCGACGTGGCGACCGAGCACGGTATCGACATGCGGACCGCGGCGTTCGTGCTGGCCATCCGACGCGTCGGCCGCGCGGCCCTGGCTCGCGTCCATATCGGGACCGAGCTCCCGTTCTAGGGTGGTCGAGGCGCGCGCCGGGAGGCGTATCGGCCGAGGTAGACCCGCACTGGAGGATCCCATGCTCACCGCTGGCAGGTCCTTCAAACCATGTTTCTGCAGGCCAACGAAGCTGGCCCGCGGAGGGACTTACCGACGTTCTCGGGGACGATGACCTCGACCCGAGGTATGTCTACAGCCGGTTCCGCGCCCTGTTCGGGTTCGAGCTGGGGGTCCGATGATTGCGAAGTCCTCGGCGAGGTCGAGGTAACGCGGGTCGATCGAAGTCAGTGTCGAGAGCCTGGAGCGGGTCGGCGCAACCACGGCGACGGCCTCGCCGTGAGGGGTTGTCTCGCGCTTCGCGCTCGAAGGTTCTCGCCTGCGGCTCGACAGCAGCAGGTCGCGAGTTCGACTGCACTCCCAGTCGCAAGTCGCTCTACCCACCCCAGCGGTGGAAGATACGCAGCCTCAAGAACAGCTCGTTGAACGAGCCCTCGCCGGTGAACAGGCCCGCCTTCTGCCAGGTCAGCTCCAGCCTGACGCGTACTGGCGACGCGGAGCCTCTCTCCAGGCCGGCGGTCAATCGCAGCTGCTCCTGTGACTGGCCCTCGGTGCCGGCGAGCGTCCCGAACAGCTCGACGCTCCCCAGCAGCCGCCAGTAGGTTTCCGGCTTCCACCGGCCGGCCCACCGCTTGGCGGCGCGGAGTCGATAGCGGAGACGCAGGGAATTCGAAGATGTCCAGGTCTCGGTGTTGAACTCGAAGCGCTCTTCCAGCCGGAGAACGTGCTGCAGCTCGAACGGCAGGCGCGGCCAGACGGCGGTGACTCCCTGCCACGGGCGGATCTCCCAGCGATCTTCGATCTCCTCGTTCCAGGTGTAGAAGCTGCCGACGCCCCCCGCGATGAGCAGGGTCTCGTTGATGAAGTAGCGCACGTTCGGGCGCACGATGAGTCGCCACCAGCCCCCGGAGTTGATCTGGGTTCTGACGGCGATGTCACCGTAGAGATCGATCTTCGGCGACAGGGCGTGCGAGGGGTTGTAGTCGAGCCAGATCTCCGGCACGACGTCGCCCTCGTCCTGACCTGCCGCCTGGCCAGGTGCCAGGAGCACCGCCAGAGGAAGGCAGGCGCTCAGCAGCAATCCTCGGGTGAATCTGTCGACTATCAGTTCAACCTCTTTCCGCAGCGCGTGTCTTCCGAATCACCGCGAGGTCATGCGTCACAGCACCAGCAAGACACCCAGCATCAGCCCGTGCAGGTTCCCTTCGTACGCAAAACTGTCCGATG
>Ga0209567_10002031_pt1 | contig 10013 bp, 10 predicted proteins | sample COG_12_FD_184756 | JGI IMG/M metagenome (GOLD analysis project Ga0209567, IMG submission 184756) | Pelagic marine sediment microbial communities from the LTER site Helgoland, North Sea, for post-phytoplankton bloom and carbon turnover... | ecosystem: Environmental > Aquatic > Marine > Neritic...
CTCCAGGCGCTCGCGGACCGTGGGGTCGATGTAAGTAAACATAGGGCGCGATTATGCGCGAATTGTGACGCAACAGGCCAATTGGCCTTGCTGACTCGCCGGTCATCTACTATAATTACTGACCCATGAGTCAGTAAGGTGCCGGGCATGGCAGAACCGCGCTTCCAGCGGCGCAAGGAAGACCGGCCACAGGAAATCACCGAGGCCGCGTTCACCGTGTTCGCCGAGAAAGGCTACGCGGCGACCACCGTCGCCGAGGTGGCCGAACGCGCTGGTGTCAGCAAGGGACTCACGTACCTGTATTTCCGGACCAAGGAAGAGCTCTTCAAGGCGGTCATCAGGAGCGTCGTGATCAGGCGCGTCGACGCGCTCGTCGACGCCGTCGAGACGACCGAACTGTCTTCCGAGGAATTCATTCGTGGCCCCCTGCTCGACTTCATGAAGCAGGTGCCGGGTTCGCCGATTGCCATCGTCATTCGATTGCTGATTTCGGAAGGTCAGCGGCATCCCGACCTGGTCGATTTTTACTGGGAGAACGTCGTGTCGAAGGGACTGACCGCGATCAGCCGTTTCATCGGTCGGGGCGTCGAACGTGGCGAGTTTCGGGACACGGCCGTGACCGAACTACCGCAGCTCGTAATGGCGCCGATGATGCTGTCGATGATCTGGAGGATCCTGTTCACGAAGCGTGAGCTCGACACGGATCACTTGATGACGACTCAAATTGACATGCTGCTCGCCTACATCAAGGCGTGAGCGGAGTATCGAAATGCGAACACTATGGATGATTGCGACGCTCGCCATAATGGCGGCCTGCGGCGGCGGAAACGATCTCAATCGCGCCGTCGGTGAACTGACTTCCGAGCGCGTCGAACTGACTGCCGAGGTCGACGAGCCCATCGTCGAAATCGTTGTAGCAGAAGGGCAGCCCGTAACGGCCGGGCAGGTTCTGCTTCGGCAGGACAATACGCGAGCGAAAGCACGTCTCGCCGAGGCTGAAGCGGCACTCGCGCAGCAACAGGCACGCCTCGACGAGCTCGTGCGCGGTCCGCGCAGCGAGCAGATTGCAGCCGCCCGCGCCAATCTCGAAGGTGCCGTCGAGGAACTCGAGTTTCGCCGCAGCGATTTTGAGCGCATCACCGAGGTGCATGCTCGCGGACTCGCCTCGCCCGAGCTGCTGGACCGCGCCGATGCGGCGCTCGACGCCGCGGAGGCAAATCGCAAACTGCGCGGAGCAGAACTCGAGGAGCGCCTGGCCGGCACCACCGTCGAAGAGCTGGCGCAAGCCGAACAGGCCGTGAAACTGATGGCGGCTCGCCGTGACAGCGCGGCCGTTGACCTCGAGCGACACGAGCTCGTCGCCCCGGTCGATGGCGTCGCCGACAGTCGCCTGTTCGAACTCGGCGAACGCCCGGCCCGCGGACAACCTGTCATGGTCATCCTCGGTGGCGAGCAGCCATACGCGCGTGTCTATGTCCCCGAGCGTCTGCGCGCCCAGGTCTCGCCGGGTACCGAGGCCCTGATCCATATTGACGGTCTTGACGTCTCCATTGCCGGTCGCGTGCGCTGGGTATCGAGCGAGGCCGCTTTCACGCCCTACTACGCGCTGACGGAACGGGACAGGGGACGCCTGAGCTACCTCGCCAAGGTGGATGTTGCCGAAACCCGCGCGCGGCTGGTTGACGGCATACCCGTCGAGGTCGAGTTCGCGACCGAAGAGGATCGTTGATGCAATCCGAATTCGCCATCGAAGCACGCGGCCTGTCCAAGCACTTTGGTGAACTCAAGGCCGTGAGCGGACTGGACCTCAGGGTACCGAGGGGACAGATCTATGGCTTCCTCGGCCCCAATGGCTCCGGAAAGTCGACGACGATTCGCATGCTGTGTGGCCTGCTGACCCCGAACGAGGGAAACGCGACGGTGCTCGATACCGAAATTCCGGCCGACGCCAGGATCCTCAAACCGAAGATCGGCTACATGACACAGCGTTTCTCTTTGTTCGGTGACATGACCGTCCACGAGAACCTGCAGTTCATCTCCGAGATCTACTCGTTCCCGTCCGCGGATCGGGCCGCGCGAATCAGGGACCTGCTCGGGAAGTACGACCTCGAGCCGCAGCGCAATCAACTCGCCGGGACGATGAGTGGCGGACAGCGGCAGCGCCTTGCGCTCGCCTGCGCCGTTCTGCATCGCCCCGAGCTGCTGTTACTCGACGAGCCTACCAGCGCGGTCGATCCGCAGAGCCGGCGCGATTTCTGGGAGAACCTGTTTCGACTGGCCAGTGATGGCACGACGATCCTGGTCTCCACGCACTATATGGACGAAGCCGAGCGCTGCCACCGTCTCGCGATCCTCGACCACGGCGTTAAGGTCGCGGACGGCACACCGAGGGAGCTGCAGGCGGTGACGGGCATGCACATCGTTGAAGTCGTCGCAGACGATCCCTACGCTGCCCAGGCGGCGATTCACGACCTCGCGCCCGTCGCGAGCGTCACCCAGCTCGGCGTTCGCCTGCGCGTACTGATCCCCGAACATTTCGACGGTCCCGTAAGAATCATCGAGCAGGCCCTCGAGGCAAACGATATTCCTGCCAGAGTTGAAATTACGGACGCGACGCTCGAAGACGTTTTCGTAGCCGTCACGATGCCGACGGAGAAAGCGGCATGAAATCGCTGTCCCGTCTGCTTGCGATCATCAAGAAAGAGGTGCGGCAGCTGCGACGCGATCGCCTGACCTTCGGCATGGTGGTGGGATTGCCCGTGCTGCAGATGCTGTTGTTCGGTTACGCCATCAACACCGACGTGCGCAACCTGAGAACGGCAATTGCCAACCAGGCCAACACGCATCTCTCGCGCGAGTTCGTGGCGGAGCTCAGGCAAACCCAGGTTGTCGACGTCACGGGATTCACGAGCACGGCCGAAGAGCTCGAAGCGCTCATGCGCCGCGGCAAGATCTCGATCGGCGTCGTGCTACCGGCCGATTTCGATCGCCGCGTCAGCGACCGTTCGCGCGCTGCCGTACAGCTGCTCGTGGACGGCAGCGACCCGACGATCCTCGGTGTCGCCAACCAGTTGCGCGTCATGCCTTTCAGCTTCGATTCGGAGCGACCGACCGCGAGCGGCCCGTCGATCATCGAGGTGCGGCCCTATTACAACCCGGAACGGCGCACACCGGTCAACATCATCCCGGGACTGATGGGCGTCATCCTGACGATGACCATGATCCTCTTCACGGCCGTCGCAATCGTTCGCGAGCGCGAGCGCGGCAACCTCGAGCTGTTGATCAATACGCCGCTGAGTTCGGCCGAACTCATGATCGGCAAGATCGTCCCCTATATCCTGATCGGCATGCTGCAGCTCGCCCTGATCCTCGGTGTTGGCCGGCTGCTGTTCGACGTACCCATCCGTGGCAGCGTCATCGACCTGTACCTTGCCGCCACGGCATTCGTCGCCGCCAACCTTGCGCTGGGTCTCTTGATATCGACGGCCGCCAAGACCCAGTTCCAGGCCATGCAGATGATGGTCTTCATCCTGATGCCGTCGATCCTGTTATCGGGCTTCATGTTTCCGTTCGACGGCATGCCGGAGGCGGCCCGCTACATCGGCGAAATTCTGCCGAATACGCATTTCATCCGTCTCACCCGCGGCATCATGCTGCGCGACGCGCCACTTGGCGAACTGCTGCCCGATCTCTACTACCTGATCGGATTCACGCTGGTCGCCATGACGATCGCAGCCAAACGCTTCACGAGGCGGCTTGACTGAGCCCGATGGCGGAGAAAATCCATCAACCGGGTGGTCAAAAACTCGCATTGTCGCGCCATTTTTGGTCCAATCAGCGCCCATGACGCCGCAAAACGAACAGACTCCCACGGTTTTTATTGTCGACGACGACGCCGCGATCCGTTTCGCCATGCAGGCACTGATGGATTCGGTCAATCTGAACCACGAAATTTTCGCATCGGCCGACGAATTTCTGGAGAAGATGACGGACCAGCGCCCAGGCTGCCTCGTGCTCGATATCCGCATGCCTGGTCTCGGCGGCCTCGAACTCCAGGAAGAACTCATCAAACGCGGCAATACCCTGCCGATTATCTTTATTACCGGCCACGGCGACGTGCCGATGGCGGTTGACGCCATGCAGAAAGGGGCCGTGGATTTCATCCAGAAACCGTTCCGCGACCAGGAACTGCTTGATCGCATCCGCGAGGCACTGGCAACGGACGAGGAACGTCGCGAGCAACAGCAACACCACGCCGAAGTCGCAAGTCGCCTGAATCGGCTGACGAACCGTGAGCGAGAGGTGTTCGACCTGGTCGTGACCGGCAAACCAAACAAGGTCATCGCCTACGAGCTCGGCGTGAGCCAGCGTACGGTGGAGATTCACCGCGCACGCGTCATGGAGAAAATGCAGGCCCGGTCGCTAGCCGACCTCGTCAGGATGCATATGACGGCCTGAGCTTATGGGCGCGCCCGCCGGCGCTCGTCGAACTCCGCACATTCGATGCATTCGTCCGCATAGGGGTAGGCCTTGATGCGACCTTCCTCGATCGGTTGGCCGCATTCGACACACAGTCCGAAGTCGCCGTTGTCTATGCGCTGCAGGGCAGCCGTGATCTTGGCAATTTCCTGTCGCGCCTCGTTACCCAGGGCATCGACGACCTCGTTGTCTTCGAGTTGCTTGGCGCGCTCTTTGGAATCCGCCTCGTATCCGCGACGCAGGTTCTTGGAGATACGATCCAGCCGCTCGGATAACTCGCGTTTCTTACGCGTTAATTCAGCACGCAGTACCTCGTATGTTGGGGTGGACATCCCAACCTCCTGTTCGCTACTTAAGCCCCAATCTAAACGTATTGGCGGCCCCGTCGTAATCAGTAAATTCACTTACGGCCAAATAAGTAGTAACCGATGGACGCTAGGGATCACGCCTTATGGAAAGCCGTTTCGCCGCGCGTATGCTCAGGGTGAGGCTCAGTCAACCCCCCGATAAATGCGTCAGGTGCGAAGATGAAAGAAATTTCCAAAATCCTTGCGGTTGTCGACCCTACCGTTGAGGATCAGCCGGCCGTCAGCCGCGCTGCCTGGCTGGCGAAGAACAGCGGTGCCGAGCTCGAACTACTCGTGTGCTACTACAACGAGTATCTGAGTGGGGACCGACTATTTGATTCGCCTTCGTTAGAAAAAGCCCGCGAAGAGGTCATCCAAAACCACGAAAAACACCTCGAGACGATCGCTGAACCACTGCGTGATGCCGGCATCGTCGTCAAGACATCGGCGGTCTGGGATCACCCGCTGTACGAAGGCATCGTGCGTCGTGCGGTTGAAAGCGATGCGGGCCTCGTGGTCAAGGACACGCACCATCACTCGGCGGTAACGCGCGCGTTGCTCACGAACACCGACTGGAACCTGATTCGGACCTGCCCGATGCCGCTGTGGCTTGTGAAATCGCAGGACATGGCGGAAACGCCCGTATTCGTCGCTGCGATCGATCCCATGCACCAACACGATAAACCGGCCGCTCTCGACGACGAGATCCTGCATATCAGCAAGGACTACAGTGAGAAGGTGGGTGGCGAACTGCACGCGTTTCATTCCTACGACCCGCGCATTGCCGTGGCAACGGCAACTGCGAACGCGTATATCCCCGTATCGCTGCCGTTCGACGAAATCGAGCAACAGATGCACGAGGATCACCAGAAACGCTTCCGCGAGATCACCGAGTTTCACAAGGTTGACGATGACAAGGCACATCTCGTCGCGGGCCTCACGCATGAAGAACTGCCCCTCATCGCCGACAAACTGAAGGCGGATGTCGTCGTCATGGGTGCGGTCGCGCGCAATCGCTGGAAACGGCTTTTCATCGGTGCCACCGCGGAGCGCACGCTGGAGCACCTGCCCTGCGATCTACTGATCATCAAGCCCGATTGGTTCCAGACGCCGGTCGACCTCGACAATCACGAAGCGGCCTGACACCCGACGGGATCGGGTTTTTCATTGGGACAGTCACCTTAATTTAAGGGACTAATTTAAGGGACAGTTACCTTTTCGGGGTAACTGTCCCTTAAATTAAGGTGACTGTCCCCTATTCATTCTAACGATGATCACCTACCTCGCGATCAAGTACCTGCACGTCCTCCTGGCAATCCTGACGATTTCCGGCTTCATCCTGCGCGGCATCTGGATGATGTCGGACTCGCCGAGAATCGATTCGCCAGGCGCGCGCGTCGTACCGCATGTCGTCGACACGCTGCTCCTGTTGTCGGGTGTCGCGATGGTCACGTTGCTGTCATTGAACCCGCTCGCGCATGCCTGGCTCATGGCGAAATTCGTGGCAATTGTCGCATACGTCTTGCTCGGCACGATCGCGATCAGGCGCGGTAGCACGCGCGAGCAGCGTCTGATTGCCTTTGCCGCGGCCTTGTCAGTGTTTGCCTATACCGTCGGTGCGGCTGTTATGAAATCGCCAGCCAGCTGGCTGGCCTGGTTCGCCTAGTCCTGCGGCACCTCACCCGTACGTATCGCCTCGCGAGCGGCCGCCAGCAGCCGATTCGTGTCGATCGGTTTGCTCATCAACGTGCAGTTATCGAGCAGGCGGGCATCCTTCACGACTTTGGAGGTGTCACCGCTGACGATGAACGCCGGAATTTGCTCTTCGAAGTACTCGCGAATGCCGCTGACGGCTTCGACGCCGGTCGATCCATCGAGCAGGTGAAAATCTGAAATCAACAGCGCCGGCACCTCGTGCACATGGCGGATAAGCGCCCTGGCGTCGGTCGCGGATTCGGCCGTCGCCACCTCGAAACCTTCGGCCTCGAGCAGCAGGCCCCAGGCATTGGCCACGTTGACGTCGTCTTCTATGAGTATGACGAGCCCCGTCGCGAGGTCGCTGTGACGGGCAATGTCGGCACTTTCGTCCTGGCGGGACGTCGTCGCGTCTGCAACGACCGGAATCGTGACGCTGAAGCAGGAGCCCTTGCCTATTTCGGACTGAACGTCGATCAAGAGCCCCAGCAGATCGGCGAGTCGCTTGACGATCGCCAGTCCCAGCCCGAAGCCTTCCTTGCTGGCCCCCGGCGCTTTACATTGGTGAAACTCGCGAAAGATCTCGCCGAGTTGATCCTCATCGATACCGATACCCGTGTCCGTCACACGAATATGACAGACGTCGCCGTCGTCCACACATTCGAGCGTCACACAACCCTTGTCCGTGTAACGAATGGCGTTGGTGACGAAATTCTGGATGATCTCGGCGAGCAGATTCGGATCGCAGTTGACGATCGAATCGCTGGCCAGCGACCTGAATTCGAGTCCATTATGCTGCGCCTGGCGCGCGAATTCGTCGGAAAGGCGGTCCGTCAGGCGGCGAATCGGAAATTCCTCGAGTTCCGGTGATACGGCGCCGGCATCCAGGCGGCTGATATCGAGAAGCGAGTTCAGGAGGTTGGTCATGGCCGTCAGCGAGTGCTGCTGGCTGTCGATCATCTGCAGCGCGCGCTCGTCCTTGACCGTACGACGCAAGGCACCGTTTAACAGGCTCAGCGCCTGCACGGGCTGCCGCAAATCGTGACTGGCCGCCGCCAGGAACGCACTATTGGCCTTGTTGGCACGCTCGGCCTCGCGCCGTGCTGCAATGATCTCGTCCTCCATGTGCTTGCGTCGCGTAACGTCGCGGATGACGCTCGAGACGAATCGGCCGCCCCCGGTGGTCACGGGGCTCAGGCTGATCTCGACCGGGAATTCACTGCCGTCGCTGCGCCGGGCAACCAGGTCGCGTCCCGCCCCCATGGGGCGCACTTTCGGCTCGCTGGAATACTCCTCGCGATGCTGAACGTGCTGCTTCTTGAGCCGTTCGGGAAGCAGGGCCTCGATGTGCTGGCCGAGGATAGCCTCGCGACTGTAGCCGAACATCATTTCGGCCTGCGCATTCATGATCGTGATCTTGCCGTCGCCGTCGATGATGATCATCGCGTCGGGCGCCGATTCGAGCAGATTGCGAAAATACGCTTCCGAATCGTTGACGGGATCGATCTCCCTGATGGTGCTCGTGACGATCAGGCCGTCGTCGGTCTCGATCGGGTTCAGGGCGATCTCGGCGCGGAATGAGCTGCCATCCTTGCGGCGACCCTGGATTTCCAAACCCGAAACCATCGGTCGCGCCCGCGGCGCCTCGTTGAAGCTGTCGCGCAGGTCCCGGTGCCGGTCGCGCAGGTCCTTCGGGATCAGTACTTCGATGGGCTCACCCAGCAGTTCGTCCTGACCGTAGCCGAACAGCTGCCGGGCGGCCGGGTTGGCGACGCGGATCTTGCCTTTCGCATCCGAGATAATCGTCGCCTCGGCCGAGGCATTGAGTATCTCGCTGACGATATCGGCGGGCAGCGGAATCTTTTTCATCGACTTCTTTGGCAATGGACGGGTCCTGATTATAGGTGCTCAAGGCGCCTCATCTGGACATTTGTTACAGATTCAATTCCATACGTATCGTCCCCTATACGATCAGATCGGGACGGCTGATAGCCTCCTCCCCGGTACGAGGCTATACTGCTTCGGCATTTCCTTAGCCCTAGAATTCCAACAGCACACAGGGGTCCTCATTTGGACACAGCAGCTTCCTATAACGACAAGGTAGTGCGCCAGTTCTCGATCATGGTCGTGATCTGGGGCATCGTCGGCATGCTTGTCGGCGTGATCATCGCCGCACAACTGATCTGGCCGCAGCTCAATTTCGACCTGCCCTTCCTGACGTACGCCCGCCTGCGGCCGTTACACACCAACGCCGTCATATTCGCGTTCGGTGGCTCGGCCCTGTTCGCGACGTCTTACTACGTGGTGCAGCGCACCTGCCACGTGCGTCTTGCCTTCGACAAACTCGCCGCGTTTACGTTCTGGGGCTGGCAGGTGGTCATTCTGCTGGCGGCTATTACGCTGCCGCTCGGGATCACGCAGAGCAAGGAGTACGCCGAACTCGAGTGGCCGATCGACCTCTTGATCGCGGTCGTCTGGGTCGCCTATGCCGTCGTCTTTTTCGGCACGGTCGCGAAGCGTCGCGTGAAGCACATCTACGTTGCCAACTGGTTCTATGGCGCGTTTATCATCACGGTCGCCGTGCTACATATCTTCAATAACCTGGCGATCCCGGTATCGATGTGGAAGTCATACAGCCTGTACACGGGTGTCGTCGACGCCATGATGCAGTGGTGGTATGGCCATAACGCGGTCGGTTTCTTCCTGACGGCCGGCTTCCTCGGCATGATGTATTACTTCGTGCCAAAGCAGGCCGGTCGACCGGTTTATTCCTACCGCCTGTCGGTCGTGCACTTCTGGTCTCTGATCGCCGTCTACATGTGGGCGGGCCCGCATCACCTGCATTACACGTCACTGCCGGACTGGGCGCAGACCCTCGGCATGGTGTTCTCGATCATCCTGCTGGCACCGAGCTGGGGCGGCATGATCAACGGCATCATGACGCTGTCCGGTGCCTGGCATAAGCTGCGGTCGGACCCGATCCTCAAGTTCATGATCGTCGCGCTGTCGTTCTACGGCATGTCGACTTTCGAAGGTCCGATGATGTCGATCAAGACCGTCAACGCGCTTTCGCATTACACGAACTGGACCATTGGCCACGTACACGCTGGCGCCCTCGGCTGGGTTGCGATGATGACGATCGGTTCGATCTACTCGCTGCTGCCGCGCCTCTACAACCGTGATGGCATGTACTCGAGCAAACTCATCGACGTGCATTTCTGGACGTCGACGATCGGCGTGGTCCTGTACGCCGTATCCATGTGGATTGCGGGCGTCACCGAGGGTCTGATGTGGCGCGCGGTTAACGAGGACGGCACGCTGACCTACTCGTTCGTCGAGTCGCTCAAGGCCGTCGAACCTTACCACTACCTGCGACTCGTTGGCGGCCTGGTGTTCTTCGCAGGCATGCTCATCATGGCTTACAACGTCTGGAAGACCGTAAGCGACAAGAAACCCGTACCCGTCGCGGTACTGGATCCGGCGTAAAGGAGA
>Ga0209567_10002032_pt1 | contig 10011 bp, 8 predicted proteins | sample COG_12_FD_184756 | JGI IMG/M metagenome (GOLD analysis project Ga0209567, IMG submission 184756) | Pelagic marine sediment microbial communities from the LTER site Helgoland, North Sea, for post-phytoplankton bloom and carbon turnover... | ecosystem: Environmental > Aquatic > Marine > Neritic...
GGTGGAGGAGCTGGATGCGTTCCGGGAGCGCGCGGTGGCTGCTGCGACGAAGCTGTTCGCGGAGCGAGGGTACGCTGGGGTGACGCTTCGCTCCTTGGCCAAGGCGCTCGGCGTGAGCCCCATGACGCCGTATCGGTACTTCGAGAACAAGCAAGAGCTGTTCGCGATGGTGAGGACCGAAGCGTTGCGGAGGTTCGCCGATGTCCAGCGCGATGCGGTCGCCGGAATCGACGACCCCGAGGAAGGGCTGCGGAGCTTGGGAAGGGTCTACGTGCGCTTCGCGCTCGAGGAGCCCGACGCGTACCACACCATATTCGATATCTTGCAGGCGCAGGCGGGGGCCTATCCGGAGCTCGAGTCCGAGCAAGCGCGCGCGTTCTCATATCTTCACGCCGCCGTGACCGCGGCCGTCGACGCGGAGCTCATGCAAGGGGATCCGCTGCTGCGCGCGCACCTGCTTTGGGCTCAGGTTCATGGGCTCGTCTCGCTGCACCTCGCAGGCAAGCTCGTGATGGGCTGCACGTTGGACGAATTGATTTCATCGGTCTTCGAGAGGCCGGAAGCCGCGCAGTGAAGCGCGCGTAGGAGAGCAAAATGCGGATCGGAACATCGTACAAGCAGCACCCCGGCCTGGCCGAGAGTTGGGACGCAATCGTGATCGGGTCGGGCATCGGTGGCATGGCCGCGGCCGCGACTCTCTCCAAGCTCGCCGGAAAGCGAGTGCTCGTTCTAGAGAGGCACTACACCGCCGGTGGCTTCACCCATACGTTTCGCAGGCCCGGTTATGAATGGGATGTGGGGGTTCACTACATCGGAGACGTATCCCACCCGCGCGCGACCTCACGCCGCCTGTTCGACTTCATCACGGATGGGCAGCTCGATTGGGCCGACATGGGCGAGGTCTATGACCGGATCATTTTGGGTGAGAACGCGTACGACCTGGTCAAGGGGTTAGAGAACTTCCGCGCTCAGCTGCACGAGTACTTTCCGCAGGAAAAAGACGCGATCAACCAGTATCTAGAGAAGGTGATCGCCACCGTAAAGAAGGCGCAGATGTTCTTCGCGGAAAAGGCGGTGCCTCCGTTCGTCTCCAAACTGTTCGGCGGGATGATGCGCAGGGGCATCACCAAAGACGCGTTTTTGACGACCCGCGAGGTGCTCGAAGAGATCACCCAGAACCAGGAGCTCATTGGCGTGCTGACGGGCCAGTTCGGAGACTACGGCTTGGTTCCCTCCGAGAGCTGCTTTTTCATTCACTCGATGGTCGTCGCCCATTACTTCCGCGGCGCGGCCTATCCGGTCGGGGGCTCGTCCCGAATCGCCGAAAGCATCGTCCCGGTGATCGAACGCTCGGGCGGAGAGGTGGTGACCAATGCAGAGGCGACCGAGATCATCATCGAGAACGAACGAGCCGTCGGCGTCCGGCTAGCCGATGGGCGTGAGCTCCGCGCTCCAGTGATCATTAGCAATGCCGGCGTCATCAATACATTCGAACGGCTGGTCCCGTCGCCGTTGGCGAAGTCCATCGGATACGCGGCCAAAGCAAGAGACCTCGGCACGTCGGTCGCACACCTCTCGCTCTACGTCGGATTGAAGGGCACCACCGAAGAGCTTCAACTCGAAAAGACCAATCTATGGGTCTATCCAGACCACCGCCACGACGAGAACTTCAAGCGCTTCGGGGCGGACGTCAACGCGCCGTTTCCGGTGGTCTACCTGTCCTTTCCCTCGGCCAAGGACCCGGATTTCGAACGGCGGTACCCCGGGCGCTCGACCATCGAGGCCGTGACCCTGGGCTCCTACGATTCGTTCCGGCGCTGGGAAAACACATCGTGGAAGAAGCGCGGCGCAGAGTACGATGAGCTCAAAGCGAGCCTCTCGGAGCGCCTACTCGACACCATCTACAAGCACGCGCCCGCGACGCGGGGCCGGGTCGAGGTTGCCGAGCTCTCGACCCCGCTCTCCACTCGAAACTTCTCCGCTCACCCCGAGGGAGCGATTTATGGTCTATCGCACGACGCGCACCGATACGAACAGCGATGGCTCCGGCCGCAGACTCCGATCAAGGGCCTCTATCTCAGCGGCGCAGACGTCGTCTCGGCCGGCGTGGTGGGCGCGATGATGGGTGGCTTCATCTGCACTTCCGCGGTGCTCAAGGGCAACGTTCTCGGTCAGGTGTTGAAACACCAGGCGCAAACGTTGCGCGACAAAGCTCCCGTCCCGCACAAAGCTGCGCCCGCCTAACGGCGCATTCGTCTCGCGGCATCCATCGGATTCGGTATGCTAGGCGGGCTATGATTCCACTCGAGCTCGAGCACGCGGTTTGGGAGCAGGTCTACATGGTCGCTCCGCTCACCATCGTTGGGACGCGCGAACCAGATGGCACGTACGACTTGGCGCCGAAGCACCTGGCGATTCCGATGAGTTGGCAAGACCACTACGGGTTCGTCTGCACGCCGTCCCACGCGACCTACGCCAACGCGACGCGCGAGGGGTGCTTCACCGTGAGCTTCCCGAGGCCTGATCAAATTCTGCTCACGAGTCTTGCGGCAGCACCTCGATGCGACGACGACCACAAGCACGCGTTGCAGGCCATTCCCACGATCTCCGCGACGAAGGTCGAAGGCGTCCTTTTGGAGCACGCGTACCTGCACTTCGAATGCGAGCTCGACCGCGTCATCGATGACCTCGGCGACAACAGCCTCATCATCGGCCGCATCGTCGCGGCGGCGGTCGCCGAGGACGCCTTGCGAGACATGGACCGCGACGCACAGGAGATGATTGCCCATTCGCCGATGCTGGCGTATTTGCACCCCGGGCGATTTGCCAAGATCGTTCAAACCAACGCCTTCCCGTACCACGTCGGCTTCAAGCGCTGAGGCCCTGACGATGTCCCAGGAACTTCCGAAGCGGATCCTCGACTACCTCGATCGCAATCGCCAAGGGATGGCCGAGCTCTTGGAACGATTGGTTCTGTGCGAGTCGCCCTCTGGAGACCGGGAGTCCCTCGTGCGCGTGCTGGACGTCCTCTCCGACGCGTTTTCGGAGCGACGTTTCCGACCCCGCATCCTGGCGGGCCAAGAGAGCGGCGGCATGCTCGTGGCCATGCCCAACGAACGTCCACGCCATCGTCCGCACCAGCTTCTGCTCGGCCACTGCGATACGGTCTGGCCCCTTGGAACCCTCGAAACGATGCCGGCGAAGACCGAAGGCGGCACATTTTGGGGACCGGGCTCCTACGATATGAAGGCAGGGCTCGCCCAGGGCTTGTTCGCGATCGAGGCGCTTGCCGCGGCGGGCGCCGACACCTTGCCCGTCACGCCGGTGTTCTTCATCAACTCCGACGAAGAGATCGGTAGTCACGAGTCGACGCGGGTCATCATTCGCTTTGCACGCAGCGCCGACCGCTGTTTCGTGCTGGAGCCCTCTCTGGGCCCGGACGGCGACCTGAAGACCGCGCGCAAGGGGGTGGGCAGCTTTGCGATCACCGTTCGGGGGAAGGCCGCGCACGCAGGGCTCGATCCGGGGAAGGGAGCAAGCGCAATCCTCGAGCTTTCGCTCGTCATTCAGAAGCTCTTTGCGCTCAACGACGCCGAAAAGGGAATCACGGTCAACGTCGGTACGATCGATGGGGGCCTGAGCGCAAACGTAGTGGCCCCTGAGAGCAAAGCCTCGGTCGACGTCCGGGTTCCCACCATGGAAGACGCCGAGCGTATCGAAAAGGTCATTCACGCGATCAAGGCCGAGACCCCGGGAACCGAAGTGCTGGTCGAAGGCTCGGTGCGGAGGCCGCCCATGGAACGCACCCCCGGCAACCAGCGGCTGTGGCAACTGGCGCGGCGCGGCGCCGAAGAGCTTGGCATCTCGATCGAACAAGCCGCGGCCGGCGGTGGCTCGGACGGCAACACGACCAGCCAGTTCGCGCCGACGCTAGACGGCCTCGGCGCGGTTGGCGCAGGTGCGCATGCGGTCAACGAGCACTTGGTTCTCGACAAGATGGTCGAGCGGTCAGCGCTCCTGGCGAGGCTTCTCTCGTTTCCGCCCCTCGACGACCTGATACCCGCGTCGGGCTAGAGCCCTGCGACGCGAATCACGGCGTCGCGCGACGGCCGATCGTCGCCAACCTGTTCGAGCAAGACATCGGCCGGGCATTGCGATGCTTCGAGGAGCGCACGCAAGGGACGAAGGAGAACCGACTCGTCTTCGCCCGCGTCGTTCACGTCGCCGATTCGGCGGAGCCCGGACTCTGCGAGCTCCAGGAATTCGCCCGCCCAGTCCACCGCCTCTCGATTCATGAACTTGGTGCGGACGCCGTGTCTCGCTAGGGCGTCGCGCTGCCTTTCGACCTCTCGGAACGACCAATTGTCGACCAAGCTCTCGAGCCCGCGAAAGCTGCCGTCGTCGTACAGAAGCCCCTTCCAAAGCGCGGGCAGCGCAAACAACATGTCCGGGCGCTGCACGTCTGCGCCCCGGCACTCGAGCGTGTTCTTGAGCCTGACCTCGGGAAAGAGCGTGCTCAGGTGCTCCACCCAGTCGCCATACGTCGCTCGTATACCCTGGAAGCCCTCTTGCATAAACGAACGAAACGTCTGGCCCGTATTGTAATGAGCCTTGCCGTCGCGCTTCACGAGGAACATCGGCACATCGAGCGCCCAGTCGACGTACTCGAGGTAGCTTGACTGGTCTTTCCAAGCGAACGGCAGGAGCCCGGACCGGTCTGGGTCCATGTGAAGCCACGTTAAGGCGCGATACGAGCGGTAGCCGCTCCGCTTGCCGCACTCCCAAGGGCTGTTGGCGAACATGGCGGTCACGATGGGCTGCGCCCGCAGACTCACCCGCAGCTTACGCATCGCGTCCTCTTCGGACGCGTAGTCGAGATTGGCCTGCACGGTGCAGGTCTTAGTCATCATGTCGCCGGCCATCGCGCCTCGCGTCGGCATGTACTCACGCATGACGCCGTACCGCATCTTCGGTACCCAGCCGAGCTCCTCGACCGAGGCAAATGGGTGGCAGCCGAGTCCGAGCCAGACGAGCCCGAGATCCTCGATGACCGGCTGCAGGTCCGCCCAGTGCAGGTCCGATTCCGCCTTGCCGTCATGCACCGTCCGGTAGGGCGCCCCCGAGAGCTCGATCTGGGAGCCCGGCTCCAAGGTCACCGAAGCATCGCCACGGCGAAGGGCGACGATCGGCCCGGTCTCGGTTTCGCGCACCGCGTCCCAGCCATGATCTGCGATCAGCTGTTCGAAGATCGCCACCACGCTGACGGAGCCCTCGTAGGGCAGGTGCGCGCCATCGGCTTTTTGAACTGCGATTCGCTCGGCTTCCGTACCGATCCGCCAACGCGCCCGCGGCTTCTCCGCGTCGTGAAACAGCACGAGCAAGTCATCCATCCCGCCGAGCGGGGCATCGGGTTTCGGCAACGTGTCCTCTGAGCTCAACCTGGCGGCGCGGGACCCTACCACGAAGGCTAGCCGCACGCTGCTAGGCTAAAACCCCAAGCGCAGTTCGCGGTTGCACGACCGGCCTGGACGTGGTGGAACGGGTCGGTGGATCGACTGCTCGACCTTCTGCGCGAACGCGGTTTTCGCCGCGGCCATTTCGTATTGAGCTCTGGCAAAGAGAGCGACTTCTTCATCGACTGCAAGCCCGCAGTGCTTCTCGCCGAAGGACATGCGCTGGTCGGCAGGGCTTTGTTCGAACGAATTCGAGATTTGCTCGGTTCCGTTTCCGCGGTGGCCGGCGTGGAGCTCGGCGGCTGCCCGTTGGCATCCGCCGTCGCCTGCGCGTCGTGGGCGGAGGGCGACCCCATCGATGCGGTTTACATCCGGAAGTCCAGCAAGGCGCACGGCACTCGAAAGCTGCTCGAGGGGGCAGAGCGTTTGGGTCCAAACGCCAAGCTCGTCATCGTCGAAGACACGGTAACCACGGGCGCCTCGACGCTCCGTGCCGTTCAGGCGGTTCGCGACGCAGGCTTCGAAGTTGCAGGCGTCATCGCCGTGGTCGATCGTCTCGAAGGAGGCGCCGCCGCGATCCGGGATGCCGGCGTGGCCTTCAGCACACTCTACGACCGCACCGACTTCATGGGGGAAGCATGAGGCACGCAATGCTCGCCATGCTGCTCGTCGCGGCATTCGCGTCGTCGAGTTGCAAGCCGCAGCCGATCACCATGAGGCCCGGGGCGCGCACCTTCACGCCGGATTCCTACATCAGCGTCTGGGAAGCCTGGACACGCGACAAAGAATCCTTCGCCTGGAAGGAGCTGGCCCACGAGATTTTCGTCTCCGCCACGTTCGAGTCTTGGGAGTTCCGATGGGCCTATGTGGTCCGATACGCCTACGATTACAGCCTCGAGCCCGAGGCACGCGACGAAATGCTCCAGGCGAGCCTCGCGAGCTCCCGCCAAGAGCACCGCTTCTTCGTCACCCTCTCGGGGATGGACTTCAAAGAATCGAATCTCGCGGGTAAGACATCCGCCTGGCGGGTCCTGCTCATCGATCCGGAGGGCAACCAGACCGTGCCGCTCCTCATCGAGCGCGTGAGGCGGCCCTCCGCGGTCGATCGGGTCTACTTCCCTCAGGTTAACCCCTATCGACAGACGTTTCGCCTCACATTTCCCGCAGTCGACGCGGACGGGCGCAAAACCATCCCCGACGGCGCCGGGTCCATCATCCTGCGCTTTACCGGGGCTCGGGGCAGGGCTGACCTTCGATGGCGGCTCCGGCCCTCTCCGACCGGCTGAAGAAGGTTTGACAGCGTCGATTCGGGCTCGCTATCATTCGTTGGTCTCGTAAACCTTTGTAACAAATGGGGAAACGGGCCGCGTGGGGAGGTTCAGAATGATTGTGCGCCACAGGGGGTGGGCTGCTGCAGTTCTCGTTGCAGTGCTTGGTTTGGGTTGTCATGCAGCCGAGGACGATCCGAAGGGACAAGCGGGTGAGCTTTCGGATCCCGTTCGGCGAGAAAACGCCATCTTCAACGTCAAAGCGATCTACACCGAGACGCTTGCCCAGAACGGAGGGGATCGAAAAAGCGCCGACGTCGAGGCCGTGGCCGACGTGATCGTCGGGCCGCTGACGCAGGCCTACCTCGACTACCCCGAGGACCGAATCAACGGGCTTGCGATCTTGGATCTTCTGTACGAGATGCGGGACCCGCGCAGCATTCCGGCGCTGATTGAAGCGTTGAACTGGCGTACCGAAGTCTCGGAGGACCACGCGATTCGCGCCGCCCAGACGATACAGGGGATGGACGTTCCCCCCGCGGAGCGGCCCAAGGTGATCGAAGCGCTCGCTCGCTCTTTGGAGCGGATCACGGACGCGCGCTCCGAAGACAACAAAATGCGGGTCGCGATGATTCGCGCGCTCGGCTCGCTCAAGGACAAGGGCGCAACCGACATCCTGACCACCATTGCGACCAAGCAGGATGAAAAGCAGAACTTTTTGATCAACCGATTGGCAGCCCAGCAGCTTGGCGAGCTTCGCGACCCCGCGGCAATTCCCTCGCTGATCAAGTGCCTCTTCCTCTTTGCACCCAACCGTCCGGACCTTCGGATGAACGACGTGGCTGCCGAGGCCCTGATTCTTATCGGACGCCCCTCGCTGAAGCCGCTGCTCGGGGTGCTCGACGGCGCCGATGCGACAGCGAACGCGATAGCGAAGCAATACATCGACGCGGTCAAAGCCCGCCGGCCCGACCTGGCCAATAAGATGACCCTCAGACAAGTGACCGGAGGGGAAGCGAGCTTTGCGCTCGGCGCGCTTGGTTTCTCCGAAGCCCTCGAGCCACTCCTCCGCGAGGCGGGTTCTTCGGACACGCCTCGGAAGCTGAACGCCGCCATCGCCCTGGTTCGCATCGACGTCCCGGCCACGGACGAGGAACGTGTCCGTTCCACGCTGAGGAAGGTCTACGGCGAGCTGCCCAAGGGCTACGCGGGGATCGCCATGCGCGGGCAGCTCCTCGCAGCGATTGCACACACCTACGACCCGGCCCTCATGCCGTTCATCTTCGAACAGGTGGTCGACAAGAAGGCCAACCCAGAGTTGCGCCTGATCGCCGTTCGGAACTACGCGCTCCTCGCAAACAAGTCCGAGGCTGCGCAGCTCTCCCAGGCGATTGCGAACGAGCCGCGCTCCGAGGCGGGTGGCTATCGCGAGAAGTTTGAGGAGCGCAGGCCGCTGCTCGACCTTGCGAACGAGTGCGACACCAGCGTCGACTGCTGGGTCTCCAAAGCCTCGAGCGCGGACAACGACAAGGCTCGCAAGGGTGCATACATGCTCGGGCGATACGGAAGCGGCAAAGGCAAAGCGATCGACGCCCTGGTCGGCCAGCTCGGCAGCGATGACCTCGGGGTTCGTCTCTCAGCGCTGATGGCGCTCGATCGCATCGCAGACAAAGGCAGCTCTGCTGCGGTCTCGAAAATCGATGAGCTTCGCACCCGGGAAGAGGGTCAGTCGGTCTGGACTCGTTTCCGCGTCGAAGCGTTGCCCATCCAGGCGCGTCTGCGAAGCCGTGGTGGCACCGCCGGGTAGATCGAGCCAAAGGTGAGGCATGGTGCGCATCATCATCACCATCACCGCCTGCATGCTCGCCGCCGTCATGCTCGCCGGTTGCCAGAGGGACGCCGACCATGACGTCGCCAGGCAGGCGGCGTCAGGCGACGTGGCGCGTCCGGTAGGGCGCGTAGGTAGTCGTTCGATCGGAGCTGCAGAGGTCGAGGCACTCGCGGGAGTCGAAGCGATCAGCCCCGAGTCAGCGCTCCAGCAGCTGATCGACCAAGAGCTCCTCGCGCAAGAAGCCGAGCGGCTTGGCTTCGGCGTCGAGCGGGAGGGCGAGCGGACGATCGAACGAAGGATGGTCCGCTCCATGCTCCACGACATGGAAAAAGAGAATACACCGGAGTCGATCTCCGAGGAGGAGCTCCGCGAGGACTACGCCCGTTACGAGGACAAGTTCCAGATTCCCGAGCGCCGCCAAACCTGGCATATCCTCGTGAAGGACAAAGGAGACGGGGCGGAGGCCCTGGCCGCTTCGATCCTTCGCGAGCTCCAGCAGGCACGGGACCCACACAGCGTCTTCGAGCGGTACGCGGACGGCGCCCCGGAGGGCGTCGAGCTCGAGGTGTTGGCGGAGGAGCTGCCGCCAGTCACCAAGCAAGCGGGCCTCGAGAAACCTTATAAAGACGCGATCTTCAGTGCTAAATCTGAAGGGCCTTTGAAAAACCTCGTCGAGACATCGCACGGCTGGCACGCGATCGTCGTCGCGGAAATCCTGCCGGCCGAGCGGCGCAGCATGGCCGATGTGGAAGAGGCGAGTCGGTACCGAATTAGCCAAGGTAAGCGCACCGCCATGCTCGTCAGGACCGTCCAGGCACTGAAGGCCGAGGGTTTGGTCCAGTACGACGAGGGGGGCGTCCAGCGGCTTCTATCGAGAACCGGTCTCCCTGAGCGTGCGGACTGAGGCCGCTGCCGCGGAGTTGCTGTCGCGGGGACCCCGTGACTAGCATAAGCCGCGATGGGGGAGCGGACAGGCCAGCGATTCGGCGGATACACGGTGGGTGCGCACGTCGCCGACGGGTCGATGGGGGCGGTCTACGAGGCGTACCACGACGACACCGGAGAGCGCGTCGCAATCAAGGTCCTTCATCCCCGCGCTGCACGTGACCCCATCGCGGCGGAACGCTTTCGGCGAGAGTACGAAACGGCCAAGTCGCTTCGACACTCCCACATCATCGACGTCCGTGATTTCGGAGAAACCGACGACGGTGCGGATTTCATGACGATGGAGTTTCTCGAGGGCGAGGAGCTGAGCTTGATTCTGGCGAGGGACGGCGCGATGCGGCCGGCGCGCGCGGTGCGCATCGTGTGCCAGCTCGCGATGGCGCTTCAACACGCGCACGCCGATGGTGTCGTTCACCGCGACCTCAAGCCAGACAACGTCTTCATCTGCGACGGGCCGAACGGGGACGAGATTCGGGTCCTCGATTTCGGTTCGGTCAAGCTTCAGCTCGAGACC
>Ga0209567_10002033_pt1 | contig 10009 bp, 13 predicted proteins | sample COG_12_FD_184756 | JGI IMG/M metagenome (GOLD analysis project Ga0209567, IMG submission 184756) | Pelagic marine sediment microbial communities from the LTER site Helgoland, North Sea, for post-phytoplankton bloom and carbon turnover... | ecosystem: Environmental > Aquatic > Marine > Neritic...
GCGCTACAATTTTCTTTCAATGCGTTAAGGCATTATAAACTAGTCACTCATGCATAAAAACTCCCTGACCCCATTGCGATAGATAAATGACTTAACGGTCCGAAATTCCGAAAAGACGGCTGTCATAATTCTGTTGCTGTGGTAATGCCGGGGCAAATCCAGGTGATCCTGAAGACGAAACGTTACCTGATAGCCATCCTTGATAATAAAGGCATGGGTTTGCGGGGGTGCCCATTGCTTTTCAAAACTGGTAACCGTCATCATGCCCCCCGGTTTTAGCAGGATTTGACACCGGTTCACCAATCTGCCGATCTCATCAGCTTTTAAATGGTCAATAAAATCCCATAAATTGATCCCATCGAAACTGCCCGGTGCATAGTCTAAATCGTCGCGCACCTTTTGGGTGGACAAACCTTTGCGTCGGTTCCGATTCAATCGTAAAAACAAATCACAAACGTGAAAGCGCTGCACCCGTTGGGCGAAATAAATGATATTTTCCTGGCAAACGGGTCCCAGATCAAGGACCTGTGCGGTCGAGGACCGGTAAAGATTTTCAAAATACATTTTAAGCATCCTGCTGGTAAAGACTGCAAGAGAGGGTTCAGCATTTGAATAATCATAAACCGGTACGGTTGGGGTAACCAAAAATCAATTCTCCTTAACTTCCACTTTTGCCGTTTGGGTTTTGGACTTATCAACGGGTTGGGTGGTTGTATTGGGCGTCGATTTTGCGGCCACTGTTGTCTTTCTGTGAGGCTCCTGAGCAAGCTCGATTGAGCCCTTAAAGTAGGCACCGTCTTCAATCGAGATGCCCTTGGCCCTGATATCTCCCATAAAATCAGCTTCTTTGGTAATTTCAACCTTGCCCTGTGTTTTGATATTTCCAATCATTTGGCCACTTATTTTTACGTTCTGGGCTTTGATCTCGCCTTCAACCCGTCCGTTTGAACCCATCGAAAAATTATGATTGGTCAGCTGTATGTTACCTTTCATTGAACCATCAATATCGAGATGTTCATCGCCGCGAATCTGGCCTTCAATAGAGATATTTTTCCCAATAACGGTATTTTCAGATCTGGTTCCTGTGGATGGCCTGTGTGCCGGTTTCGAGGTTGTCTGTTCGGAAACCGTGTCATAAGCATAGCCTGTGTCATCTTCCGGTTTTTTACCTTTTTTTAACATGGTGTCTCCTTTCGTTTTACGTGAATTCATGTTTGTTAAATTCAGTTATTATTTTGATTGCTAAATTTAAGCAACCTATTAGTTATCAGCTGATAGAAACACGTAAAGATGAGCTTTTGTCTTTTTAGAGTATTTCAGGAAAATTTTGAGGTGGTTAAGTTTCGAGGAAGTATTTTTGTCCGTCTTTAATCTTGAAAAAGACTCTGGCTTTATAACAAATGCACTTAACCGATTGGAATTTTGATCTCATCAAAGAATGAATTTTCGTGATATTTGCCCTTTTCCCAATCCAAGATCAATGAACCAAGACTCAATATTTCCACATGAGCTCCCCCCATGTATGTCGGCGCAAAAATACATTTCAGCGCATTTACGCTCTGAATGTGTCCGCCCATAACAGAATAAAGCAAAAATTATGCAATATCAGCACATTAGACGAAGAGACAACAATGCGTTGGAAATACAGCTACTTATAAATCATACCAAAAATCGGGTGGATTGAGTTGTGTAGGAAAAAGTATATATCGTGTATACTTTTTTGAACAGGTTCAGCATAAAGCCGACCGGATTGATTTGTTGCGCTATATCCTCGAACCTTCATTCCGGGCATTTTCAAACACGCTTTTATTGTAATACCCGCTTTGATAGCTCGACTTGATTCACATGCTGTATTACCTTGAAATGCAATCCGTCATGTTTAAAATAGTGTGTACTCCCGGGCGGGACCGAATGAAAGGCAAAGCGTTTTAACCAAAAAACCGAAAGAGGTATTTTATCATGCGATACTTTATATATGTGCTTTTGTTTTTAACGATCGCAACTGTTGCCCTGGCTGGCACGGGTGCATCGGTTACCTATCAGATTAATGGAAAATCCTATGAAGGATACTACATCAGCCCTTCTGCCGGGGCGCCATTCGTGTTGTTGATTCATGATTGGGATGGTCTGACCGATTATGAAATAAAGCGCGCCCACATGCTTTCTGATCTGGGTTATGCTGTTTTTGCGCTGGATTTATTTGGCGCCGGGATACGGCCAACCGAGGTAAAGGACAAGCGCCAGCACACCGGGGAACTCTATAAAGACCGAGAAAAAATGCGGGCCTTGATGAAAGGGGCACTGGAAACAGCCAGAAAAAAAGGCGCCAATATCGATAACGGCGTCGCTTTCGGCTATTGCTTCGGTGGCGCGGCCGTGCTTGAATTGGCCCGGTCCGGGGCAAACCTGAAAGGCTTTGCCACTTTCCACGGTGGCCTGAAGACACCGCAGGGACAGGATTATAGTAAAACCCGGAACAAAATACTCGTCATGCACGGCTCAGCGGATAAAGCCATTACCATGGACCAGTTTGCTGACCTGGCTAAAGAACTGGAAGCAGCCGGGGTGGACCACGAAATGATCACCTACGGAGGTGCCAGGCATGCGTTTACCGTTTTTGGCGGTAGCCGCTATCAGGAAGCGGCGGACAAAAAATCCTGGAAGCGTTTTACGGAATTCCTTGAAAACACATTAAAAAATTAAAAATAGGGATTTGAAGATGGCAAAAATAACGGTTGAGGTGATTGAAGAGGCCCTGAGTAAAGAAGTCCAGAAGCTGGACAAACGGGTCCGGGTCGTTGCAGTGGAGCCCGGCAAAAAAAAGAACTCCTACCGGGTGACGCTGAGCAAAGATGGAAAGATGGGTAGCGCCGACCTGGAAAAGGAGACCCTGGAAAAATTCCTTGCCCGTGAAGGTGGCAGCAAGAAATTAAGAAAAGCACTGGGCAAAGCGGTCAGCCATTTGAGCATAAATTTCAGTCGCTAGCGGACTGACCGAAAGCAATAGTTTGTTTTTCAGGATAGAAACAGATGGATGCCATGGCGGACAAAATCGAGAGCGATTTGAAAGCGGATCTGAGGGCAATCCGTACGGCAGTTGGCGATCTACCCCAAATCCAGGCCCGAAGCCCGATTGATCTGGTCGAACAGGGCACCCGCATGATCGATTGCTTTGAAAACTGGCTGCTGGATGATGAACAAACCCAGATATTGAGCATGCAGACCCGACACCTGTTTGTTCTGTATGCCGCGGCCTATCTGGGCGACATCGGCCTTACAGATGGCAACGGGACGGTGAGCGCTGATGATAGTGAATTGATATATACCCGATCTGCCGAGCTGATCCGCACCGACTGGCATAACCTGGGCATCGCAGGTGCAAACCTGGCCGACATCATTGCACGGGTATGCCTGCAGGCCGGCAGCGATGGCGGCAGCAATCCGGCCGGGGTTGCCACCGATGGTGCGGTGCCGAACGTGCCGCTGCTGGCCGCATGCCTGCAGCTGGCCCGGGCGCTTGATCTAAAAGCCACAGCAACGATTGCACACATATACCAACACCTGCCGCAAAAAGGCCGCTTTGCGCCGGACGAGCTGATCGATTTTTTCAGCGTAACCACTGTTGGACCCCACCCGTATTTAAATGGAACGATTCGACTCAAAATTTTGTGCAACGACCCTGAAGTTCACCGGGCCTTAAAACACCATGAGCGCAGCGTGCAACGCGCGCTCGAACATATGAACCAACAGGTCCGCCCGCGCTTTTTGTATTCAGACGTGATTTATGAAATCGAACCCGAGGGCTACACACCGATCGATCTGAAGTTTAGCGTCGATTCCTCGGCCGGGTTGCAGCTGTTTATGGGAAACCGGTTGTATTCGGACAAACGCGTATTTTTGCGTGAGCTGATCCAAAATGCCGTGGATGCCTGCAATTACCGCAGGCTGATTGATCAATCCTATTCGCCGGCCATTTCGATTGAATTCAGCGACGACATCAGTGTCATCAAGATGCGGGACAACGGTGTCGGCATGACCCGCCAGTGGATTGAAAAGTATTTTTTAGCCATCGGTATCTCGTTTTACCAATCCAACGAGATCAGAGATATCAATCGGGACAGCCGGATCGACTTTGGTTTTATCAGCCAGTTTGGCATCGGGTTTCTGTCGAGTTTTTTGGTGGCTGAAAAAATCGTGATCAAAACCCGTAAAACCGGTTTTGCGGGACTGGCGATCACCATCAGGGGTCTGCGGGATTATTTTGATGTAAGGGAATTGGAAGAAGATTTTTCGGTGGGCACCGAGGTGACCCTTCATCTGAAAGAATCAAAAATAAAATACTGCCGCAGCCTGGAATTTGCCGGCTACCTCAAGACCAACATCCGGTTTTTGAAAATACCGGTCACCCTTAGAGATGAGCGCGGCAACACCACCACAATCGGCCGCGAGCAGCTGGCCTACGAAACCGCTAAAAGCGCCGGCCCGGTTTTTTTGGCTCCGCTGAATTTTGAAGATTCCGAGGGATACGTGCGGCTGGGCGCCAAAAATCTGGGTGACCACATCCATGCTCTGGAAACATCCAGCGGCGGGGTTTCCGTGTTCCAGGACGGCATATTTGTGACCCAGATGGATTCATTGTTCCCCGAAGGCGCACGGCAGCATGTCGTCAGCCGCATCAATTTGATGGGCCAGGATAAATGCGAGCTGAGCATGGACCGCAACCGCATGTTCTGGACGGCGGACCAGCACCAGCACATTAAAAAAGTCATCCGCCACGGCCTGGTGGATGTGGCCAACCAGCTAATGGCTGCCGTCCGCATCCAGGATGTTCCGAAAAATACCGTTGACAGTATCGTTAACAACCTGGCCATATTTTTTGATTTTAGCGATGTGGATGATGTCATGTACGATCAGCTGTGCGAGCCGCTGCGCAAAAAAGTCGAAAAACGCTTCCGTGATTTTGTGCGCATCAGCTTTTCCCAGAAACAACGCGCCGGCGGCACGGTTGAAGCAGACGGCTATAACGAGGCCTGGCAACGCGCGGTGCTGCAATCCTTTGTTAAGGATTAGAAAGGTTCAGAGTTCCGCGTTCAGAGGTTCAAAGGTTCAAACACAGCATCCCTTTGGGTTGAGTGAGACATGAGTATGGAGGAATGTTTGCATGGGTGGTCATATTTGTCCGTGGTGGTTCGCTTACACATTTGACAACCGCTTGCGGTACTTTTTTCACAATCCGGAAAAAATACTGGCAGCGTATGTCGCCAGGGGCATGACGGTTCTGGATGTGGGCTGTGGAATGGGTTTTTTTTCCATTGGACTTGCCAGGCTTGTTGGCGATACGGGCTGTGTCATAGCGGCTGATGTTCAGGCGAAGATGCTAACAGCGATGCAAAAACGATCTGAAAAAGCCGGTGTGGCAGATATCATCCGCCCGCATAAAAGCGAACCGAACAATCTTGGGATCAACACGCCGATTGATTTCGTTCTCGCTTTCTGGATGGTGCATGAAGTTCCCAGCCCCCAAAGATTCTTTCAGCAGATTGTTCAATGCCTCAAGCCGGAGGGGAAATTGCTTATTGTCGAGCCCCGGTTTCATGTTTCCTCAAATCGCTTTCAGCAGATCGTGGCTTTCGCCGAAACGTCAGGCCTGAATGCTTATGCGACCCCAACTATAAAGCTCAGCCGATCTGCTGTTTTAATACCGATTGATACCAAGGCTCCTGAAGGTTTTCGTTGTTGACCATTATCCAAAAGTTAGCCAGAGGCATCGCCAAAACAAAATTTGCCAGCCGGGCTATTAAAGATAGTGCCGATCTCAGTGCGTTTAAAGAAAAGCCCACAGCTCGAACTTTTTTTGGGATTATTCTAATGTGCTGCAGTTTCATCATCGGCTTGCCGGCGGTTGGATTAATCGGCGCTTTAGCGGTATCCCGGCAGGAACCCCTGATTATTATCATCGGCGGTCCCACCTTGCTTATCATCGCTCATCTGGTCTTTGTGGCGGGCATGGTTTTAGCGGGCGGAAACTATATCAGGGTATTCTTTAGATGGGCAGCCCGAATCGTCCTTGAGAAGCTCATGTGAAAAAAGGTTCGGCCTGCAAAGGTTCGAAAATTTAAATCAACGCGCACATCAAACAGCGAGCATTACGACATGAAAAAAATTGACCTAACGGTAAAAATCACGGAATCCAAATGGCGTGAGATTTTTAAAAATGAAAAGATGACGGCACTGGGTCATCTCGGAACCCATTTTGATGTCATGAACAAAGAATTTTCTCTGGATAATGCCCGGCGATGCGGGAAAATCGTCGATGTCCGTGACGTCAGGGACGATGACATAACCATTGAAGATCTGGGACCGCTTGAAATCAACAGAAATGATTTTGTTATTTTTCATACGGGATTTTTGAAAGAAGCCGGCTATGGCACACCGCAATATTTTAAAATGCACCCGCAGATGTCAATGGAACTCATACGCTACTTGATTGCACAAAAAGTCAGTTTGATTGGCCTTGACGCCGCAGGCGTGCGCAGGGGTGCTGAGCACACCCGAACCGATCAATATTGCGCGGACAAGGGCGTATTTATCATCGAGAACCTGGCAAATTTAGATTTACTTTTAAATGCGGCGGGAAGTCATCCATTTACGGTTTATACGTTTCCGCTTAACTTTGAAGGCATGACCGGATTACCCTGCAGGGTCATTGCCGAAATTGAACATCACTGAAAGGGGTGAAATGTTACCATGCTTAGAGCCAAAGATATCATGACAAAGGAGGTCACCACGATTTCTCCTGACACGGAGATTGTGAATGCTGCTAAAATTCTTTTGGAAAAGCGGGTTAACGGCTTACCGGTGATCGATGCGTTCGGCAGGCTGGTGGGCATTCTCTGCCAGAGTGATCTGGTCGTTCAGCAAAAGAGTATTCCCATCCCATCTGTGTTTACTTTGCTGGAGAGCTTTATACCGTTAACATCCATGAAGCGAATCGACAAAGAGGTTGAAAAGATAGCAGCCTTAACGGTGGAGCAGGCCATGACACCCGATCCGGTGACGGTTGGCCCTGATACCGAAATTGAAGAAGTTGCCCGACTAATGGTCGACAAAAAATATCACACCCTGCCGGTTGTAGAGGGTGATAAAGTTGTTGGTATCGTCGGCAAAGAGGATGTATTAAAAACATTGATAGCCGAACCGCGAGATAAAGAAAAAATTTAAGGCGCGGACTTAATCAAAGAATGGCATACCGGTCAAATAGGCATATGCAGCACAAGGCAAACAAAAAAATCTCATTTGATGAACTGGATGTGGTCCTCAGACATCACCGCCAGTGGCTAAAGTCATCGGGCAACCGGGGGCTTAGAGCTGAATTGAATGGCATTGACTTATCCGACCGTGATCTTTTTGGTGCGATCCTGACACGCGCAGTTATTGAGGATGTCGACTTTGGCGGTGCCAATCTACGCACCGCTAATCTCCAGGGGACCAATGTTCAAAGATGCCGATTCAACCAGGCCCATCTTCAGTGGAGTATCCTGACAGGGGCTATCCTGGATGGCTGCGATTTTAGCCGGGCCAATCTCCAATTTACCGATTTTTCCAGTGCGACCCTAACGGATGTGGATTTTGAGGGGGCATTTTTCCATAACGCATATTTAACGAAAGTCGTGCTACAAAGCACCAATCTTACGGCCACCAACCTCAGGTTCTCAACATGGGAATCAGCCGTCCTGCAAAAGGTCAACTTTACCGATAGCACCATCCAATTGGCTGACTTTAGCCATGCTCTGCTGCGGGAAGCCAATTTCCACAACGCACAAATTTTCAATTCCGATTTCAGCAGTGCTGACCTCAGCGCTGTTGTTTTTAATGGCGCCAGACTGGAACATGTGAATTTTCAAGGTGCGCATTTCGACCCTGAATGTTTCCGGGAGGCGTATTGCCGGAAATGTACTTTCAATCGGGGTGCCTCCCCGGCTCATCAAATTTCAGATATGAATAGTGAAGATTGAATTGAACCGTTGCCATTTCCGATAACTCGTTTTTTGAAAGGAGATCGTCATTATCCAGGAAGACAAGCGCATGCCGGAAAGGATTATCTCACTAACGCCTTCTTTAACCGAAATTTTGTTTGCTCTGGGATTAGGTCATCGAGTGGTCGGAGTTACCGACAGTTGCGACTATCCCACAGTGGTTAAGGATTTGCCAAATGTCGCTTGCTGGTTCGAACCGGACATAGAAAAACTGTTGGCTCTGAAACCCGATCTGGTATTGGGGCTGCAAACGGCTCACGAGCGAATGAAGCCCGAGTTAGAATCGCAGGGCATTCGTTTTATAGTTGTCAATCCACAAACTGTTGAAGAGGCTATCGCTGACATGGCAAGGATAGGGGAAATTCTGGGTGCGCCAGACGTATCGCATGACCTGGAATCGAATCTTCTTGCCCGCCTGTCCGCGATAGATGCCAGGGCCGGCATAATCGGGAGCGAAACCAGACAAACTGTTTGCCGTATTCTAGACATGGATAATGGCCGGTTCCATGTTGCCGGCCCCCTGTCGTTTCAATACGATATCATCGCCCGGGCCGGAGGACAAAATGTTACCTGCACAGAAAAAGAAGCCTATCCCAAGATTACCTTGACCCACCTGCGGGAATGGGATCCTGAGGTCATATTTAATTGCGGCTTTGATCTTAACGCAACCGCCGGTAGGGCAGATAAAAATGCGTGGCAGTCGTTGCAGGCCGTTCAGTCAGGCAAAGTCTATACTTTTGATTGTGCTTTAACCTGCCGCACGGGACCTCGGATCGTGAATATGGTGGAACTTTTATTTGAGACACTCTATTCTAAGAAATAGGCTGCTGAATGCGGGATGCCATCGCCGGATGTATCCTTGTAGCCCAGGGGAAAATACATTGAGAATATCGCAAAAGATTACCATGGGTGATACGAAGAGAACATCAGAAGTCGAGCTGGTTTTTAGGAGAGCGCGATCGACACAAGAATAAAGGTTCGATTAGATTTATATGGCTGATCGCGAATCGGTTTATTATTAATCTTTTAACGATTGATCCATATCATTCAGTCGATCTTGTTCCTGATCCGCGACAGAACGTGCTTTATCAAGGGGCGACCGAATTCGGTTGACCGCTTTTTTGGCGGCTTTATCGGTCATTTCTTCAATCACCCCTTTTTGTGATTCCAGTTCCGGTTCTGCATTATTACTATTCGAACAAGCCAGAAGCCCAGCGCAGCCAAGAAAAATGGTAATAACAGCATACATCATCAATTTTTTCATCATTGCATCCCGTAATAAGGTTTTTCAAATAGGATCAATTTACCTGGTACTATTTTGACATGATCTGAGAACCAGGTCAAATAAGGGACGTCCATGAAATTATAACTTTCTCATGGTGAATGCGGTATCCGGAGAACAACAATGAAAGCTTCAATTCCATTGATCTTTTTGGCGCTCATTTCTGGTTTCTTCGGATGCTCAAATGTCAGCCCGGATGCCGTTGAGCTGAAAGTCGATTTTACCTGGGAAGGTCTGGTGCCCTGTGCCGTAGGCGGTAATCCGGAAATACGGGTCGGCGGTATTCCTGATGGCACCAGGACTCTGGTCGTTTCCCTGTACGACCACGGGATGTCGCATGGTCATCAAACGGTGGATTATGACGGCAGCGGCATCATCAAAAAAGGTGTGCTCGATCAAATCGAAGGGCCCTGCCCTTTTGCCGATTCGGGGCGCTACAAATTTAAAATTGAGGCTGTTGATGAAAACGAGATTATCGTTGGCGTCGGCAGTCGCGAAAGGTACTACCCTGAAAAAGAGTAGGTCATTTAAATACATACAGCCTTTGAGATTGTGTGTAATTGGGTACGTCCATGAAACGATACCTTTCTGGTCGGATGTGTTTCGCCGCAGTCATTGCAGCGCGCTGATCAGCTCCCGGCAGTAATCCGGAATATCGGCCACCACCCGCCCCCACACCAGGTTTCCCTCC
>Ga0209567_10002034_pt1 | contig 10009 bp, 5 predicted proteins | sample COG_12_FD_184756 | JGI IMG/M metagenome (GOLD analysis project Ga0209567, IMG submission 184756) | Pelagic marine sediment microbial communities from the LTER site Helgoland, North Sea, for post-phytoplankton bloom and carbon turnover... | ecosystem: Environmental > Aquatic > Marine > Neritic...
CAAATCACAGATCACGGCTTGCCAGGCACTGGGAGCAGATCATGAGCACCCTGGTACAGCGGGTATATGATGAAGTGGACCTGGGTGTTATCCTTAATCTCGATTGGCGCACCTGGAGGAATTGGGTGATAGGAAAATATGATACAAATTTCCAGGAAGCAGGAGGGATACTGCCCACTGATAAAAATCCCTCTCAGGATTATTACGGGGAGAAATTCATTACATGTACTCCCATATTGACTGTGGTTAAGCCTGCAGAAGGTATAAAAATAAAAGCTTTAATAATGGGTGAAGTCCATAATCCGACATTATTCTATCGAGAGCTTGGAAGTTCATCCTTCAGTACCATAGCTCTGAAACATGAGGCACGAGGAGTGTATCGTGCAACTATTCCAGGCCAACAGGATGATTTTGAATGGTATGTTAAGGCTGAAACAAGCCTTGGAAACGTCATATTCCCGGCTACGGCTGGTGTTATTGATTCCGCAAAGATTTATCAGACAGTTGTTGTTTTAGAGTAACATAAATATCAAGGAATAAAAAAAAGGAAATAATAATATGAAGGAAAAACTATTGATTTTGCTACTTACAATTTGTATTGTAAGTACTACAATTGCTCAAAATTCCATTGAACTGGAAATTAACCAAAAATATATAAACTTCCCGGTCTCTTATAACGAGGATGATGCGGTTACATTACAGCTTGTCATTGATAATGAGGTGAAACGTGTTTTTAATATATTTCTTCCTGATTCTGAGCCAGATTTCTGGGTGTTTCTGGATGTAAGCATGTTTCAAGGAGAAAAAGCTTGGTTAAGAACTGAGGAGGGAGAAAATAAAAAGGGCCTCAATCTGGTTTACCAATCTAATGAAAGAATCTATCTTGAAAATGTATACAAGGAGAAACACCGTCCTCAATTACATTTTTCAACCGTCAGAGGATGGATTAATGATCCAAATGGATTGGTATATTATGATGGAGAATTTCATCTGTATTTCCAGCACTATCCTTTCGGATATTATTGGGGGCAACCTCACTGGGGGCATGCGGTTAGTACTGATCTAATATACTGGGAACAACTATCTGATGTTTTGGTACGACATGAATACGGAGGTATTTTTTCAGGAAGCGCTGTGGTTGATTACAACAACACATCGGGATTTAGATCAGGAGATAATGATGTTATTGTAGCATTTTATACTACCAATTCGGTTGTTAAAGATGGTACAGCGCCGACTCAGAACATTGCTTTTTCGAATGATCTTGGACGGAATTATATTGAATATGATAAAAATCCTGTAATAGGTGACAGGACGGCCGTGTTAGGTACCTACAATGCTCGTGATCCGAAAGTTTTCTGGCATGAGTCCACGAATAAATGGGTGATGATAGTTTTTGAACGCATTGGGAATTCAATATTTACTTCAGATAATTTGAGGGAATGGGAATATCAGAGTCATATTGAAACATTCTGGGAATGTCCGGAATTATTTGAATTACCGATAGATGGAAATCCTGACAATAAAAAGTGGGTAATGTATGGTGTATCAGGAGATTATTTGATTGGGGATTTTGATGGGAAAAAATTTATTCCAGAATCCGGGATGTTCAATTATTTGCAGGGCAAATTTTTTGCTGCACAAACATTCAATAATGTTCCGGAGAACGATGGTCGACAAATACAGGTTGGATACGTTGAGATTCCCGGATGGGTAGAAGTCCCGGAACCTAACCCCCCGTTTAATGGCTTGATGAGCTTTCCAACCGAACTTACACTTAGGACGACAGCAAATGGTATCAGGATGTTTAATGAACCGGTAAAAGAGATAGAAAAATTGCACAAAAAGGAACACAAATGGGAAAACCTTAGCATTGAAGAAGCAAATGAAATGTTGACTAACATCACCTCCGACCTTCTACATGTAAAATGTGAGATTGAAAATATAAATTCCATCGCCTACAGCATTATGTTCGATGATGATTCTCTTTATTATACCCTAAAACCTAACATTTTTTATTATAATCCAGATGTGGATGATGCTGAACCTTTTACAATAAAATATTTGCCGGAATTAGGCAGCAAAACAATGTATTACGAATTTATTGTGGATAGGACAAGCCTGGAAGTTTTCGTGGATCATGGAAGGTTTACTATGATATTACCCCGTAAATTAAATCCTGAAAAACGGGGAATGAGATTTGATTCCGGCGATTGGGGTTCGGAAATAAATGATATTAAGATTAATACCCTTGAAGTCTACGAACTGGAATCAATATGGCAATAATTCAATATTGGTCTTAATAACATGATAATGATGATACAAAAATCAAGTTTAATTATATTGTTATTAGTAGCCACAATCCTGCTGATGTTCAGCTGTGTCGCAACAGATCCGAAAATTATTTACGTTGATTCTAATGCTGCAACAAAGGGTGATGGAAAAACCTGGAGTACTGCTTATACGGATCTTCAGGATGCTTTGGATGATGCCATTCAAGGTGATGAGATCTGGGTAGCGGCTGGGATTTACAGGCCGACCAGGAAAACAGGTGGAGATGAAGATAGGCACAAGAGCTTTCAATTAAGAACCCATATTAGTATATATGGTGGATTTGACGGTAATGAATTTAGTCGCGAGGAAAGGGATTGGCAAAGCAATGAAACCATCCTCAGTGGGAATCTTAATGGAAATGACAATGATTTAGATAATATAGCCGATAACAGCTACCACGTTGTCATTGGTAACGATACAGATAGCACGGCAATTCTTGATGGTTTTACCATAACCGCAGGAAATGCCAGTTTCGATACCTGGCCTGATGATGGAGGGGGTGGGATGAGCAATCATAACGGAAGTCCAACCATTGCCAATTGTTTATTTATCGGGAACAATGCATTTGCCGATGGAGGCGGTATACGAAACTGGGGCGATAGTAAGCCAATAATATCCAATTGTACTTTTCGAAACAACAAAGTAGCTCAGGAAGGTGGTGGCGTTATGAACGGCCCTGGCAGCAGTACGGTCATTACAAATTGCAAGTTTATTCAGAATTCAGCTGGTGAGGATGGAGGTGGAATGTACAACAACGAGAGTAATCCATTAGTAACGAATTGTGTGTTCCATATGAATTCCGCTGACTTAACCGGTGGCGGGATGTATAATGTAAACTCCAGCATATCACGGGTCGTAAACTGTTCATTCAATCGTAATGTTGCAGCCTCAAAAGGAGGAGGGATTAGCAATAAAGACAGTAATCCAATATTCACCAATTGTATCTTATGGGAAAACGTTGCTCCGGTTGATCCTGAAATATCCAATGATGGTTCCATTCCTGATATAACATATTGCAATGTTGAGGGTAGTTATGCAGGTATAGGGAATATCGACTTAGATCCCCTCTTCGCTGATACGGAATTACGATTGTCGGAAGGTTCGAAATGTATTGATACTGGTAATAATGCCGCTATTCCAAGGGGCATTTCAACGGACCTTGATGCTAAACAGCGCATAATCAATATGGTTGTGGATCTTGGTGCCTATGAATTTGGTAATTGACATTAAATATAATTGATAATTTCAAATAGCATTTAATTATGAGAAATTCATTCATTTTCAGTCTTTTCTTGATATTGTTTTATTCATGTCAATTCCAGGAGTCGGAGTTGTCAGATAAAACTCTTGTTTCATGGGTCACACTGCATGAAATTAACGTTGACCATGGCTCTATCCTGACTATCCAGCACGGCAACCAATTTGATGGAATCGTATTTGGAGAAATTGAAACCGGCAAATGGATAGCCGGGAGTGACCATTTCAATCGCACTAGCCAGGATATGAGTGATCTTGTACCTGAAACAGAAGAAAGCCTGGGTGAAATGATTCAAATGGCCATTGTCTATGAAGGAAATGAAATCAGGTTGTACCGGAATGGAAAACTCTATTCAAAATACGAAGCGGAAAATATTGATTTACTAAGTCAATTAAATAACAGTGTCTCCTTCGGGATTCGCCATGCTGGTGGTTCCGGATCCATCTCAGGAGATATTGAAGATGCCAGGATTTACAATCAAGCACTCACTGTAAAACAAATCAATGAACTCAAACCAAATGAGGCTTCCAAAATTGAGCCATATGCATGGTGGGACTTTGAGGGTGATGAAATCATTGAGCGTACTGGCAGGTACATCAATCATATTCCCGGAAACATTCCCAATATAAAACAGGAGGAGGGTAAATTGAAATTACGTAAATGGGGGAAGTTGATAGCTTTTGGACCACAAACCCCTGAAATGCCGGAATGGCTAGAAAATCCACCGGACGACTGGCTGACCTTTCATCTCTCACATCCGGGACCCGGAATAGCTGAGCCGGGAGATCCGAATCCAGCCTATTTTTATAAAGGAAACTATCATTTACACTATATCTATGTGAGTGCGACAGGTTATGCCTATGCACATCTTTCCAGCCAGGATATGATCTATTGGAAATGGCACACGACTGAACTTGTACCTGCGTTTACAGGGCATGGCATGTTCAGTGGTACGGGCTTTTTTACAAAGGAAGGACAACCCGCGATGATCTACCACGGATTTGGATCCGGAAGGAATCAATTAATGTTCGCACTCGACGATAGCCTGGATGAATGGACAAAGCCAAGGCCTATACATCCTTTGAAAGAAGATGGCGAGGAGCCTGACATGAGCCACTGGGATCCTGATTGCTGGATCATCGAGGATACATATTATGCCCTGTCAGGTGGACAGGATCCTGACCTGATTAAATCCGATGACCTGGATAACTGGAAATATCTGGGTAAATTACTGCATGAGAATTATCCCGACAATCTGGGTGTTCCAAGGGAAGAAGATATTTCCTGTGCCAATATGTTTAAGATCGGCAATAAGTGGATGCTTTTATGCATCAGTCACAAGTTGGGTTGCCGTTATTTCCTGGGTGATTTCAAAGATGAAAAATACCTGCCCGATTTTCATGCTAAAATGAACTGGGTAAATACCAATTGGGAAAAGAACCACGGAAGGCTTGTTTATTTTGCCCCTGAATCGATACTCACTGAAGATGGTCGCAGGGTGATGTGGGCCTGGCTAATAAATGGAGGTAAGCCCTCAGGTATTCAATCTTTACCCCGTGAACTGGAATTACCCCAGGATGGCGTCTTAAGAATAAAACCTCTTACAGAACTGCAGAAACTGCGTTATGATGAGATTGTAGTATCCGACATATCAGTGAAACCAGATAAGGAGTATGAACTTCAAAATGTCACAGGTGATGCTTTTGAGTTGGAAATTACTTTCTCTGATCCTCTGCCTGGAGAGTTTGGATTAAATCTTTTAGCGGATGATTCAGGTGATAATGGAATTAGCATTGTTTCCGGCGCTGATAGAAATACATTAGGTTTTGCGGATATAGAACCATCTTTTAAGCTAGAGGAAGGGGAGGATCTGACCCTGAGAATTTTTGTAGATAAAAACCTTGTAGAAGTTTTCGCAAATGACAGACAGGCGGCTGCATATATTCACAATCACATTCGTTCGAACCCGAATATCTCTATCTTCACCAGAGATAGTGAGTTAGCGGTTACTGAAGTCAAAGCCTGGAAAATGAAGTCAATCTGGAAATGAAACCCAACTGGAAAATAAACTGAACTGGAGGTGAAATTGAATTGGAAATAGAAACGAACTAGAAAATGAAATTGATCTGGAAAATGAATCGATCTGGAAAATAAACTGAACTGGAGGTGAAACCGATTTGGAAATGAAACTGAACTTTAAAATGAAATCTATCTGAAAATGAGAATTAAAATAAAAAATGCCCTGTTGAGAAGCGCTGTCATCGCTGCATTGGGAGGATTTTTATTCGGTTTTGATACCGCGGTCATATCGGGAGCTGAAGGTACCTTGAGTGAGATCTTTAACCAGAACTATACTTCCTTTTCTCAAATATTCGGAACGGTGAATTTCTGGCATGGATTTACAGTGGCTAGTGCTTTGATTGGAACCATCATCGGTGCGCTCATCTTCGGGAAACCTGCCGATATGTTTGGTCGGAGAAAAATGCTTTTTATGCTGGGCGCATTGTATTTCATTTCAGCTATCGGAAGTGCCCTGGCGTTCAATTGGATATTTTTTGTAATTATGCGGTTTATCGGAGGATTAGCAGTTGGAGGTTCATCAGTGGTGGCTCCGATGTATAACGCGGAGATATCACCGGCAAAATTCAGGGGAAGGATGGTGGCACTCACCCAGTTCAATATCGTATTCGGGATTATGTTTGCTTATTTTACTAATTTCATCATAAATTCCTTAAATCTCGGGGATATAGCCTGGCGGTGGATGTTTGGTGTTGAAGCCATTCCTGCCTTGGCATTTTTCCTGCTATTGTTCCTGAATCCAAGAAGTCCCAGGTGGTTAATCAGTAGAAACCTCATAGATGAAGCAAGACAAGTGATCCAGGATCTGGGTTCGGATAAGGATAATGTTGAACAGGAAATTGTTGAAATAAAGGAATCCCTGCTTGCTGATAGTGATACGCTTAAGGAAAGATTCTTTCAACCGAAGTATTCAAAGCCCATATTTCTAGCTATTACGATAGCTGCATTTAATCAATTATCAGGAATAAACGCCGTACTCTATTATGCACCCCGTGTGTTTGAGATGGCCGGATTTGCACAAAGTTCAGCTATGCTTAGTTCCGTGGTGATCGGATTTGTTATGCTCGTATTCACCCTGCTTGCCATGCTAATTATCGACCACTTCGGTAGAAAGAAACTGATGCTGTATGGTTCGATAGGTTATATTGTAAGCCTATTTGCCATAGCCATCACTTTTTTCACAAATGGGGAAAATTTTACGGATCTTGGAGGATATGTAGTATTGATCAGTCTCATGGTTTTCATTGCAGCCCATGGATTTGGGCAGGGCGCTGTTATATGGGTTTTTATCAGTGAGATATTTCCAAACAAAGTTCGGGCACGTGGACAGGTCCTGGGCAGTTTTACACACTGGTTTATGGCTGCAGCCATATCATGGTCATTCCCCGTCTTTGCTGCGATTTCAGGCGGCTTCATTTTTACATTCTATGCGTTTTGTATGGTTCTTCAATTATTATGGGTACTGTTTATAATGCCAGAAACAAAAGGGATCCCGCTTGAAGAATTGCAGAAAAAGTGGGGGTTATAATAAAAATGAATTGTATGAAGAATCAATATAAAAGAATCTTAATAATTAGACTTTGGTTGCATGAATGCACATCATATGATGTGTTCAGAATGTGGATTTGTAGATGACTTAAAGCAGAAATTGGAATATGGAACAAAAAACTAAATATTTTCTGATGGTGTTGGCTTTCATGTTAATTTCATGCCAGGAAACCACTACCAATACGCCTGATCTGGATCCTACTATTGTTGCATCTCTTAAGCAGCTCGCCTCCAGAGATGGGTTTAAACCCTATGAGAAAAATCCGATTATTGAGGTCGGTCCAGAAGGCTCATTTGATGGAGGTGCACTTGGATCGATGTCTGTTCTATTGGTTGATGGTATTTTTCACGTGTACTATGAGACATGGGGCGTACGAAGTTCAGCCGAATGGGATGCAGAGGAATACGAATCCCTTCAGATCGGCCATGCTACTTCCACGGATGGTGTCAATTGGGTAAAAGATCCCAATAATCCTGTATTACCTCAGGGAGGAGAAGCTGATTTTGACCGGACAGGTGTCTGGGATCCCTATGTTGTCCATGAGGATGGGGTTTTCAAAATGTGGTATGGGGGAGGTGGTGGCAGTCAACCAAACTTTGGATGGGCCTATGCTACATCTGAAGATGGTTCGCATTTTGTGAAAAAAGGTCTGATAGGAATTGGTAACCAGACGGGTACAGAGGATTGTCATGTTGTATATGATGAAGCTTCCGGGCTCTATTATATGTACTATTGGTACGGATGGGATGAGCCGGAAGGACTATACCTGGTTACCTCACAAACAGAAACAGGTTTTGATTTTAACGAGGCCATCAATATCCGGATCGAAGAGGATGATTCCTATATGAAGAAATTTGGTCATGTCCTTAGAGATAACGATGGCTGGCACATGTTCTATTCTAATTTCGTACAACCCCATTGTCCGAATAGTATTACAAGATATGCTTATTCCAACGATGGGATTCACTGGGAAGCCAGAAATAAAACCCTTCTGAAGGGGCATGATTCTGAAGTCCTTTTTGTTTCTGATGATCTATATATGATGTTCTATAGTCCACAGAATGGCTTTGACAGAGAGGATACGGATATAAGGCTGGCAATCTATAACGGAACGCTTCCTGACCTCGCCGGGAAACCACCATTTGTTGAAATTCCTGAATCCACATCAATTGTGGGAGAATCATTCGATATCCAGGTTGAAGAGGATTGGCTGGCCACATTCACATTCAAGAATGAAGGAGAAGTGCTCATTTCTGAAAAAGGAGATGAAGAAGAAGCCTATACCTTTAATGCCTACTACGAACATCAAGGTGATAGTATATATATCATGGGAGAAAACCTCGAACTACGAGGCATATATGATGGAAACATCCTTGAGTTTATAGAATAATATCCAGGAGCATAAAAAAGGACTGTTTAATGGAATAGAATTCAATATATGTGATAACAGATGCTTACTAATAAGGAAATTGATCTTCTTAATTTAGGTTCGGTTAATGGGATATTTATCAGGGCCTCATTAATAAATAAAATCATGATATCTGCAAATAAAAAGAAACGATTATGTCACTGAAAACAGATGTACGAATTTTGCTTATGCAAAGCTTGTTAATATTATCATTGATAACGACACAGGCCCAGGTAAATCCTGATGGGGAGTTTATAAAGAAAGAGTTTGTTGCAGCGGGCCCGGACAAACCTGTCGTCGAATATCTCCAAAAACCCGGATTTCCAGTACCACGGGAGCTTAAGAATGTGGCAGTAGAAGTGTATTTTGATCTAATACCAGCAAAAATGCGGTTCAGTTTACCCTGTTACCCAAGTATGGTCACCGAAAACAACATCCACTTTTCAAATGGCTGGACAGAAACCTATGACCCCCAGGCTTCCAGTTCATGCGAAATATTATGGGACAGGGATTCACGCTATGCGAGGATGTGGATCGAAAGCCAGAATCCTGCAAGGATCATTGTGCGTGCCAGAGCTGCTATTGCTGATCCGGATGGTTATATAGGTCATTCAGACATACCCAGTGGATCACCCTATGGGAATGGGGATTGGACTGATGAATGGTATTATATATATCCGGATGGTACCCATACGCGACATGTCCGGATTTATACCGGACTGGCAGGACAAAGTCTGACCGTTACCGATGAGACTTTTTCCAACATTCCTCCGGTAAGAGAAATTCCACCAAATGTGGTTCATGAGTTCCAGGAGGATTTTGTCTTTGGCCTTGATGGTCACATTCCTACCGATGACATCGAAACATCACCAATCACGCTCATAAATCCGGATGGAAGTAGTAGGACATTTTCTTATCAACCCTATCCTAAAGGTTTTGGAGACTATATCAAAGCAAATATTAAGGTGGTAAACCTGAAATCTCAATACAAACCTTTTACAATCAGTATGCCTTACGGCATTGAAAATGAAACATACCCACCGGAAGGTGATCTCCCGTTTATTTTTCAAACGTGGGGTGGCCACGATGGGAAGGGCTATTCTACATCATTGGGGCATACTCTGAATTGGTGGCACTTCAGAAGGACCGAGAAAATTCTGGAACAAGTATATCTTTCAGGAATGATGGGGCCGGAAATGACGGAAGCAGACCTGATTTCCCTGGAAAGATCATGGGTTACATTTCCCAGGTTGATGATGGAGGATTTACCTGTTCCATATATAGTACTAACCTATAGCCAGGAACAAAAGGCCTATATTATCCCCCTGGACCACGAGGGTGCAAGGAAAATTGATTTTGCCCTTGGATTCGAAAAAGAGGA
>Ga0209567_10002036_pt1 | contig 10007 bp, 4 predicted proteins | sample COG_12_FD_184756 | JGI IMG/M metagenome (GOLD analysis project Ga0209567, IMG submission 184756) | Pelagic marine sediment microbial communities from the LTER site Helgoland, North Sea, for post-phytoplankton bloom and carbon turnover... | ecosystem: Environmental > Aquatic > Marine > Neritic...
ATTTCCTTGAAAGGCTTGAAAAGATCGGGGAATATACGCGCATAGGTTTTAACAATAGGGTCTTTTTCGTCAATAATATAAAAAGCCACATCGCCATTATAGGCATCGACAGTTACCTTGACCGAGTTCCGGATGTAATTTAGTCTTCTATTTTTGAGACGGCCATGAGATCGGCTAGAATAGGGATACATATCCGAGGTCGTGTAGGCGTCTTGAATCCAATAGAGCTTCCCCGCGGAGACCACCAGGTAGGGATCAGCGTCATAATCGAGAAACGGGGCGATCAACCCCACCCGCCTGGCAATCCGGCGGTTATACATTATTCTGCTCTCCGGGCTTAAATACGTGGTAAATAGGATCTGGGGATCCAAATATTCTATGGCAAATAAAAGTCTTCTGAAAAACGATTTGATCAGGACACCGCCCCTTCCCTGATAGATGGTATAGACGTTCTTTTCCCCCTTGGGGTAGTCAAATTCCTTGGTCTTCGTCTTTACCAGAACATACGCAGCCGTTTTTTCTCCATAATAGATCTCAGGGCGCTCGACCTTCAGGTCAGATTCAAATGAAGGTGGCAGGTCTTTGATGAAAAGGCGCGGCAGTCCCTCACCGGTCACTTCATTGACCGGGCTTGCGGCCAATCCGTAGCCATGGGTATAGATGAGGCGTCTGTTGACCCAGGTATTTGCCTGGGGCGGAAGTTGATCGATCATCAACTCCCGGGCGCCCAGCATAACCTGTCGATACTGGTCGTTGATGAGATAACGATCAACGTCGATATTGTTAAAATCGTAATATAGCCGGATGGTTTGAATTTGCCTGTAGGTCTGGAGCAAAGGCCGCTCGTCCCAGATTCTGATATTTTGAATCGTTGCATCATGCCGCTTGATGTCCTCCGCACTCAATTGGTTATTAACTGTAAAGTTGACCTCTTTTATCCTATTCAGGTTGTAGGCTTTACGGGTATAATCAATATTGTAGGCGATGTAGGGTGATTCTTTGGCTAATTCATTGGGTTTAACAACAAATTTTTGCATCATGATTGGGAGCAGACTCGCAAACGCCAACACAACCCCTAACCAAATTGCGGCACTTAGCCAAAGTAATTTAAATCTGAATTTAAAGGCGCTGAAAAAAACAACCGCGGCAAAGCCCAGGGAGACAATCATCACAACCCTATAGGCCAGGATCTTGATATGGACATCGGTGTAGCTGGCACCGAAAGCAGGTCCCTGGGTAGAATACAAAAGTTCATATATTTTCAGATGATAACTCCAGGCCAGGAGTAGAACAATGATTCCAGCCAGGAAAATCAGGTGTTTTTTGACATTTGACCCAACCTTAACTTTAGGGAAAGCGGGTGCAGCACCCGCTACTTGACTGAATTCGCCCTCAATTTGAAGGGCACCATTTTTTAGATACCATCCCATAGTCACCAGACCCGCCGCAACGAAAAGAACGACCAGTCCGTCTCGAACGAAAAGGTAAATGGGAAGAGAAAACAGATAAAACCCGATGTCCCTATTAAAAATAGGATCCGTGCTACCGAAAGGTTGCTGATTTAGATAGCGCAGGAGCAAGTTCCATTGGTCGGCGCCCTTTGAGGCAATATAGAAACTGAGAATCAGAATAACGGCGATGAGGAGCGAATTCAAGGCTCTGCCTGAAAGGCCAAATTGAGCCATATAATCGTCGGCCGCTTTAAAACCCAGCCCCGGTCCACCGTCCGAGTGTAATCGTTTGGCGACGTAAAGGTTAAGGCTTATGATAAGAATCAATAACAGCCATATGATGAACCCAAACCCAAATTTGCTCAAAAGCATGGTCCAGAAAACAGGCGAAAAACCTAAGTTTTCGAACCATATCCATTCCGGATAGATTGAAACCCCTGACCAAAGCAACAGCACAGCAACAAGCCCGAACCCGATCGCAAGTAATTTCTTATTCATATTTATCCCCCCTTAGGGATACCGTCAGCAAAATGCTCAAATGGTTCAGCTATTAAGAAATCGGAATAAATGGTTAACGGAAGGTAGCAGTTTTCCCTGCGAAAAGAAAGGGGGGGGAATATTATCAAAAGAAATAAGCGTTCAAGATTAAATACCCATCGGACCGATCATGTTTTGAGCATGTGAATATTTTTTTTCAACTTGAGATGTATCTTTTCACCTTCCTGAAAAATTCTTCCATACTGGGGATCGGATTCATCCACATAAACGATCTGGTCTCCGGCGGCCACCGTGTATCTTATGATCGATCCGATGTACATGCTGCTTTCAATACGGCCCTCGATAATATTTTCGTCCGAATTCGTCGAATCACCCGGTCTGACAATGCCGATAGATTCTGGTCTGACCACCACCTTCAATCTGTCACCTTCCGACACGTCGAATTCCGGCAGTTCGAAAGCCAGGCTCCCATGTTCGGTTCTGAAAGTCATCCGGCCCCCGGAGATAGCGGCGGCTTTTCCGGATAAGAAGTTAATGTGCCCGACAAAATTCGCCACGAATTCGTCCACAGGGCGTTGGTAGATCTCAATGGGAGAACCGACCTGTTTTACCACCCCCTTGTCCATGACAACCAGAATATCCGAAATGGACATGGCTTCTTCCTGGTCATGGGTGACGAAGATAATGGACAGGTTCAGCTTTTTCTGCAGTTTACGGATTTCTTCCCGCATCATGACGCGAAGATTGGCATCAAGGTTCGAAAGCGGCTCATCAAGAAGAAGTATTTTCGGGTGGAGACTGAGCGCCCTGGCCAATGCCACCCTTTGCTGTTGACCGCCAGAGAGCTGCTGCGGTTTTCGATGGCCAAGACCATCAAGCTGCACAAGTTCCAGAATTCGCGCGACTTCCCTTTTGATCTCTTCTTTCGGCTTTTTCATTACCTGCAGGCCGAATCCGACATTCTGGGCGACGGTCATGTGCGGAAAGAGGGCGTAGTTTTGAAAAACCATGGCGGTATCTCTGGCGTTGGCGCGCAACTTGGTGATATCTTCTCCGTCGAGTATTATTTTCCCCTGGGTCGGTTCAGTTAAGCCACTGATCATCCGCAGCAGGGTGGTTTTGCCGCAGCCGCTTGGTCCGACAAAGGTCACCAACTTTCCCTTTTCCAGTGAAAAAGAAACATTTTCGACGGCGGTCATCCGGCCGAAGCGTTTGGTGATGTTCTGGATTTCAATTATCGTTGCACCGTTTTCAGCTACCATGTGAAACCATCCTTATTAAAAAATTTCAGTTTTTGTGTACCGGCCAACGAGCTTCAATGCAATCAGGCACGCCAGGACCACCGTAATCAGCATGATGGAGATCGCACAGGCCATGCCGAGATTTCCCTGCTCCGCAACTGCCAGTATATATAGGGCGGCAAGATCGTTGCCTGGTGATATCAGAAAGATCACAGCGCTTACGGCAATCATTCCCACCATGAAGGTATATATGAATCCCGCAACGAGGGCCGAGGTGATCAGGGGCAAAACGATCCTGAAAAATATCCTGACGGCACCGGCGCCCATGTCAACGGCAGCCTCTTCAATGGCCGCATCGATCTGGTGAAGCTTGCTCGATCCCGCTTCCAGACTAACGGACAAATTCCTGAAAGCTTCGTTGATAATCATAATGATAAATGTACCGGTCAATTTGATGGGTGGTGAATTGAAGGCGAGGATATAGCCGACACCCATCACGGTCCCCGGAACGGCAAACCCGAGAAGCGACAGGAATTCCAGCGCCCGTTTAAACGGCACCCGTTTGCGGACGAAGATGTAAGACAACGTTACCCCGATTAAAGGTGCCATGAAGGCAGCGGATAGTGCGAATTTTACACTGGTAATAAGAGATCGGATACCGTTGGGGCTGTTGAAGTGTTCTAATGTAAATGTGTTGTCAATCATCAGGATTTTTGTAAAGGCTCCTAGAAAGATCATCCCGAAACAGGCGACAACCATCAGAGATACGGGACCGACAATGGCTATCATAGGGTAAAGTATTTTGGGGGCAATGGGCCGGTCTTCAATATGCTGCGGTTTGCCCCCGATGGTTGTGTACGATTTTCCTTTGAGAATGAATTCATGAATAATGAACATGAGCATACTGGGAATAATGAGGAAAACGCATAATACGGCTGCCATTTCCAGATTGTTTTCGCCCACCCAATACAAATAGGCATCCGTGGCAAGAAAGTGAACGTTGCCTCCTATGATCATAGGGTTTCCGAAGTCGGCAATTGCCATCAAGAAAACCAGTAGCGCGGCTTTCAATATGCCCGGATACGAGAGGGGGATCGTAATCTTAAATAGAATTTCATAATCTGAGGCACGCATATCGGCGGCGGCGTCTTCCATGTTGGTTCCCAGTGATCTTAACACATTTTCAATCATCAGGTAGCCCAGGGGAAGAAACGTGATCACCTGGGCGATGATAACTCCCGGCCAGCCGTAGATATTGAAGTCCAGATCGAAGAGCGTGGGAATGACACCCGATCTGCCGCCGAGCAGAATCAGGGAAAGGGAAAAGATAAACGGCGGCGCTACCAGCGGAACAAGCCCCAGCACCCGTAGTGGTGTCCTGGCCCAGTGGGGACCTCTCAAGCCCATGTAAGCAAAACAGAAAGCAATCAGGATGATCGTGGTTGTTGAGACGACGGCCAGAATGATGCTGTTTCTCAGGGAGTGCCAGTACCTGGAATTGGAAAAAAAATCCTTATATGTCTCGGTGCTGTAGATGCGTTCTTTGCCGAGACGGTATTTGATTCTTTCGATATAGGGTGTAATTGTTTTCTGGATGGTCCGAATCGCGCGCTTGGCATCGTTGACACCCTTCAGGTCATCCCAGGCTTTCTCGAAACGCAGAACGATGGAGACGGTTTGCGGGTCGTTTACGATTACATCTGTCTTCAAAAGACCGGGAATATGCTTTAATGCCGTCAGCGCGGGCTCAAGCAGTTTTAGATCGAGATCTGCCGGTGTTGAAATAGTGTGATGGAATCGGATCGTTGCGGTGGGATAGCCAACGGTCATGCTTTTTTCGAGGACCGAACCGATGGGATAAACAATAAAAATAAAAATTAAAAGCATCGCCACGGTTGTTAAGGTCACTAGCCCGGGGTTTCGAAAAAACTGTCGTGAATCGGCAACGATTTTGGTAAAATAACTCTCCTTGGTGGAAGGACTCATCAAGATCTATCACCGGTCTTTTTTCCAGGAATGCTGTTAGATTTCGCCCCTTGGGCTTGGGGCCTAAAGGGTCAGGCCTGGTCCGGATTACAACCGGCCTGCAAGGTATACTTCAATGGGGCGTTTTAAAAAAAATAAAATGGATCTATAGGTACAAAATTCGTCGGCGGCTCTGCTATACAGAACCGCCGGCAAGTAATCTTATCGGTTTTTGATTAAAGTTTATTTCTGAAATTTTTCTTTCCACGTGCTCATAATACGATTTTTATTTTCGCCTGCCCAGACCGCATTGTATTTGATCAGTTTTGGCGATAATTGGACCTTTGCGGTTACTCCGGGACGAGTGACCTTGGAGCGTGTCTGCCCGAAGAGTTCCATGGCTTCTTTGGTGCCGATCCAGTCCACAAGTTTCTTGGCGGCTTCGAGGTTCTTGCATCCTTTAAGGATTGCCACGGAGTCGAGATCATAGGCGGTGCCCTCGGACGGAATGATACCCTCAATGGGGAAACCTTTTTCCACGCGACTGTATATGGCGTGATCCCAGCTGATACCGATGGCATATTCGCCGTTGGCAACGAGCTTGGCAGGGGCGCTGCCGGATTTGGTATACTGGCCGGCGTTTTTATGCAAGCCTTCGAGCAGTTTCCACCCTTTTTCTTCACCGAATATCTGCATCATCGCAGACACGGAAAGAAAGGCGGTGCCGGAAGTTCCGGGATTGGGCATGACCAACTCGCCTTTATAGACAGGGTTCGTCAGATCCATCCAGGATATGGGTTTTGGCAGGTTTTTCTTTTTGAGCAGGTCGGTGTTCACTACGGTGGCTGCAAACCAATAGTTGAATCCGTACCAGAGACCGTCGGGATCTTTGAATTTTTGCGGGATGTCCTTCCATGTGGGGGAATCGTATGCAATAAACCAGTCCTTCATGGCGCCTATCATGGCCTGCATATTCATGAAGCCCCAGATCATATCAGCCTGGAAATTAGGTGCTTCGGCTTCAGCCCGGCTCCACAGCTCATTGGAAGAGAACCGCGGGCTCCATTCGATTCGTGCGCCGATGGCCTTTTCGGCTGCAGGGGCCCATTTTTCCATTTCGCTAATATCGGTATGGGTGTAAACTTTCAGAACACCATCAGCCAGTGCCGGTCCTGACATCAGCAGCAAAGCGATGGTCACAGCTGTCAAAATAAATACGCACGATAAATTTTTGATTTTCATTTTTTAAGCGCCTCCTTATTGTATAATGAGAATTTCCCATGTTCGTTGGTCTATCTTTTGCCCTTCGTTCAGCAGGGTTGCCGACACGAACCCAACCATCCCGATGCGTGGGTTGAGATGTTTCTTCCTTAAGGTTTATTGTGCTTTATGCAATTTTATGAATGGGATTCATTTCTTATTGCTTTATACAGTCAACCTGTGCGGATTGTCAACGGCAAATTCCATTGAGTGTCCCGTGGGGCTGTGCAGCGACAAAGAATAGGGGGTCGAGGCTTGAATTGTGAATTAGGATTAGGTCGGATGATTTCTGGATTCCGTTGATAACCTCAGGTGCGTATAACCTTGCGAACTAAAAAGGCATTTAAAAGAATTTCTGTGCCTTTAAAATGGGACCTATCTGGGCGGCCATGAATATATGCATTTCATTATTATTGCACCATAGAAATGCATAAAAACAAAACCGTCCCCTTTCATTATTGAGGGTTCCAGCAGGTGATGATACCATACCAGAAAACCAAATATCAGCCAACTACCGATGCATTGAGAATACATGCATTTTGGCAATTTTGCAGATATGAAAGGAATATCACAGCTTCTTAAAAATTTCAAAAGTACTGATTTGTTGGCGTAATGTGCAATTTTGAACGACTTGATCTGTTACAGATATCGACCATATTTGCAGTTTTTTACAGCTTTTATTTAACAGAGGAAGCCACCAGATGTTGTGGTTGGTCTGATGTACCAACAAACTGTGATTTATTTATACTATGCAGGGTTCCCTGGTCATCAGTATGTCAGGTTAATAAAGAATTGACTCATAATACCATTTCACTTACATATCATACATTAAAATATCAATGATCGCATTAATGGCACTAAGTGATGGGTATAATGGATAGTTATTTAAAAATGATGAAACATATGGCCGATCTGTATCGACAATATGAAACAGAGATGACTGATATTGCTGCAGACACTGCAGATTTTGCTTCGTTTATTGAAGATCTGGACGAATCACGATTTCATCAGATGATGAGCGGCATCCCTGAATTGTTCAGTAGTGCCATAGATCCTCTTTTTAAGTATAAATTTGAGTTAAAGGATTTGGAGCGGCTCACAGAGGTTGACAGCCGATGGGTTCAAGTTTTGCAAGTCACAACCGACATGCCGCCTCATATGGATCTGACCGACCCAGAACATGAAAGGCAGGCTTTTAATACCGCGGAATTGCTATTGGACCTTTACCCGAAAGAGGATGAACTGAGGGCGTTTGATACACATATAGCCACCGAACAACTGAAACATCCTGTCATTCTCCATTTAGCTTCAAAACTTGCTCTTTCAAAGATGTCTCTAAGATCATTATCGGCTCCAATTTACAACAGTTTTGTGGTGGCTATGTACAAAGAACACAACCGAATTCGCACTCAGGCAGAGCATTCTGCAGGAGAAGATTTTTTACGACGAAAAGTGTCACAATTGAAATGGCTGTTCGAAGGAGAGATTGACAAAAAATGGGAGTTCGTTTTTGTAGATGATGGTTGTCCCCGGAAAAGTGGTAAAATTGCGGAGAGAATCATACAGCAGGAGGGTTACGACAATGTAAGCGTGCTGTACCTTGCTGATGCGATAGCAAAGGGTTTACCCATAGCAAAAGGCCTTACCTCTATAGACGACAGCCAAAAGGGAGGAGCCATTCAATACGGTATGTGGTCGGTCATTAAAGAGCAGCATGACAATGTCCGACATATCGTTATTTACACAGATTCTGACTTATCAACAAATATTGCCCAAGCAGGTTTGTTGTTGTCACAGCTTGAAAACAAAAATAGGATGTGCGCCATTGGAACCCGCTATGATACGGGTGGCGTATATTGCACTCCAAAAGGCGCACAGGGACTGACCAACTACGATTACATGATGCTTGTATTCCGTCATTTTATTCGAACCAAGCTTTTGCCACAGATAGGAGAAGTTGTCGACACCCAATGTGGATTCAAGGCATTCAAAGCAGAGATGCTAAAACAAGTGATAGAATTGATGACTGACAAGCGTTTCTCATTTGATATGGAGTTACTGTTGTTGACAGCGCTTTGCTGCAGCCCGGGAGGAAATGTCGTGGGAAAAGCGCCGATAGTCTGGATAGAAAGCAATGAGGAGTCAAATTTCTACATCGCACAAGTAGAAGACAGGAATCAATAAATTAAACTATATTTGTGTGGAAAACTTATGAACGCAAACCTTAAAATTCAAATGGGTGTTTATCGTTCATTGCCAATATATGGAAACAAAGTCGAGTGAAATGAAGCCCAAGATATTGTAGTCAGTCGGCATGCTGCCTGCGTACCGATATTATACCAAAACAACAAATATCACCCAATTACGTATTTATGGAGATAATATGTACTTTGCCCAAAGGACATATTTCAAAGTGATATCACAAGCATTATGATCCGAATCATGAAAAAAACCCATGCTTCAAACGTTATAATGAGTTTGCAGAATAGCCAGGGCAAATATACACTTTTTTCAGCCTTAATTTATTGTGGACTACGTGCCTGCTTCCACAATTCTTAAAAGTGACTGATTCATTGTAAATTTCATCTGGTAATCCCCTCTTTTCAATTTTCGAAATTGAGATGTGAATTTCGTGAAAATAAAAACCGGAGCAAGACCCATATGCTTTACTCCGGCCCTTATATTGTTTTCTGATGGAGATTTTTTATTTCTAATCTTCCAGTTGTTCCAGGAATTGATCGACTGAAAGTGCCTGACCCAGTAGCGGTAGAATCTCCCTTCCGCTTGATGCAGGATCCACTCATCACAATCTGTAAATATCTTTGTCTACCATCGTCAGCAGTATTTCAAATATGTTTTTGTAAACGCGTGGGTTCAATTCCAGTATTTCGTTGAAATCATCACTGGTTATTTTAATCATGCGGCAATCCTCGATGCATTTCAGGGCGTATTTTCTGACCGATTTCCGAATGATAAAACCAAATCCAATACCATACGGCGCTTCAAGCAAGTCAACTCGCGTTTGATTTTCGTCCAAGAGCTCCGCTTTTCCTTCCAGTATTTTGTAAAGTGCATTGACAGGATCACCAATTTGGAACACATAGTCTGCCGCATTGAACTCTACGATCTCCATGAATTCGGCAAACATCATGAGTTCCATCATTGAGAGTCCTTTTAGCATCGGTGAATCTTTAACGAGATGAAACTTTTCAATCAGGGGCATCATTGCTTCGACCTCCAGCAAGAATTTCTCAAATCGTCCGCTTATATCCCGGGGCATCTCCCAGGCAGCCGACAACTTTAGCCAGTAATCCTGTCCTTGAAATATCCTTTGATAAACATCTTCGACATCATTCAAAGAACCGGTGGGCATGACCGTCCCGTAAAATAGTCCATCATCAAATCGAATCGAATCGAGGAGTTGCAGCATTCCGGAATTTTCCTTCTTTATGATGGCTTCAAGGTATTCTATTGATTTGGCTTTGGTGTGGCCCACGTTTTCTTTTTGGTCGGAATACCACTTGATACGAAAAAAAGAGTCCATTACCTTTAATTCCGGATGCAAAAGATCCAGAATTTGGAAGATCATCCA
>Ga0209567_10002038_pt1 | contig 10006 bp, 7 predicted proteins | sample COG_12_FD_184756 | JGI IMG/M metagenome (GOLD analysis project Ga0209567, IMG submission 184756) | Pelagic marine sediment microbial communities from the LTER site Helgoland, North Sea, for post-phytoplankton bloom and carbon turnover... | ecosystem: Environmental > Aquatic > Marine > Neritic...
TCCTTCGCGGCGGATGTCGCGGCGGACGAGTCGTTCAATGTCACCGGAGAGATTGGAGAGGCGTCTTTCACCACCCGGTTTCGCTTTGGAACCGATCCGTGCAGGTGCCACGTTCTTCGCCTGGCCGGGCCGGACACCGTGAGTTTGAGTCCCTGAATTCCGTGTCCGCGGCTGTCTCACAGGTAGCGCACGAAACCACGCGGGGCCCGCTTCCGTAGTTCAAGCAGAGGCCGTGGCACATGCGGCTTCCGGGTCAACCAGCCGAAAGGAGTCGCTCGCGATGTTGCCGTTCATTTTGCATATCGTCGTCTCGGCCGTGCTGCTCATGGTGGTCGCCAAGATCGTGGATGGAGTGGAAGTCGAAGGCTTCGTCGCGGCACTGTTCGCCGCGGCGGTGATGGGCCTCGCCAACGCCTTTCTCGCCCCGCTCGCGGCCTTACTGGCCCTGCCGATCAACATCCTGACGTTCGGGCTGCTGTGGTGGCTGATTCGGTGGGTAATCAACGCCCTGATGCTGTGGCTCACCTCCGCTCTCGTGACTGGATTCAAGGTGGCGAGCTTCAGTTCCGCGTTCTGGGGAGCCGCCGTTCTGGCGATAGGGAATATCCTGGTCAGCTGGATATTCTGACGAGTTCACGGGCAAGGTCGGCGCGCGCCTGCAGCGTGGGTGATCGCACCCGAAGTCTGCGGTAGAATTCGATTCGACCGAGGGCCTCGCCCACGATCGCGCCCAGGAGCACCCAGGCAGGCAGCGGCGTTCCCGACGCGATCCAGGCGGCGGCCGGAAGTGCAAACCCGAGCAGCACTCTCGGAATCGCCAACGCGGCGGGGCGGTGTGCAGGGCCTGTGCTTCCGCGGAGCGCACGGTGGCCCTCCGAGAGCAGCTTGATCGATCCGGCCATGCCCGCGAGCCACGGGTTCCCGAGCAGGAGTCCAGCCAGGTAGAGGCCGGTGAGCAACGTCCCCCCACCGTCCAGGAGGGGGTGCGACCCGGGATATACCGGACGATACACCTGGTCCGCCGAAACCAGGGTCAGCAAGCCCGCAAGCGCCACACCCCTCCAAGCCCCGGATCCTACAGCGTCCCCCAGGGCCAGCACGACCACTCCTCCTGCGACGAAGGCCCCGAACGCTGCGACCTCACGGCTCAGCCATGACCGCCGCAGGTTCAGGCCCGCCCTCCAGGCCCGCGCCGGCCGGCCCAGGTGAGACAGGCTGAAGGCGGCCGCCAGTGCGGCGACAGCCGCGAACACGGCGGGGGACGGTCGCAGGGCGCCGCCCACGGCACCGACGAACCCGGCGAACAGGAGTGCCGTGAGAAACGTGAACGCGGCGAGCGACCACTCGGACCGTAGCGTGATAGCCGGGGACGGAACGATTCGGCCAGGGCGGACCGATTCCGCCAGCTCGTTCCGGGTGGTGCCGGGGTCCGGATGGATCGTCCGAAGAGCGGGTTCGATACGGATGGAGGGGCCGAGGTCGGTCTGGGGGAAGCCCGCTATCGGCGCCCCCAGCTCGGAGAGCGGCAGATTCGCGAAACCGAGGGCGCCCGTTGGACACAGGGTTGCACACGCGGGTTCGAGTCCGTCTTTCAGTCGGTGCGAGCAGAAGGTGCACTTGCCCATGATCCCGTGCGCTTCCTCGAACCTCGGGGCACCGTAAGGACAGGCCCAGGCGCAGTAGCGGCACCCGATGCAGCGATCGGGGTCCAGGAGCACCGCCCCGCTCTCGGCGTCACGCTCGTAGGCCAGCGCCGGGCAGGCGTACATGCATGCCGGCTCGGCGCAGTGGTTGCAGGCGAGCGAGAGATGGAAGCGCGGGACACCCGGCGCCGCGCCGTCGTTGAAGGTTACGACTTCCCGCCAGCTCCGGTCAGGGCCGAGGTCGTTCTCGATCGAGCATGCCAACTCGCATGCCTGACAACCGGTGCAGCGATTGGGGTCGAATACGAAAGCCGCTGGCATGTCAGGCGATCTCGACTTCGACCAACGTGTCATGGAAGGCCGCACCGTGGCCCATGTCCGTTTCCTGGCCCGATGAGCAGAAATTCACGGTTCCGCCCTCCTGGATCCACCACCCGTTGCTGACGCTTACGCTGCCTCGCTTGAGAGAGGAATCGAGCCGGGCCGGGAGGCTGAACTCCCCTCGTCCGTTGAACACCCGGACTTGAGTGCCACCCCGGATGCCGCGATCGCCAGCGTCGACCGGATGCAGGTGTACCGCCGGTCCGGGATCGACCCGCCGAATCATGCGCAGGTTACCGAACTGGGAGTGGATGCGGTTCTTCGTGTTCGGGGTCATCAGGTAGAGAGGGTACTCCGGGCGTCCATCCGCGGGGCGGATCGACTCATCGGGCTCGCGATACCGCGGAAGTCGGTCCACTCCCCACCTCTCGACGGCCTCGCCTGAGACGAGCTCGATTCGGCCCGAAGGGGTGGGGAAGCGTCCGCCGGCGAAAGCGATCTCATCATGCATGGGAGGGAGTGCTGGGCCTTCCTTCAGCCGTTCCAGGCTCAGCTCCTCGAATGGCGCAAGTCTCGCTTCGAGGAACGACTCGACTTCGACGTCCGAGGAGCCCGGAATCTTTCCATCGAGCCGCGTGGCCTCGATCCCAAGCCTCGGGGCCAGCAACCGGTAGATCTCGGTCTCAGGCTTCACCTGGCCGGGAGGGTCGAGAACCTTCTGCCTGAGTTGTACATACGGGTGCCAGTACGCCCCGATGACGTCCGTCTGCTCGAACATGGTCTTGGCCGGGAGGACCAGGTCGGCTTCTCGGGCGGTGTCGGTGAGGAACTGGTCCACGACGACGCGGAATTCGAGGGATCGAAAGGCCTTCAGCACGACGTTGGTGTCGGGATTCTGGGTGACAGGGTTCCCACGCTCCACCCACGCCATGCGGAGGGGAGGGTCCGACTGGTCCAGCATGTCGCGTCCGAGACCGGCCGTGGACACGGAAATACGAACCACGCCGTCCGGATTCCCCGGCGGATAGCACGCCAGCGGGTCACGGACGTCGTCGAAAATGTGGCTCTGCAGGTTCGCGTACACCCAGCCGGCTCCCGGGCGACCGAAGTTGCCGGTGATCGCCAGGAGGGCCACGATCGCGCGGATCGTCTGTCCCGAGTTCGAGTAGCGTTGCATACCGTAACCAGCCGTGATCGTCATCGGGCGAGTGGAACCGATCCAGGCGGCCAGTTCGCGGATCTGCGATACGGGTACTTCGGTGATCGCGGATGCCCACTCGGCAGAGCAGTCACCTGCCAGAGACGCGAATTCCTCGAACCCCAGGACGTGGTCGCGCACGAACGTCTCGTCTATTCCGCCAGACCGGATGAGTTCGCCGGCCAATGCGAGAGCGAGCGCTCCATCGCTCCCTGGACGCGGACGAAGCCACAGGTCAGCCGAATCCGTGCTCTCCGTGCGCCTGGGATCGATCACCACCAGGCGGCCGCCGGCTTCCCTCGCCTCCTGGATGAACGGCATCTGGTGAATGTTGGTCTCCGCCGCGTTCTTGCCCCACATCAAGATCAGCCGTGCCCTGGCGATATCCCACGGTACGCTGTGCCGATTGTCACCCAGGGTGAGCCGCGTGGCCTCCAGGCCGGCGGGCCAGCAGAGATCCCCGTACGTGGTCGTGCATCCACCGTACAGTCGCCACAATTCGAGCCCGGCCGCATTGAGTAGGCCCTTGGTTCCGCTGCCGGCATAATAGAGAAGGCTCTGCGGACCGCTCGACTCGCGAATCCGGTTGAGATGGCTGGCGATCAGGTCGAGGGCGGCGTCCCACTCGATCGGTTCGTAGCTGCCGGACGCGGTCCGGCGAAGTGGCGTGAGGATTCGGTCGGGGGAGCGGACCCGCTCCACATAGCTCAGACCCTTGAGGCACACTCCCTCCGGAGTGGCCCGGTTTCCCGGGTGTGGCTCGATACGCCGGATCGCACCGTTCTCGACGTGCACGCGCATGCCGCACGTGCTGTAGCAGTTCCTCGGACATGCCGTCGTGTGCACCGACATCCGGGCTGGTCTCCGGCAGGGGTTCGAGTTCCTGGCTTCATGTCATGGTGTGTCGGACATCCACCTTCGGTCAACCCGGTCCGCGACTCCGTCGCAACCGGGCGATGAGCAGGGCGTAGATCACGACGTTGAAGAAGACGAGCGCGAGGCCCAGCCACACGCGGGTCGTCTCCCAGTCGCCCGGGTACAGCAGGCCCCCCACATAGTGCTCGATGAAGCCACCGGAGTAGCCCTCCTGCCCGGCCTGCAGCCGGAGGTCCTGTTCGAGCGGAGTCAGCGGACATATCCACCCGACGAGTTCCAGCGCGGACCCGTACAGGAGACACGGAATGTGGATTGCAGCCAGTCTGGGAAAGAAGAACACGCCGAGGGCCCCCACCGACACGAACAGGACGAATCCCAGGTGTGCGATGAGGATCAGGTCGGCCAGCGTCGCCTGCAGCACGCGTCTCGACTCCCTGCAGCGGACATGTCACCTTGCCATCACGATCAAGTACACCGGGACGAGGTCACGGTCCCATCCACCGTGCCTCTTCAGCGGCGCCGCTGTGTCGCCACCCGGCTCGCGTCGAAACCGATCGACACTGCGGGTCGTAAGGGCGGTGGGCGGCACACGGACCCATGATGGCTTCCTCCGGTAGACATAGTTCGGGAGGGATCACCGAATGAAAGCGATACGCATCGTCCGGCCAGGAGAGCCCGACGTCCTGGAGCTCGCGGACCTGGAAGAGCCGGTACCGGGTCCCGGGCAGGTGCGCATCGACGTATACGGAACGGCGCTCAACCGGGCCGATCTCCTCCAGCGGCGAGGGGCTTACCCTGCACCGCCCGGGGCGCCCGTCGATATCCCCGGCCTCGAATTCTCGGGCGTAGTCGAGGACGTCGGCGAGGGCGTGGACGAGTCGGCGGTCGGGTCCTGGGTCATGGGCCTGGTGGGCGGCGGAGGCTACGCGGAGATGCTGGTCACCGAAGCCAACCACATCGTGCCGATGCCTCGAGGCCTGCAGTTCGTGGAGTGCGCGGCGGTGCCCGAGGCGTTCTGTACGGCCTATGATTCCCTCGTCCTTCAGGGTGGGTTGCAGCCGGGCCAGACGGTCATGATCCACGCGGCCGCGAGCGGTGTCGGGACGGCGGCGATTCAGGTGGCGAGAGCCTTCGGAGCGGCGAGGATTTTCGGGACCGCCTCGGCCGCGAAACTGGAGGCGCTGGAGCAGCGTGGCCTTTCCCTGGATGTTCCGATCGACTATCGCACGAAGTCCTTCCGCGATGTGATTCGCAAAGAGACCGACGGCAGGGGAGTGGATCTAATCCTGGATCTCGTCGGCGCGACGTACTGGACCGACAACATCGCGAGTCTGCGTACCAGGGGCCGGATCGTCCTCGTCGGCCTCGTGGGGGGCACGATGGCCCAACTCAACCTCGGTGTGTTGCTGCGGCGCCGGTTGCACGTGATCGGCACGGTGATGCGGTCCCGCAGTACAGACGAGAAGAGAGAGTTGGCGGAAAGCGTCCGGGCACACTTGCTGCCCCGATTCGAGTCCGGGGAGTTCTTCCCCGTCGTGGACCGCGTGTTCGATCTCCACGAAGCCGCGGAAGCGCATGCCTACATGGAGGAGAACCAGAACGCCGGCAAAGTGGTGCTGCGCGTTCGCAGCTGACCGAATCGTCTCATTCCGGCAGGCCGATCTCCTGCAGGCCCACGATCCCATCCTCCAGCCACTCGAACTCTCCATCGAGCACCTGCATGGCGATCCGGTACATCGCGTCGTCGTCGTTTGATCGCATGTTCCGGAATAGCGATTCCACCCGACGACGGGACGTCCGGCAATACACGTTGGCCAGTTCCCGCGCTCGTTCCGCCTCGGGGCGCCCGGTGCGGGCCAACATCTGCACCCGGCAGACGACCGCCGCCATCGCGAACAGCTCCGCAGCGATGTCGACGCCCCGGAACAGGAGCATCTGCTTGCGCTGCAGACCGGCTCCATAGCGTACCATCTTGTGGAACAGGGTTCGGGCCAGGCGGCGCGAGCCTCGATCGACGAAGCGCATGTGTCCCGCAAGTGAGCCGAACCTGCCGTACCCACGCACACGGGGAATCCATTGCCTGGGGTACCACACCGCGTAGAAGGCAATAATCCGGGGCAGCAGCTTGAGTTTCTGGCCAACACTCAGATCGCCTTCGACGAGCGGACCCGCGACCTGCAGGTGTCGATCCACCGCCTCACGGGCGATGAAGAGCCGCATGATCTCGCTCGAGCCCTCGAAGATGCGGTTGATGCGGAAGTCGCGAACCATCCTCTCGGCCGGGACCGGCTTCTCGCCCCGCGAGAGCTTCGAGTCTGCCCGCTCGTACCCGCGACCTCCGAGCGCCTGGACCATCTCGTCGAGGACCGTCCACCCCGTTTCGGTGTTGTAGAGCTTGGCGAGTGCCGCCTCCAGGCGAATGTCGAACTCCCCGCGATCCACCATCAGGGCCGACAACTCAGCGACGGCCTCCATGGCCAGGGTCTCGGCAGCGATGTAGGAGATCTTCTGCGCGACGGCCTCGTGCCGCCCGACCGGCTGACCCCACTGGACCCTCTCGTTTCCCCATTCCCTCGTGAACCTGAGGGCCGTCTTCCCGCTTCCGACGGCGGCGGCCGGAATCGACAGGCGGCCCGTGTTCAACGTAATCAGGGCGAGCTTGAGCCCCCTGCCTTCGTCCCAGAGCAGGTTCTCCACCGGTACGCGAACGTCGGTGAACCTGATGTTCGCGTTCTCGATCCCGCCCATACCCATGAAGTGGTTGCGCGCGGTGATCTCGACCCCGTCCCAGTTCATTTCGACGATGAACGCCGAGATCCTGCGTGAGTCCGGGTGCCGGGCCATGACCACAAGGAGTTCGGCGATGGTGCCGTTCGTGGTCCAGAGCTTGTCGCCGTTCAGCACGTAGTGGGTCCCGTCCTCACTCAGCTCCGCCGTCGTGCTGAGTCTCGCCGGGTCCGATCCCACGTCATCTTCCGTGAGAGCGAACGCGGAAACAGCCCCGTCCGCCAGGCGCGGGAGATAGCGCTGTTTCTGCTCGAGTGTACCGAACATCTTCAGGGGTTGTGGAACCCCGATCGACTGGTGGGCGGAAAGCAGAGCGACCAGGCTGCCGTCGACGCTGCCCAACGTCGCCATCACCTGGTTGTACTCGGTCTGACCGAATCCCAACCCTCCGTATTCCTCCGGGATCTTCATCCCGAACGCTCCCATCCGGCGGAACTCGTCTATGACTCGAGGAGGGATCTTGCGGTTCCGATCGATCTCTTCCGAATCCACCGTGCGAAGAAAGACCTCGAGGTCGGCGAGGAAGGCGCGGCAGCGCTCTCCGATGAAATCATCCGGATCCGGATACGGGTCGATCAGGTCGAGTTGAAAATCGCCGAGGAACATGTCGCGAACGAAAGTCGCCTTGTCCCACTTCTTCTGTCGGGCGGACTCTGCCACACGCCGAGCCTCTTCCTCGCTGACCTGCACCTGCTCCCGAGGCCTCTTCTTCTCCGGATCGGACATGAGTAATCATCCATTCTGGCGGCGATTGGAACCGATCGCGCCGGAAAACGTTTTCGAGCCCGGGAGAGTCAGTCGACCCGGACGGCAGTTGAGGAGGAGCGTACGACGCGCGCGAAGAAGCATATCACCGTGTGCCCCGATTTCGCTCCCCCGACGGGCCGCCTGGCGGTGCAGTCGCCGCCGGGCTCGACTACTATACCGGTCCGCGCCTCGATCAGGTTCCAGGCCGCTTCCTGACCGATGGCGGTGGCGACGCGCTAGAGGAGCGGTTCACGAAATGAACGACGACACCAGTTCGCGGGGCATCGATTCATCGCGTGAGGCGATCGTCGACTCCCTGGACAAGATCAGACGGCGAACGCTCGACATCGTAGCGCCGCTCACGGAGTCCGGGCTGCGGGAGCAGCACTCTCCCCTGATGAGTCCGATCGTATGGGACCTTGGACACATCGCCGAATTCGAGGACCTCTGGCTGGTCGAGCGGCTCGGGGAAGTCGTCGGCGAGTCGTCGCTACCCGAGACGTTCGACGCGACTCGCACGCCGAGGTCACGTCGCGGCCAGTTGGATCTTCCCGGCCGGGACGCAGTCCTGGCCAGGTTGCAGGAGGTACGGGAACTGACGTTGGACACGTTGGGTCGGGTTGACCTGTCAGGGTCGGGTAACCGTCTCCTGGAGAGTGGATTCGTGTACGAACTGGTACGGCAGCACGAGGCCCAGCACCAGGAGACCATATTGCAGACACTCTCGCTGATGGAGAGCGAGCCCTATGTGCCAGCCTCTCGCAGGCGGTTCAATCCACAAGGCCATGGGACGATGGGTGTGTCCATCAGAGTTCCGGCCGGGCCGTTCGAAATGGGGGCGCCTTCCGGGCCGTTCGCCTACGACAACGAGTACCCGCGCCACACCGCAAATGCCGGCGCCTTCGAGATCGGCCGTTTCCCGGTGACGAACGGCGAGTATCTCGAGTTCATGGCGGCCGGCGGATACGACGACCCGGGGCTGTGGTCCGATGCCGGGTGGTGCTGGAAAGAGGAGGCCGGTCTGGCGGCGCCGGAATACTGGCGCCCGATCGGCGTCGGAGGCCGACTTTCCTCGATGGAGGCGGCGGAAGTGGCGCGCTCCGGTGGGACGGGCGCCTGGGAGCGGGCCACGTCACTGGGAGCTGAGCCCCTTCGGCCCGGTGAACCGGTTATTCACGTCTGCCAGTACGAAGCCGAGGCCTATGCACGGTTCGCCGGGGCGAGGCTGCCGACCGAGGCCGAGTGGGAGAAGGCGGCGGCCTGGGATCCTGATACGGGCGACTCATTCCCGTATCCCTGGGGGAAGCTGCCTCCGTCAGCGCCTCACGCCAACCTCGATGCCGAGGCGTTCGGTGTAGCTCCGGCCGGGGCGTTTCCCGCGGGTCGTAGCCCCGTGGGGTGCGAGCAGATGCTCGGTGACACCTGGGAGTGGACGTCGTCGACCTTCGGCGGCTACCCCGGTTTCCAGGCCTATCCGTACGACGAGTACTCGGCCGTTTTCTTCGGTGCTGAGTACGTGGTGCTGCGGGGTGCCTCCTGGGCCACCGATGCCGGGGTCGCCCGCAACACGTTCCGGAACTGGGACTATCCGATTCGCCGCCAGATCTTCGCCGGATTTCGTCTCGCCCGCGGGCCCGCCGGATGAGGGAGAATGCGACGGGATCGCGGATCGTTCTGCGCAATACGCTCCGCGAGCACCAGAGCCCGTACGACCTGCGGGGGGACGCGAGGGCCGGCCTGTCGTCCATCCCGAAGATCTTGCCGTCCAAGTACTTCTACGACGCCCGGGGCTCGCACCTGTTCGAGATGATCACTCGTCTGCCCGAGTACTACCTGACGCGGGCCGAGACCGAGATCCTGGAACGGGAAGCCGGGCGACTCGTCGCGCAGGTGGAGCCACGGATCCTCGTGGAGTTCGGATCCGGGGCCGCCAGGAAGACCCGGATCCTCCTCGACGCCATGCTCGAGCGCGGGCTCCTTGAGGGATACGGGTCGGTGGATGTGAGCGCCGAGGCCTCGCGCCATGCCGCTGACAGCCTGATAAGAGACTATCCGAGCATCAGGGTCGAGGGTGTGATCGGCGATTTCGAGCGTCCCAGGGATCTGCCTTTCGCGGGACGACCGCGACTGATGGCCTTTCTCGGCTCGACCATCGGTAACCTGGAGGTCCAGCAGGCTACCGCGTTCCTGATTTCGATCCGGAAGGAGATGACCGCGGCGGATGCCTTTCTGGTCGGCTTCGACCTGGTCAAGGACGTGGATGTTCTCGAGTCCGCCTACAACGACGAGGCGGGCGTAACGGCGAAGTTCAATCTCAACGTGCTGAGAGTGCTCAATCGAGAGCTCGGGGCTTCGTTCGACCCCCAGACGTTTCGCCACCGGGCGGTCTGGAACGCCGTCGACTCGCGCATCGAAATGCGCCTGGAATCGGCGG
>Ga0209567_10002039_pt1 | contig 9997 bp, 10 predicted proteins | sample COG_12_FD_184756 | JGI IMG/M metagenome (GOLD analysis project Ga0209567, IMG submission 184756) | Pelagic marine sediment microbial communities from the LTER site Helgoland, North Sea, for post-phytoplankton bloom and carbon turnover... | ecosystem: Environmental > Aquatic > Marine > Neritic...
TGGCGGAGAAGGACCTGGCCTGGGCGCTCCAGCTCGCGCGCCAGTCCGGCGTGACGCTTCCGGTGGGCGGGCTGGTGTCCCAGCTGATGGCGCGCCTCTACGGGGTGGAGGACGAGGGGCGCCGATGAGCGATCGCGCGCGCCTCGCTCCCGCGTCCCGCGAGCGGCGCTCCCACGCGGAGCGGACCGCGGAGACCCGAGCGCGCATCATGGACGCTGTGGTGGAGAGCATCGCGGAGGTGGGGTTCCAGCGGACCACCGCCACCGAGATCGCGCGCCGCCGCGGCATCGGGACGCGCACCGTCATCATCGTCAACACCTCCATCGCCGGCGCCTACGCGCGTCTGCACGACATCCCGCTGGAGACGGATCTGGTCATCGCTCATCACATTCATGACGGCATACTCGATGCCGCCCGGCGACATCGGGCCGATCTGCTGGTCATGGGTTGGAAGGGGTACACGAATACGCGGGAGCGCATGTTCGGCGAAGTCGCGGATCAGGTAATCCGTCATGCGCCTTCGGACCTGCTGCTGCTGAAACTCGAGAAGGGGGCAGAACTGAAGCGCGTGCTGTTCCCGACGGCCGGAGGTCCGAACGCGCGTCTGGCGGCAGAGATGCTCGGGGCGCTTGAGGAAAGTCTGGAGCTCGAGCTCACCGCCTGCTATGTCGTACCTCCCGGGGCCTCGTCGGAGGAGATGACCGACGCCGAGCTCCGGGTCGACCAGGCCATCTTCCGGTTGGGCGGCGTAGCCGACGCTCAGATCATTCAGTCGAAGTCGATCGCGGGCGGAATAGCCAAGGCGAGCCGCGACTATGACCTGGTCGTTCTGGGCGCCGCGCGCGAGCCTCTGTTCCAACGTGTGCTGTTTGGCGAGATTCCCGAGAAGGTGGCGCGTTACTCGCCAGCTTCGGTGATGGTGGTGAAGCGGTACGAAGGAGCGGTCAAGTCACTCCTCAAGCGCGCCCTCGGCTGAGCGCGACGGATGTGAATGTTTGCCAGATTCGCCCTCGCGGCCATGTTTGGGGGGAAGGCGGGACTGTCCGCGACCGACGCCTGTGGAGTGAGTCGGAGTTGTTCTATCTCCTGCCCCCACTGCAACTTGTGGGGCCACCAGACCGGAACGGCCGCCGGGGAGGCAACGCTGGTCCGCTACGTGCGGTGGTGAGGACTTCCGGGCGACGACGTCAGGTAGACGGAGGGTAGAGGCCATGTCGCAAATTACGCCGAGCGCCGCCCACGTTTTTCATTCTCTCAGCTTTAGAGGCGGGCCGGTCCGGTTCAGCATGGACGAGGTCGGTCGGATCGTGTACATCCCCACCGAGCCCACCGAGATGACGATCGTCGGCGCGGACGCCGTGCCGGAGCTTTCGGTCCGCCTCCCCGCCAACAGCCGCGTCTGGGTGGTCGGGAACGTGGTCCACTTCCCCACCGGAGCATCGGCGGGTCACGAACAGCTGTGAGCGATCTCGGCGGTCGCGCAGCGATCGTTTGCGGCAGCACGCAGGGTATCGGACGCGCGTGCGCCGTCGAGCTGGCCCGGTCGGGAGCCAGCGTGACACTGGTGGCCCGTGATGCGGACTCCCTCCAGAGCGTCGCCGCGGGGCTGCCGAGCGATCGCGGTCAGACTCACTACGCCGTCGTGGCCGACTTCGCGTCCCCCCGCGACGTGCAGGAGGCCGTCGCCGCGCACGTTGCGGCCTTGGGCCCGGTCGATATCCTGGTCAACAACACCGGCGGTCCGCCCGGCGGCCCCATCCTCGATGCCACCCACGACGACTTCATGCGCGCGCTCGCCATGCACGTCGGCGCCAACCAGCTGCTGGCTCAGGCGGTCGTCCCCGGAATGAAGCACTCGGGATACGGACGGATCATCAACATCATCTCGACGTCGGTGCTCAGGCCCATTCGGGGCCTCGGCGTCTCTAACACCACCCGCGCCGCGGTGGCCAACTGGGCTCGCACCCTGGCCGACGAGCTGGGTCCGTTCGGGATCACGGTGAACAACGTCCTTCCCGGCTATACGTCCACGGCCCGGTTGAGCTCGCTGATCGAGAAAGCGGCAGCCAAGCGGGACGTGACGCCCGAAGAGGTAGTATCCGACTGGGAGGCCACGATTCCACTTCGCCGCTTTGCCGAGCCGGCTGAGATCGCGGCCGTGGTCGGATTCCTGGCCGGCCCGGAAGCAGGCTACGTGAGCGGCGTCAATCTCCCGGTCGACGGCGGGCGCAGCGCCGCGCAATAGCAGGCGCCTGCAGCTGGCGCGAAGAGACAATGGTTCGAATACGCGTAACACACGAGCGCGCAGCTGAGGCGCCGGAACGATGCTCGACCTAGCCAACTACGTCGGTGGAGAGCTGGTACCGCCCATCGACGGCGAGTACCTGGACAACATCGATCCGGCCACCGGAGAGGTTTATTCACTCATCCCTGACAGCGGCGGGGATGACGTTCAGCGGGCGGTCGATGCCGCCGCGGACGCGTTCCCCGCCTGGTCGCGGACTCCCGCCGTTGAGCGCAGCCGGATGCTGCTCGCGATCGCCGATCTGATCGAAGACAACCTGGAAGAGCTGGCGCTGGCCGAGTGCGTCGATACGGGCAAACCACTGGCCCTGGCTCGCACGGTGGACATTCCGAGGGCGATCGCCAACTTCCGTTTCTTCGCCACGGCCATCCTCCATACCAGCTCCGAATCGCACACGACGGATGGAGTGGCGCTCAACTATACGCTGCGGAAGCCGTTCGGCGTGGCCGGACTGATCTCGCCGTGGAACCTGCCGCTGTACCTGCTGAGCTGGAAGATCGCTCCGGCCATCGCGAGCGGGAACACGGCGGTCGCCAAACCGTCGGAGATCACGCCGATGACCGCGTTTCGGCTCTCCGAGCTGTGCGTGGACGCCGGCCTCCCGCCGGGCGTTCTCAACATCGTGCACGGAACCGGCCCCAAGGCGGGGACCGCGATCGTCGATCACCCCGGCATCAAGGCAATCTCGTTCACCGGCAGCACGGTCACCGGAGCCGAGATCGCGCGGCGAGCGGCTCCTCGCTTCGTGAAACTGTCGCTGGAGATGGGGGGAAAGAATCCGAACATCGTGTTCGCGGATGCCGACCTCGACGAGGTACTCGCGACCGGCATTCGCTCCTCGTTTTCCAACCAGGGCCAGATCTGCCTCTGCGGCTCCCGTATCCTGGTCGAGGCGCCCGTGTACGAGGAATTCCTCGAGCGTTTCGTGGCGGAAACCCGCCAGCTGAAGGTGGGCGACCCGTTGGAGCCTGACTCGGACCAGGGGGCAATCGTCTCCCGGGCTCAGCTCGACAAGGTCCGCCATTACGTGGAGCTGGCTCGTGAGGAAGGCGGATCTATCCTCACGGGTGGCGTGGAGCCCTCCGTAATGCCAGAGCGCTGCCGTGGCGGCTACTTCTTCCAGCCGACGGTGATCGCGGGCCTCGATACCGGCTGCCAGGTCAATCAGGAGGAAATCTTCGGCCCCGTGGTCACGGTGATTCCCTTCTCCGGCGAAGCGCAGGCGGTGGAGTACGCGAACAGCACCGAGTACGGGCTCGCGGCGTCGATCTGGACCCGAGACCTGGGGCGTGCCCACCGGGTCGCGGAGCAGGTGGAGTCGGGGATCATCTGGGTGAACTGCTGGATGCTGCGGGACCTGCGGACGCCGTTCGGCGGGATGAAGAACAGCGGCGTCGGGCGCGAGGGCGGTGACGAGGCATTGCGCTTCTTCACCGAGCCCAAGAACGTGTGCGTCAGAATCTCAGACTCGACGACAGGATCGTGATGACCGACCAGTCCACTTCCGGCGCCGGCCGGCCGGCCGACGTGATGAGCGCTCGCGGGCCGTCCCCCATGGGTGCGTATCCGCACGCCCGGCGCGTCGGCAGCTTTCTTTTCCTTTCCGGCCTGGGGCCGCGTCAGGGAGACAACGATAAGATTCCGGGCGTAGAGCTCGACGCCGAGGGACGCATCGTGTCGCACGACATCGAGGCGCAGTGTCGCGCCGTGTTCGGAAACGTGCGCTCCGTGCTCGAGGATGCCGGATCGGCGTGGGAGAACATCGTGGACGTCACCGTGTTTCTCACCGACATGGCGCGCGACTTCCCGATCTACAACCGGGTCTACGCGGAATACTTCGGCGACATCCTGCCCACCCGTACGACCGTGGAAGTGGGAGCACTGCCGAGCCCGATCGCGATCGAGCTCAAGGTAATCGCGACGATCTGAGCGTCGGGATTCGGGCGCCGGAGGCCGGTCGCGCGAGACCTCGCGCTACATTTGGTCGCGGATCGCCCACAAGTCCGGAAACACCGGATTGAACAGGGACGCCCGCAGGAAGGCCACTCCGGGCGAGCCACCGGTTCCCGGCTTATGGCCGATCGTCCGCTCCACCATCTTCACGTGCCGGTAGCGCCACTCCTGCAGACCCTCGTCGAAATCGGTCATGAGCTCGAGGAGGATCGCGACGTCGGGCCGGGTCCGGTAGAGACGCAGGATCTCCTGCTGAACTGCCTCGTCGGGAACGTTCGGATCGGGGGGCGCCTTGGCCCGGACCTCCGAGGGGATCTCCACACCCTGGGTCTCGAGGAAGTCGTAGAAGTGATCGACGACCGACGGCTGCTCCAGCCGTGCCTCGAGGCGGGCGATCGCGGCCGGGTTGCCCTCGTGATATTCGAGCATCTCGGGTCGCTTGAAGCCGAGCAGGAACTCCAGCTCCCGGAACTGCGGCGACTGAAAGCCGGAAGCGGCTTCCAGGCGGTCGCGGAAGGTCATGAAAGACATCGGTGACATCGTCTCCAGGATGTCGAGCTGCGCGACCAGCGTCTTCATGACCATGCGCGTGCGCTTGAAGGTGGCGATCGCCCGGAACAGCTCTCCCGCCGACAGGTTGCGGTTGATCTTGTCGACCTCGTGCAGCAGGAGTTTGAACCACAGCTCGTATACCTGGTGGATGATGATGAACAGCATCTCGTCGTGTTCGGGCGGCTCGGACTTCGTTCGCTGGAGACTCAGAAGCTCGTCCAGCTCCAGGTAGCTCGAGTACGTATGCGATTTCGACATTTCGTTCCTTCGCTCGGCGTAGGCGGTCAGAATGCGAGCAGCGACGCGATCAGCGCGACCGCGAGCAGCGCCAGGATCAGCGCGATGCCGCGGTTCTGCCGCCTAGCCCGCTCCACCGCCTGCGCGTATGGAATAGTGGAAAAGGTGACCAGCGAGTAGATCGGCACGAACCAACGCGGAAACAGGCGGTGCGCCGCGCGCCCGAGCGCCTTGCGCATCAAGAAGGCCGGCGAAGCGACCCGATCCCGCATCTCGACGAAGTTCGTGATCGCCAGGTTGGCCAGCGCGTCGGTGTCGGGCCTACGGGATGACGCGAAGTCGTCGAACGCCGCTTCGAGGTCGCCCGGGCGCCGCCGCATGACCCGGTCCAGAATCTCACAGTCCTCGAACGATGCGTTCATGCCCTGTCCGTAAAACGGGACCACCGCGTGCGCCGCGTCGCCGATCAGGACCACCTTGCCGCCCACGTTCCACGGGGCACAGCGCACGGTCACAAGGGAGCTGGTCGGGTTGGCGATGTAGTCCTCGACGAGCGAGGGCATGTGCGGCACCGCATCGGGAAACTGGCGGGTGAAGAACGACTCGATCTCGGGTTCGGTACGCACGGCCGCGAAGCTGTTTTCGCCCTCGAAGGGCCAAAAAAGCGTGCACGTGTACGAGGCGTCCGCGTTGGGCAGCGCGATCATCATGAAACCGCCGCGCGGCCAGATGTGCAGCACGTCGCTCTCCATTCGGAAACCGCCGTCGTCGGCCGGCGGGATGGTGAGCTCTTTGTAGCCATGGGTGAGGAAGTCCTGCCGGTAGTCGAACCGATCGCGGCGCTGCAGGCGAGCGCGCACGGCGGAGAAGGCGCCGTCCGCCCCGATGACCGCGTCCGCGTCGAGGACTTCGGACCGACCGTCGGCGCGTTCCACCTGTACCGAGGGCAGCTCCGGGTCCACATCCGTGCAGCGGGCGCCGAAGTCGAGCTCGACGCCGGCGTAGGTGGCGGCGCTCTCGAGCAGACGAATGTTGAGCCCCTCGCGCGAAATCGAGTTGATGACCTGGTCGGCCTCGGTCCCGTAACGCTGGAAGCTCAACGCCCCGTCGGCCGCGTGCATCAGCCGCCCCCGCATCTGCACGGCGTCGGCCAGCACTTCGTCCGCCACACCGACCTCGCGCAGGGCCGCGATCCCGCGGGTCGATAGAGCGAGGTTGATCGAGCGCCCGCCGGCGAAGCCGTCCGCGCGCGGATCCGGACGCTTGTCGATCAGGCGCACCCGGTGACCCGCCCGGCCCAGATAGCAGGCCATCAGAGACCCGGCCAGACCCGCCCCCACGATGACGAACCGCGGTCCCGACTCGCTCATCGGCCTCCGTCAGCCCCCGACCGCGGAGAGCACGCGGGAGAACCGCCACACCTCGTGGAAGGTGTTGTACAGCGGAGTCGGAGCCGCCCGGATCACGTTCGGCTCGCGGAAGTCGCAGATCACTCCGGCCTCTTCCAGGGCCTGCTCGCACTCGCGCGCGTTCTCGTGGACCAGCAGCGAGAGCTGGCAGCCACGCTGGGCCGGGTCGCGCGGCGTGATGATCTCGTAGCGGCCGCCCGGCATCCGGTCCACCAGGTACTCCAGGTAGCCCGTGAGGCGTTCCGACTTCCGGCGCAGGGCCGGCATGCCGGCCTCGTCGAACAGGGCGATGGAAGCGAGGAGCGGCGTCATGGCGAAGATGGGCGGGTTGCTGATCTGCCAGCCATCTGCGCTCGGAACCGGCTGGTACTTTGGAATCAGCTGCAGCTTGAAGCGCGACTCCGGGTCGTTCCCCCACCAGCCTCCGAAGCGGAGCCTCTCGGTGTCGACGGCGTGCTTCTCGTTAATGAAGCACCCTGCGATCGATCCGGGGCCGGCGTTGACGTACTTGTAGTTGCACCACACCGCGAAGTCGACATCCCACTCGTGTAGCCGGAGCCCCGCGTTGCCGGCCGCGTGGGCGATGTCGAAGCCCACCATGCAGCCGTGGCTCTTCGCTGCGGCCGTGATGCGCCGCATGTCGAACAGCTGCCCGCTGAGGAAGTTCACCCCGCCAAGCATCACGGTCGCGATCCGGTCCCCCTGTTCATCCAGGAGCCCGAGGATGTCCTCGATACGGATCCAATGTTCGCCGTCCCTCGGTCCGATCGTCACCAGTCCATCGTCCGGATCGATGCCGTGGTGCCGCAGGTGGGTGCGAACGGCGTAAGTGTCCGACGAAAAAGCGGGCGCCTCCATGAGGATCTTGTAGCGCTTTGGCGTAGGTCGGTAGAAGCTGACCAGCATCAGGTGGAGGTTGACCGTAAGGCTGTTCATCATCACGACTTCCCCGGGTTCCGCGCCCACCAGCCGGGCTCCGGACTCGCGAAAGTTCTCGTGGTAGCTGTACCAGGGATGCGCGGCGCGCTGGTGACCCAGGACTCCCAACTCCGCCCAGTCGTCCAGCTCCCGCTCGATGAGGTCGCGAGTGCGCCTCGGCTGCAGGCCCAGTGAATGGCCGGCGAAGTAGATCAGCGGCTCACCGTCCGGCCCGGCCGGCAGGTGGAACGCGTCGCGGTACGGCGCGAGCTCGTCTCCCCGATCCAGCTCCCGGGCGAACGACTCTTCAGGTCGGTACTCGGGAGGAGCGGTGGTGTCCGTCATACGTCGGGCGCACTCACGGTTCGTAGCTCGCGCGGTCCAGCTGGAGGAACTCGAGGGCCGTCCCGGCCAGCAGCCGCTCGCGGGTCGCATCCGACAGATCGCTCATCGATTCGATCAGCTGTCCCGGCACGGCCTCGCCGAGCGGGAACGGATAGTCCGAGCCGAGCGCCACGCTGTCGGCCCCGACGAGGCCGATCAGGTATCGAAGCGCGTCGGCGTCGTGGACGAGCGAGTCCAGGTAGAAACGACCCATGAAGGAACGGGGATTCGCCATGCTGTGGGTCGCGCAGAGGTCGGGACGCACCTCGTAGCCGCGCTCGATGCGCCCGATGGTGCCAGGAAAGGAACCGCCCCCGTGCGCGAAACCGATGCGGAGATCGGGCAGCCGCTCCAGCACTCCCCCGAACATCACCGAGCAGATGGCGACCGCCGACTCCGTCGGCATCCCGACCAGCCACGGAAGCCAGTACCGCTCCATGCGCTCCCGGGCCAGCATGTCCCAGGGGTGAACGAACACCGCCGCACCGAGCTGGGCGGCGGCTTCGAAGATGGGAAACAGGTCCGGGTGGTCGAGATTCCAGCCGTTCACGTGAGAGCCGATCTCGACCCCGGCGAGCCCGAGCTCCCGGACGCAACGCTCCAGCTCGCCGATCGCCAGGTCGGTGCTCTGCATCGGGATGGTGCCCAGTCCCGCGAAACGGGTCGGATGCCGTTCCACTACCGACGCGATGTGGTCGTTGAGCAGCCGGGAGAGATCCAGCGTGTCCTCGGGCTTCGCCCAGTAGCTGAACATCACGGGCACCGTGGAGAGGACCTGAACGTTCACGCCATCGGCATCGCACTCCCGGATCCGCGTGTCCGGATCCCAGGTATTGTCGCCGATCTCGCGGAAACTCTGGTCATCGATCATCATGCGCGCGGCGCAGGGCCGGTGGTGTTCCAGCCTCACGAACCCCCCGTACCCGTAGCGCTCGGCCAGGTCGGGCCAGCTCTCGGGCAGGATGTGGGTATGAAGATCGATCTTAAGGATCGTGCGTCCGTCCGCTGTGTGTTGGGTGGATCCGTGGCCGGTCGATCAGAACTCCGGCGCCTGGGGCACTTCTTTTACGGTCCCGCAGCCCTTGCAGGTCCGCAGCTCTTCGCTGGCGAAGAACTCCTCGAAGCGCGGCTTGATCTCGGTCGCCAGATCCGTCAGGTAGAACTCCACGTCGTGCAACAGCTCTCCACACCCGCTGCAGTACCACACGAAGTGGTCGTTTTCGCCTTCGGGTCGGGTGTACTCGAGCACGAGGCCCACCGTGTTCGCCTTACGGGTCGGACGGTGCGGCATCCACGGCGGCAGAATGACAATCTCGCCCTCGGCGATGGGTATGTCGCGGCGTGTCCCGTCGTCCTCGATCACTTTCACGTACATGTCGCCTTCGAGCTGGTAGAAAAACTCTTCAGTCGGGTTGATGTGAAAGTCGTTTCTGTGGTTGGGACCCCCGATGACCATGACCATGAAATCGGTGTCTTTCCAGACGACCTGATTGCCGACCGGCGGCTTCAGAAGGTGCCGGTTCTCGTTGATCCAGCCCATGAGATTGATGGGGCCTTTCGCCTTCCCCATGACCTGCCTCGCATGCTGAGATTCACTATGAAAGCGCTGTCGTCCGTGGACAGATCGTGCCGATAATGCGGTCAGGCAAACGTACGGGCGACTCGCTTCGGGTGTCAATTTGACGGACCATTGGAGGGAGAAGAGCTTCATCGCTTCTCTTGGAGGAGCCCGAGGATGCCACAAACACCTGAACAACGCATTCGTGCCTCCAACTCGGCGGCCGAGAACCCGGACGGCCGCTATGTCATCTACTGGATGACGGCCGCTCGACGTTCGAGCTGGAATTACGGCCTACAGCGGGCCGTTGAACGCGCGAGGGATCTCGGCAAGCCTCTGGTCGTCCTCGAGGCGCTGCGCTGCGATTATCCGTGGGCCAGCGATCGCTTCCACGCCTTCGTCATCGGGGGTATGCGAGACAACGCCGCGGCGTTCGAGGGCTCACCCGTGCGTTACCTGGCATACGTCGAGCCATCGCCCGGAGCTGGTCGCGGACTTCTCGAGGCGCTAGCGGCGTCCGCCTGCCTCGTCGTCACGGACGATTATCCGGCGTTCTTTCTTCCGCGAATGATGCTCGCTGCCGGGGCGCGGTTGAGTGTCCGCCTCGAGGCGGTGGACTCGAATGGCATCCTCCCGCTTTCGGTACCGGGCCGGACGTTTTCGACCGCTCACTCGTTTCGG
>Ga0209567_10002040_pt1 | contig 9993 bp, 8 predicted proteins | sample COG_12_FD_184756 | JGI IMG/M metagenome (GOLD analysis project Ga0209567, IMG submission 184756) | Pelagic marine sediment microbial communities from the LTER site Helgoland, North Sea, for post-phytoplankton bloom and carbon turnover... | ecosystem: Environmental > Aquatic > Marine > Neritic...
TTCAACACTCCAATACTCCATCACTCCAGTACACCAGGGCCGAGACCTTCAAAAATTTTCGGCAACTTTAAAATTTCCTTCGTATTGGTTATAGTTCCGAAATTTACAGTGCTCAATGGAATTGAGGTACGATCAACTCCTCGGAAGTGAATTGTCATCCTAAATGAGAGGTATTATAAAAAGAACCTATCTTTATATCAGAAAATATTGCCTATATTGTTTTTCGATATTACGGGCTCATAAAAAAAACAACCGTATCAGGATAAACGATGAAATAAAAAAAATTCTATTCATTCGAATTGATAGAATCGGAGATCTTATCCTCTCTACGCCTGTCTTAAGAAATCTGAAAAATGCTTTCACCGGCTGCGAACTAACTGTTCTTGCTAGTAACTCCAACCATTCTATCTTGTTTAATAATCCATATGTCGATAGGGTTATCGTATATAACCAAAATCAGAATTTCTTTAAAAAACTATCAACCGTTATTAAATTAAGGGCTTTCGACTTTGACTATGCAATTGATCCTTATCCCGATTATGAGCTTACTACCGCTCTTATTGCTCTAGTCAGCGGTGCTAAAGGAAGACTTGGTTATGGTTCATACGGCCGTGAGGTGTTTTTTAATATAAATGCGCCTGCCCCCACGTCTGACAGACATTTTATCGATTTAACACTGGATGTCCTCAAACCTATTGGCGTCACAATCAAAGACAAAGTTCCGGAAATTTTTTTATCGGAAACAGAAAAAGAATGGTCGAGATTTTGGATTCAAAATAACCAAATTGGGACCAAACCAATTGTAGGTATCCATCCAGGGGCTTATTACGAAAGCCAGCGATGGCCGGCGGAAGACTTCTCTGTTCTGGTTAATAAATTACAAAAAAAAAGCAGCCAGCTGGATTTTATACTGTTCGGCGGCCCGGAAGATTCGGATTTAGTTGATCGGATTAGATCAAAGATCCACGCGAGGGTCCCTACCTTTATTACCAAAGATCTTCGTCAATTTATTAGCCTATTATCTACCTGCGCCATTTTACTATGCAATAACTCCGGCCCGATGCACACTGCTGTGGCACTGAAAATTCCGACGCTTTCTTTCATGGGGCCCACCGAAAAGGATCGATGGATGCCCGTTGGCCGTAATCACAAGGTGCTAAGAATCGATGATTTAGCGTGCATTGGTTGCAATGAAGGTTATTGCCCTAAAGAAACTCATGATTGCATGCGTTTGATAACGCCTTCCATGGTAATGGATTCTTTAAATAAACAAGTTAGTTCGCTTCGCTCACAATTGGAATGATGGAACAATGGAATGATGGAATATTGGGTTACTGTAGGAATTAGAATGATATTATTCCTTCAACCCAACGTTCCATGATTCCAACATTCCATCATTCCATATAGACGGCATAAAACCAGTGTCGTTAAAAACTGCATGATTTCAATATATTATAGAAATTCCGAGACGTTAAATTAGATCGATGTGAAAATTGTGTTGGTTATACTTTATATTACGGATTGAAGATGAAAGTCCTGTTTATCGCAGACACACAATTAGATAATCCGACCAGTGGAGCCGAACAGGTGCTCAATAAACAGGCCCTCGGTTTAAGTCAAAAAAATCTGGGTGTTTTTGCTATTACGCGCAAAAACGGGAATTCCGGCTGTGTTGAATACAACAATATCAATGGTGTTATAGATGGCTGCTACCGCGCGGATGCACAAAAGGTTATCCGTTTCTTCATTTCTCTTTTTAAAATTCCAGTCAGAATATTTAGCGAGTTTAAAAAAAATTCTTCGTTTATCGCCTCTATATGCCATCAACCCTTTACTTTTTTTTTCTTAATTATCAATGGGAAGTTGTCGGATATCCCTGTGCTTTATGTATTTCATTCACCAAACCATGAAGAATTTTTGCTGTCACTGGGAAACCGAAACGGTTACCGGGGATTTCCTCAGGCTTTAATCAGAAAAATGATCGAGGGGTTTTGCCTTCGCAGATCCAGGAAAATCATGGTTTTGAGTCAGTATATGAAACAAAAGGTGATGGACATTCACCGAATACCTGCAGATCGGATTGTTGTTAATCCTGGTGGGGTGGATCTTGATCGGTTTAAATCCTCTAACAATCGGAAACGATTAAAGGAAGAACTGCAATTCCCTGTCGGTAAGATCCACCTGCTAACGATTCGCAACCTGGAACCACGGATGGGCTTGGATAACCTATTAAAAGCCATTTTGTTATTAAAAGATAAAGAGAATACTGTCCATTTAATCATTGGCGGAGATGGGCCCGAGAGAAAAAACCTTGAGAACATGATTCAAGACTATGGATTGATCCACGATGTAACCATGACGGGCTTTATCCGTTCAGATCGATTAAGCAAGTATTACTGCGCAGCTGATTTTTTTATTTTGCCGACACATTATCTTGAGGGATTCGGCTTGGTTACCCCGGAGTCTATGGCTTGCGGAACACCGGTCATAGGAACTCCCGTCGGTGGAACGCGAGAAATATTATCAGGCTTTGATCCACAATTTCTTTTCGAAGACGTTACGCCTGAGGCCATGGCAGATGGGATTAAAAACAGCATTGAATCTCATTTCCAGTATCCGCACCGATATAACAGCTTAAGGCGTCGCTGCCGTGAATATGTAGAAAATAATTACTCATGGCAACGACATGTTGATCAGTTAAAATCGATGATTGATAAACTATTTGTATGAAACAAAATCAAAAATTAGCCCTTCTGTGAGAATCTTGATTTCGTATCAGCTTTTTTGACAATCGCTTCCTCCTTTTAACCGATACACTGCTCCTCAAACTTCATGACAAAAATATTACATATTATCACGCGCCTGGACATGGGTGGCTCTGCTCAGAATACCTTACTTGCCTGCAGTGAGCTGAGCGACAAATATGAGATCGTATTGGTGCACGGTCTTTCGGCTGAGTCGAATATGACCGATTCAGAGATGCGCGCTGTTCAAAAGGGAGTCGGTCATGCCGAGAAACGGGGCGTCAAATTTATTGATGTTCCTTCTCTTGTGAGACGAATAAGCCCTTTAAAAGATTTTCGAGCACTGTTATCTTTAGTTTGGGTATTATTAAAAGAAAAGCCGCTCATTGTTCACACTCACTCCTCCAAGGCTGGAATTTTGGGTCGTTTGGCAGCTAAATTGGCGGGTGTTTCGATCATTATCCATACACCTCACGGTCATGTTTTTTACGGACATTTTGGTCCGTTATCCTCCAAGTTTTTTCTGTGGATCGAAAAATGGTTTGCCTATATTTCAGATCGGATCATAGCACTGACCGAAGGGGAAAAGAAAGATTACATAAATCTTCGCGTGGGACGACCCGAGCAGATGTCAACGATTCACAGTGGCGTGGACGTTGCCTGTTATATGTCAAATCAAATCAACCTAATGGAAAAAAAGCGATCATTGGGACTGCTTTCAAATGCATATATCGTTGGCTTTGTTGGTTGGCTCCTTCCAATCAAAGGCCCGATGGTTCTGTTGCGCGCAATGTTGGAAGTTTGGAAGAAACATCCTGAAACCATTCTGGTATTGGTGGGCAAAGGCGAATTAGATGTAGAATTGAGGACTGAAGTGCTTCAATTAGATGTCAACAGTAAAGTAAAATTTTTGGGATGGCGTGATGATGTTGATGAAATTATGCAGCTAATTGATATCTTGGTCTTGCCGTCATTAAATGAAGGTATGGGTCGCGTCCTGGTTGAGGCTATGGCCGCCGGAAAACCGGTTGTGGCCAGCAGGGTCGGCGGAATTCCGGACTTGGTTAAAGATGAAAAAACCGGTCTTTTAGTGCCGCCAGGCGATGCGCGTGCGTTGGCCAACGCTATCTTGCGGTTGGTGAAAAATCCGTTGGAAGCAAAGGACATGGGAGCCGCGGGAAGATTATATTGTCACCGATTTGGATTGGAAGCGATGGTTGAAAAACTTGATGATCTCTACCATGAAATCATTCCTGCGCCGCAAAAAATCGTCAAACTAAAAAGTGAAGCGCCAGTTTTAGGAGCAAAAGCATGTCGCAACCTAGCCTCTGTATCCTACGCCAAAAAACAATCGCGAAACAAACCAACGCCACCCCATCCATCCACTGGTGCCAAGAAGCCCCATACGAATTCATAACAGGTGCGCGCGGAAAAAGCCCAAAGCTACATGAAGAGTTGGTATAAATATCTAAAGCAGGGACTTTCACGCAACCTGCCCCCGGACCGGATCTCCGATTATAGTAAGAAATCTGATTTCAAGGGTGATCTGACAAATGTTTATCCTTATTTGAAGCAGCATTGGCGCAAGGGTTTGTTTGGTTTTCTGCTTGTCATTTTTGCCTCGTTATTTACTTTTCCATCTCCTCTAATTACACGTTATCTGATTGATGAAGTTATATTGAACCATCAATTAGAACATTTGATCGGCGCTATTCTGCTGCTGATCAGCATCTTGGCAGCCGAAAAAATTGTACGCGTTTTTGAAGAATTTTATTTTGCACGCTTGGAACAACACATAACACTTGACATTCATCAGGACCTAATCTCACGGGTCCTGCGTTTGCCCAAAGCATTTTTCGATGACCATCAAACCGGATATTTAATGTCGCGTTTATCTGAGGATGTTGAGGGCCTGCGATGGTTTTTTTCAAGCTCGATGATTTATATCTTAAGTAACGTCATACGGTTCGTTGGAGGTATCGGCTTCTTATTTTATCTGGAGTGGAGACTATCCATAGCTGTTTTAATTTTCCTGCCCGGGCTGGGATTTTGTATTCGCTACTTTTCCAATAAAATTCACATTTTAAGCCATCAGAATATGGAGCAAAAGGCTAAGGCCTCAAGCCATTTGCAGGCATCATTGTCTAAGGCGGCTATGATAAAAGCATTTGCCTCAGAAAATCGTACACAAAGGCTTCTTATGTCAGCTTTGAAGAGCGTTTTTCAAGTCTCTTTGGAACTTACCACCGTAAACTCAATTGCGAATCTGTTGATCAATTCCATGCCTGGAATGGCACGGGCCGTTGTATTGGCAGCCGGCGCTATTTGGGTTATTAAAGGCCAGTGGACCCTCGGGTCTTTGCTGGCATATCAAGCTTACCTGGCATATGTATTCGGTCCGGCACAATTCTTGGCTACTGCCAACTTGCAACTCCAAAAAGCCCTGGCAGCCTTAAAACGTGTTTCAGTCATTTTTGACATCGTCCCCGAAGAGAATATGGGGACCGGCCAAAAAGTACAACGGTTGGCCGGCGACATTGAATTCAAAGACGTCTGCTTTGCCTATAATGGCTGCGAGCCGGTGCTCAAAGATGTTTGCCTTCATATTCACCCGGGTGAAAAGGTGGCAATTGTGGGTCCCAGCGGGGTAGGCAAGACAACTCTGTTAAGCTTGATTTTGCGTTTCTATCGACCTACCCGAGGTGAGATTTATTTTGATAATCAAGCCGCAGCGGAATATGAGGTGAGTTCGCTGCGAAAACGCATCGGGTATGTTTCTCAACAACCACGGCTTCTTGCCGGTACTATTATCGAAAACATCTGTTACGGCCACCCCGATGCAAGTATCGACCAGGTCGTACAAGCCTCCAGGGCAGCCGGTATTAAGGACTTTATTGATAATTTGCCGGATGGATATGAAACCAAAATCGGAGAAGAGGGGGTCAAGCTCTCTGAAGGGCAAAAGCAACGCGTTTCAATCGCCCGGGCTTTGATCAAGGATCCGGACATACTGATTCTGGATGAGCCTACCGCCGCACTGGACCACCAGACAGAAAAGTCAATCTTCGATGCCCTGCCCGAAATGATTCGGCGAAAGACCCTTTTTGTCGTCACCCATCGCCCTTCTACCATCCAGGAATCGGATCGAATATTTCTGTTGAAAGAAAACTGTCTTGTGGAAGCCGGATCCCACCAAGTCCCATTGGAATCCGGCGATTTCTGCGAATCAAGGGTTGTTTATCAGTAATTTGGCCGTCAAAATCAAGAAGATATCACGGCACAGATTTTGCTTATTAGGATACCCTTTATATCGTGTCCAAAACAGGTCGTACGGAAATACGTCTTCACTAAAAATTATATTTAGTAAAAATCAGAATATGGGGTAGAGCTATGCCAGATTATGATAAGCCCGTAGTGAATCCATTTGTCGTGCTGAGAGAGGAGTTCGATGACTGGGCCGTTCTTTTTAACTCGGACACCGGCGATGCAGTGGGCATTAACCCTGTTGGTGTTGCGGTTTGGAAATTAATGGACAAGCAGTGCAGTCTCGAAGAGATTGTAACCGAGATAGAAGACCGTTTTTCGGATGTACCCGCTGGGGCTAACCAGCACCTAAATGCATTTGTTAACGATTTGGCTGTGCGCGGTTTTGTAGGTTATGAACTGGATGGCGCATCACCATGACCAGACCATTTGTAACTAAGACAAAAAAGTCGATTCTAAGTATCATGCGCACGCCTCGCAGCGTCGATGTTGAAATTACCTCCCGCTGCAACCTGCGTTGTCGCTACTGTTATTATTTCGATAACCCGACTGTTGATTATCGGGACCTTCCCACTGAGGAATGGCTGCGATTTTTTGGGGAACTGGGGCGATGCGCCGTCATGAATTTGACACTGGCCGGTGGGGAGCCCTTTATCCGCAAAGATCTCCCCACCCTACTCGAGGGCATTGTTCGCAACCGGATGCGGTTTTGCATCCTGTCCAACGGCATGCTTATTGAAGATGAGATTTCCAGTTTTATCGGCAGCACGGGTCGTTGTGACTATGTTCAGGTTTCGCTAGACGGCTCAAATTCAAATGGGCATGATGCCTGCCGTGGCGAAGGGACATTCGCTGGTGCAATTCGGGGTATCCGGACATTGCAACGCCATGGAGTACCCGTGGCGGTGCGTGTGACCATCCATCGATCGAATATAGGTGATCTCAACAATATCGCCTGTCTGCTACTCGAGGAACTGCAGTTGCCTGCTTTTAGCGTCAACGCTGCCGGTTACCTTGGTTCGTGCCGTTCGAATGCAGACGATATCTTGCTGACAACTCAGGAGCGACAGGTAGCCATGGAGGCTTTGCTGCGTCTCTCGCAGAAATACCCTGGGCGCATTTCGGCGATGGCAGGTCCCTTGGCTGAAGCGCGGCAATGGCGGCAAATGGAAGATGCACGGGCGCAGACAGCATCGCCATTTCCGAACGGCGGCCGTTTAACCGCCTGCGGTTGTCCGACTAACAAAATTGCCGTGCGTGCCGATGGCGTGATCGTCCCTTGCTCCATGCTGGCACACCTAGAACTTGGCCATATCAACCGTGACTCGCTGGTCGACATCTGGCAGCGAAGTGCAGACTTAAACCGGCTCCGCCAAAGGCAGACGATCCCGCTGTCGGAACTTGAGTTTTGCGACGAATGCCCTTACATCCCCTATTGCACGGGTAACTGCCCGGGCTTGGCCTATTCTATAACCGGCCAAGTGGACCATCCCAGCCCCGATGCCTGTCTGAAGCGTTTTCTTGAAGCCGGGGGAAAACTCCCGCTGATAGATCGGTCCGAAAGACTTGACGACCCAGTAACCGCAACAACCTTGCAGTGAGGGCTTGGGCGCAATTTGAATGCTCTTTCTGTCCTGTGAAAAATATTTCAAGAAAGCGCTCTTCAATCGACGGAGAATTTCATTTCCTCGCTGGTGAAAATTGAGCACAATGGCAAAAAACAAACAAGATACGGCGGATAAGCCCACGTATCCCTTGAACCAGATCTACTTTTACCTGACACAAGGATGCAATTTGCGCTGCCGCCACTGCTGGCTGGCTCCCAAATTCGATGGCGACGGCAGCCGGTCTGTTACCCTGCCGGTGGAGTTCTTCGCAACAGTTATCCGCGAGGCTAAACCGTTGGGTTTGAGCGGGGTAAAGCTCACCGGCGGCGAACCCCTGTTACATACTCATATCCTGGAAATACTAAAATTAATTCAAAAAGAGGAACTTAACCTTACAATCGAAACCAATGGGGTAATCTGCGATTCCACGATTGCTCGTAAAATCGCTCTGTGTAGAAGTCCCTTTGTTTCAGTGAGCCTGGACGGAGCCGACCCTGAAACCCACGAATGGGTTCGAGGTGTGCCCTCATGTTATAGTGATGCCTTGAAAGCTGTGCGTCATCTGGTTGATGCCAAAATTGAAGTCCAACTCATTATGTCCCTTATGCGTTGCAACAAGGATGAGGTAGAGGCAATGGTATCCTTGGCTGAACGATTAGGTGTTGGTTCAGTTAAATTCAATATTGTCCAGCCAACAGCCAGAGGACATAAAATGCACGATGCAGGCGAGACCCTGACGATTGAGGAGCTTGTAGATTTAGGCCGATGGGTAGAGGATACGCTTGCCTCATCGACGCGTGTCCGTCTTTTGTACTCACATCCCTTGGCATTTCGCCCCTTTAGTAAAATTTTTAGCAGCAATAATGGTGGTTGTGGGGTTTGTGGGATTCTGAATATCCTCGGTGTGCTTGCTAATGGATCTTATGCTCTGTGCGGAATGGGAGCGACCGTGCCAGATCTTGTTTTCGGACACGCCGCTTCAGATCGTCTGGTGGATATCTGGAATGCCACACCCACTCTATTAAAGTTGCGAGAAGGGTTGCCTCACCGATTGGAGGGGATTTGTGGGAGGTGTTTAATGAAGGCCTATTGTTTGGGGAGCTGTATCGCCCAGAATTATTATTTGAGTAAGGATATCTGGGCGCCTTTTTGGTATTGCGTGGAGGCTCAGAAAAAAGGAATTTTTCCGAAATCGCGAATTTCTCCAGAGGCTATTGAAAGAAGTCAAAAGCGCCTCCAGCCTCCTGCACTTGGCTTAGGCGCTTAGCCTAGCAACATCGACAATTTGTTGTCGATGTGACTGGGTGCTTTGATATTTCAGAGGTTTCAGGTGTCAGGTGTTAAGGTTTCAGAGGACAGAGACCAGACGACAGAAGACAGATGGTGAAAACTGGAGGATGAAGCACCCTTACTGTCCTCTGTTCTCCGTCATCTGTTTGCTGACACCTGAAACCAAACACCCCTGGCCCAGACCTAACTATGTATGAATCTGAAAGATAAGACATTATTGGGATCTCTTGCAGCGAACAGTAAGAATCCGTCATATCATACCAGGGCGGGCTGAAACCAAATTCGCGGAACAAAAACGGTTTAAAAAGTTAAGCCTATGTGCATAAGTTTACAGGTGAATTTTCATCACCTCAATACTAAGCCGAAGAAGTATTGAGCCTTTGACTATATGGAACATTATAACAGTAAAGAGGGAGAATAATGGGAGAGAAGTCTAAAATGAAATATGAAAAACCCAAATTGATATCATTGAACAGTGATATCGGACCTGCAAAGGGTAGTAATTCTTGCAAAAACGGATCCGGAGAGGCAGACAACTGCATTGCCGGAAATAGTGCCGGACATCTGTGCCAGGTAGGAAATAGCGCGAGTACCGTTTGCAGTCACGGAAACGGTAACTGACGAAAGGTGATCTTAGACCCGGCGAGCCATGCTCATGTTCAAATGTTTCAGGATACCGATGCTATCGTGTTGGTCGGTGAATCTATTTAAGCAGGGATCATCATGCCTTCATCGATGACATATAATAGTTATTGTCTGAACCTGGGCGATGGTCAGAAGTGGCAATTCGTATTCAATACTGATGTGATGGCATGGGGCAGGAAGCTGGTTTCAATGTTGGAATTAAAAAATCGCAAAGCGAACGGGCATCCAAGGCTATTTTTTACCAGGAAAACATTGAATGAAACTGAGGAAGGGTGTCCGTTGCATCAATTAATCGCGTATAGCAAAGAGGAACTCCCTCTAAGTGGTTGGAGGACCCATGATCTTGTTTCGCTTCGATTTTGGTATCATCAGGACGTATCGGATGTCATCTGTGAGATCGGTACCGAGGAGGGTCAGGTAGTGGATGTCATCAGGATGTGGCT
>Ga0209567_10002042_pt1 | contig 9989 bp, 7 predicted proteins | sample COG_12_FD_184756 | JGI IMG/M metagenome (GOLD analysis project Ga0209567, IMG submission 184756) | Pelagic marine sediment microbial communities from the LTER site Helgoland, North Sea, for post-phytoplankton bloom and carbon turnover... | ecosystem: Environmental > Aquatic > Marine > Neritic...
CACGACGGCCACCGCTCCACCCGAAACGACTGAGACCACACTGCCGTCAGCCAACACCTTCATCGGAGCGGACCTGGTCGAGTCGACCATCACCGACACGAGCCGCATCGTGACCTTGACCGGAGACCTCACCGAAATCCTGTTCGAGTTGGGGGTCGGCGACTCAGTCGTCGGCGTTGACCTCACCACCGTGTACCCGGATGAGGCGACTCAACTGCCCATTGTGGGCGTGGGTCGTTTCCTCACCGCCGAAGGAGTGCTCGCGCAACAGCCGACTCTCGTGATCGGTGATACGCAGACAGACCCGGTCTCGGCAATCGAACAGATCCGCGGTGCCGGCGTCCCCGTGGTGATCCTGGAGGCACCGACGAGCTTCGAAGGCCTCGGGACCAAGATCCATACCCTCGGCGACCTCCTCGGTGCCGCAGACGCGGCGACGATGCTCTCGGACCGGATCGAAACTGAAGTGGCAGCAGCCACGGCAGTCCTCGGCGAGACTCCTTCCCGCAGAATGGCCTATGTCTACACCAGGGGGCCGGATGTGATGCTGCTGTTTGGGGACGGCATGGTGACCAACCCGCTCATCGAGGCTGCAGCCGGTATCGATGTGGGCAAAGCCAGCGGTATCGAGGGCACCATTCCCGCCACGGCCGAGGCGCTGGTCGCCGCAGCCCCCGACGTCATCGTCGTCCCCGAGGAGGGATTCGGGATCCTCGGGGGAATGGAAGCATTCCTGACGATCCCCGGCATCGCGCAGACCCCTGCAGGGCAGAATCAGGAGATCTATGCCTACCCGGAGGGAGACTTCCTTACCTTCGGGCCACGCGTCGCTGAGTCGATCCGCCGGCTCATCGCAGACGCTCACGGCCTCCCGTGACGCCTTCTGCGAAGCCCGACATCCGACCCGCCCGGTATCGGGGGGGCTGGGTCGGTGGGCTCACCGGCGTCCTGATTGTGGTCTCACTGATCTCGCTGCTCGTTGGCGAAGTGCCGATCTCAGTCGCCGACGCCTGGCGTGCGACGTTGAGTCGGCTCGGGATCGAGACGGAGGCTCCTTTCGAAGCCGTCTTCTGGTCGATCAGGGTCCCGCGGGTGTTTGCCGCCGTGCTGGTAGGCGCCTGTCTCGGTGCGGCGGGAGCCACGATCCAGGGCGTCTATCGCAACCCGGTCGCCGACCCATATCTACTCGGCATTTCCTCGGCAGCTGGCCTGGGAGCTGCGCTCGCCATCTCGTTCACACCGGCCGCCACGCCTGCGTTCGTGGCTATCGCAATCGCGGCCGGGGCCGGGGCGTTGTTCGCGCTCGCGACGCGCAGCGTGAGTGGGGCCACGGTCGACCCGACCCGCTTCATCCTCGTCGGGGTGATGCTGGGTATCTCGTTGTTCGCCTGGACGGTGATCCTCGTCTTCGTACAGGACAGCCCTCGTTTACCCACCTTCACCTACTTCGTGTTCGGCAGTCTCGGCGGTGTCACCTGGGCCGCGCTGTGGAGTGCTTTCGTGCTGGCGGTCGCGGGGCTAATGCTCGCAATGATCTTCCTGCGTGAACTCGATCTTCTCGCAGTGGGAGAACGCGAAGCCGGGCACCTTGGTGTCCCCGTCGCCAGGGTTGTCAGCGCCGTTCTCGTGGGGACAGGTATCGCGGTCGGCGCATCAGTCGGCCTCGCCGGCGTGATCGGTTTCGTCGGGCTCCTCGGTCCCTTCGTCGCTCGGATGCTGGTGGGCCCTTCCCATAGATACCTCGTACCGGCCGCTGCGCTGACAGGTGCAATCTTCGTCGTCGCCGCCGACATCTTGGCCCGTTGGCTGGCAGGATCGGTCGAGATCCCCATCGGTATCGTCACTGCTGCGATCGGTGGCCCACTCCTCGCCTGGCTGCTGACGCGCCGCCGGAGGGTCGCATGACAACGGTGCTCGTCTCTGCGCGCAACGTCTCGGCAGCCGTGGGGGCGGTGGTGCTGGTACGCGACCTGAGCCTCACGGCGGAAGCCGGACAGGTGGTGTCGATCGTTGGGCCGAACGGAGCAGGCAAATCGACATTGCTCGAGATGCTTGCCGGCGACAGGCCTCCCGACTCGGGCACCGTCACCCTGGCAGGACAGAACGTAGCGGACGCGGCACCTCTCGACCGCGCCCGAGTCCGCTGTTTTCTGGGTCAACACGTGGCTTCTGAGGTTCCCTTCTCGGTGCGGAAAGTGGTCGCCATGGGCAGGTACGCGCAACGTGGCGCGCCGGGCAACTCGGCAGAGCAAGACACTTCGGCCACGGCCAATGCCATGGCGGCGACAGATGTGACCCATCTCGCCGACCGCACCGTGGCAAGCCTGTCCGGCGGCGAGGAACAGCGGGTGCATGTCGCCAGGATGCTCGCCCAGAACACACCGATCATCCTTCTCGACGAACCGACGAACGCGCTGGACATCTCACACCAGGAGCTCGTGATGCGCAGCCTCCGTGCTGCATCTGCGGCTGGAAGCGCAGTGGTGGTGGTGCTCCACGACCTGAACCTGGCAGCGCTGTTCTCCGACCAACTGGTCCTGATGACCGATGGTGAGGCAGTGTCAACCGGCACGCCACGGGCCGTACTCACGGTGGACAGGGTGTCTGACGTCTACGGGCACGAGGTGCAGGTGATCGATCACCCATTTCGGGACGCGCCCCTGGTGCTTCCGACCGGCCGCGATTGAGGAAAGGGGTCGCCCGGTGCGGACCAGAGAGGCGAGATGACCCGGAAGCTCGACAACGCCGTCGGTTGGAACATGGACGGAATCCGGAACAGCAACCAACGAGTCGCGGTGGTGAAGCAGACCGGAGATCGCTACTCGCAGCACTCGACCGGAGGTCGCGACGGCGCAACAGGGTTCGTCGAGTTCTTCGATGACTTCCTTGCCGCAACCCGGATCGCGACTTTTCGATCATCCGGAGCCGGGAACGGACGACACGTGTTCGTCCACGTCCTCCAATCACTCCAAAGACCTGGGACGACACCGAGTTTGCTCATGTCGACATCTTTCGGATCGAGGACGGCTTCATCGTCGAGCACCGGGACAACTCGGAGCCGGTGCCACCCTGCGCCGCGTGGGCGAACAGCGGCAAGTTCTCACACCGCTGATTCGACACGTCAATCTGCCGGATCGGCCTCATGCCGACCAGCGCCCATTGCCGGGTGCGATTGGGTGAACTCGCGCCAACTGGCCACTTGCTTCAATTTGCCTGCGCGTCGGAGCGCGAAATACCGCCTGGTCTCCGGGATCATCGCGACCGTGAACAGCAGGTTGATCGCAATGGCGTACAGCACCTCGGCGGAGCTACCTCGCCACATGAACCAGGGAATCAGCAGCCACTGCCCCAGGGTGTAAGCAACCATCATGTCGCGAACCACCAAGAGTCCGAGAGCGGTGCCGATGGCCGTCGTCACCGGAATCGCAACCCAGTCGACGGCCAGCAACCCGCCGTAGAGCGGGCTCTGGCCGCGGCCGCCCTGGAACCGGTAGTAGATGGGATAGATGTGTCCCGCCATGACCGCAACGGCCACGATGAGGTAGTAGTCCTCGTCAGGCCAGACGAGTCGCACGATCAACGTCGGTATGAACGCCTTCAACATGTCGGCCACGCCCACCACGATGCCCCACCTCGGTCCGGTGCGGGCTCCGACCGAAGTGGCACTCACTCCCCCGTAGTCGAGGGTGGCTCCGCCGGGCAGCTCGAGAGGCGTGGAGGACAGGTCGGCCTTGGGAACCACCCGTTTGCCGACGATCCGAGCGAAGGAGACAGATCCAATGAGATACCCGATGATCCCGATCGCGATCGCTATGCCCGGCTCCACGTATCCTCCTCACCCGCAATGGCGGACTCCCAACCGGTGGTGGACGGGTCCGCCATCAATCGCCCACGTCGTCCGCAGCAGCTTGCTCGATGACCACCGTGCCTGCGTAACCGTCAACCGTCACCGTGGCACCGTCTGGCAATCGAGTTGCCCCTGCAGCCGAGACCACACATGGGATGTGGTACTCGCGCGCAACGATGCTGCTGTGCGACAGCATGCCCCCGGCTTCGGCCACGACGGCTCCTGCACGTGCGAAGAGGGGAGTCCATCCGACATCGCTGAAAGGGATCGCAATAACATCGCCTGCTTCGACCTTGCCGAAGTCGCCGGTGTCGAGCACCACGCGCAACGTGCCTCGATGGTGACCCCGTGACGTTGGAATCCCCTGCAGAACGGTCGCGGCAGGTTGCGGCGGCGCCGGCACGTAGTCATCCCCGTAGATCACCTCAGGCATCTGGATGTCTCGCACGCCCTCGATCTCGTCGCGGCGCCCGTCGACCAGGTGCCTGGGATCGGGCTCGGTGGGCCAACCAAGCAGCGCACTCCGGACTTCTTCGAGGTACAGGTACATCACATCGTCCGGTGCGTCGAGCGTGCCCCGATTCGTCAAGCGCCGCCCGACCTCCAGGAAGTACCTTCGGAAGAGGCCGTATCCGTAGGTGTACGTGAAGCTGACTCGCTCGCGATGCACGACGTACTCCTGAGTGCGTCGCTGCAGCGTTCGCATGACAGGCAGCGACGCGCGGCTCAGCACCAACTCCGCCTCGCTCCATTCCAGCCGCGTTGCGTTGCCGTGGGTGGCGGCGTGATCGAGCACCATGAGAACCACCTCGTCTGGTGTTTCGCTCCAGGAGGCGACCGAGAAGTCGTTGCCGCTCGACGAAAGGTGACCGAAACGACCGAGGAACTCATCGACGTTCGTGCGGAGGTCATCCGGAAGTCCGGCATACCCTTCATTACGAATTCGGACGCGAGCCTCTTGGTCCAGAACTGCCGCGCGATTGCTCAGGTCATCCAGGTGAACATTGGGGTTGAGATCTGCCAGTTCCGCCGTCCCGGCAATGTTCACGGCCTCCGGGTCGAGCCCGGCACGTGCCAGACGCCGGCGCAGCATGGCGTTGTAGAGGTTCGCCAGCAGCGGAGTGACGATGTTGGCGTAGGCGGCGCGGGTTCCGAGGTCGCTCAAGGCTCTGATGTCGCTCAGCAGCGCCGAGTCCGAGCGGTCCTCCAGATCTTGACGATCGAAGGGCCGGTAGGCACCCATCAATGACCCGACCTCTGCGTTCACCGTCTTCCCGTACCTCGCCTTCCCCGCCGCGACGGCGAGCAGCTTGGGAAGCAGACGCATGGTCGTCGGGGTTGGCTTGAAGGATGGCTGATCGTCGCCCTTTGGCAGACCAAGGAGCAACTCCAGCGAGTCGCGAGGCATCCCGAGCAATTCGAATATGTCACCAATCGCCCCCATATTGAAGTATGAGCGGTATGCAAACGCTCTGGCGAGCTGCTCGGGTTCGATGTCGTTGGGACCGATCGCTTCCGTGAAGAGTTCCACCCAAGCCTGGTTGACCATCGGAACGTTCACCGACCAGACCAGCGGCTTGATGATGCCGGGCATCACTTCGCGTGAGATGCGGTTCGAGTAGATGGCGATTGAGTCGATCCCCGTGATCGGTCTGAGTTGGACCCACCACAGCGTCTCGCCGTCCCACACCCATTCGAGGTCGACGGGCGACCCGAAATCCGCGGCTATCCGCTTGGTGGCCTCGACTATGGAAAGGGCAACGTCGAGGTCGAGAACACCGGAGTCCGGCTGCTCCGTCCAGGTACCCCAGCGGTGAATCCACCGATCGGGGGTGACTCCTTCGTCGACCAGACGATCGCCACGGCCGGCAACGGCTTCGACCACAACCTCGCTCAGACCCGTCATCGGGTTGCGAGAGAAGGCCACTCCCGAAGCAGCTGCCGGGATCATGGGCTGCACGATGACGGTCATCTTCACATCGTCTACGGCGTGGAGATGGCTCCGATAGGCAGCAACCCGCTTCGAGTCTGCCGAGTCCCTGACCAGGTTCACTGCGTCTGCGACGTCGCCCTGCTCAACGTCGAGCGTGGTGACGAACTGACCTGCGTACGAAGCTTCGGTCCCGTCCTCCACGCTCGCTGAGGACCGCACCGCGTACCGGACTTCGGCGGTCAGAGAGCGATCTACCGCTCCGGTGAACTCGTCAACGGAGACTTCCGGCCTGATCACCCAGGTCGTCGGGACCCGTTCGCCTTGCGCGATCAGGCGGCTGAGCAGCGCCGCCTTCCCTCCGAGCGACTCATCCGCAGGTGTCGTGAGGTGTTCCATGGTGCAGACTCCTCCCGGTCACTAGCCCCCACCTGGACCCGACCCATTCGACGGTCCAAGACGGTAGCCTCACGCCCAGAAATCGGCCAGCAACCGGGGGAACCAATGGGAAACAAGGTGGCTGTTCTACTGTGCGGCTACGGCGAAGTCGGAGAGTACGAGGAGTTCGCCGACTATAACGAGCGCGCGTTTCGTCTCCTGGTTTCGAAGTCGATCAAGTTCCCCGACTTCTCCATCCCATTCCTGTCGCGTCGGCTCGAGCGGGCGCAACGCAAGGAATGGCATACAGCCAACCACTACCACTCGCCCCACAACGCCATCTTCGAGCGCCAGCGCACCGGCATCGAAAACGAGCTACAGGATCGATACGGCGACGATGTCGCCGTATTCAAGGCATTCAACTTCGTCCCTCCCTACCTGCCGGAGCAGGTGCTACCAGAGATCCGCTCGCAGGGCTTCGAGAAGCTGGTGATCTACCCCTGGCTGGTGGTCGATTCTGTCTTCACAAGCGGCCTGGCTCTCGAGCAGATCAACGAAGCGCTGTCCCCCGACCCATCATGGGTGAAAGAGATGCGGTACCTGCCTTCTTTCTGGGAGGAGAAGAACTTCCAGCAGCGGCTGATCGACCAACTAGAGGACGAAGTCGCGCCGCTGCGCGACCGATACGCGCCGAGCCAGATCGGCATCGTGCTGTGCCTTCATGGCTGCCCACTCGAAACCCGTGGCTACGAAACCGGGGTCCGGGAGAGCGAGGCTCTCTACTACGCCCTCCAGGAGCCACTTATCCGGAGGTTCCCGCTCATCACACCCGGCTGGATGAACCATCCCGTGCCTGGGAAGTGGACGACGCCCGACGTCGACCAGGCTGCGAAGAACCTCATCACGCTCGGGGCAAGGGCGCTCGTCTTCTTGCCTATTGGGTTTGTCACCGAGAACCACGAAACGCAACTGGATATCGGGTACACCATCGACAAGGTCAAGGATCAGGTCGAATGTGTCCACCTCCCGGTTTTGAACGACGACCCGGCGCTGCTGCGGATGGGCGCCGAGTGGATCTCGCCGTTGATCGACGAGCTGCGCGAACCCGCTCCCGCAGCCGAAGAATCGAGTTGAGGCTACGCGTCGATGGGTACGGCGTACGCAACGAAGTTGTCGTCGTAGCTGCGTACCGACCGATTGAAGTCACCACCACATGTGATCAACGTCAACACCGGGCCGCCGGTCTTGGCAAAGATGCGCTCGATCGGAAGTTGCTGCTTGTCATACTGCGCAACCTCTACGATCTCGAATTCTGAGCGAGAGCCATCCTCGAAGCCAACAACAACCCGATCGCCGATCTTCACCTTGGTGAGGTGGCGGAACACCCCATTGACCCCGTTGTAGTTGATGTGAGCCGCGAGCACCGAAGAACCTTCCTGGCCCGGCTTGGCATTGAACCGATACCAGCCGACGGCCTCTGCGTCTGGGAGTTCCATATCTCCATTCTCTTCGACTCCCACGCCCACGATCGGAGCACCGTCGACATCGAGGCGGGCAATCGAGATTGAGGTGGGAGCGGGCGAGTCGTCGATATGATCCGACGGGTCGTAGATGGCAGACCCCAGCGGTTCGACTTGCGAGGCGAGAGGCGAAACGGGGACGCCATCTGAGGTGGCAGGGGATGGTGCAGCCGTGGTATCCGGAACCAAGCCCTCAGGAGACGACGTGGTCGAAGCTGGTGTTGTGGGAGTCGCGGCGGTGGATGAGGGGGAAGGTGGAATCTCTCCGGCTTGCGAGCCGGCCGCGCTGCAAGCAGTCGCGACCAGGGAAGCGGCAACGAAGAGAATGGCGAATCTGGTTTTCATGACGAGGGGAGCCATTATGTACGGGAGCGGGGCCTAGTGGCCCCACTCCCGTCTCAATACTGCTTCGCTGACTGCGTTGTCAGTTGCTGCGGCGGACCAGCGTGAGTCCTCCGGCAGCGGCGAGGGTGGCGATGACCACCATGCCGGCGACTGCGGCCAGCGGGAAACCGCCATCAACCGGACTGTTCCCGGAAGGAACTTCTTCGGGCGCCCCGCCCAGACCCGTGATGGACTCGGTGAGAACAGTGAGGGTGTCGCCCTCGAGCGAACCAACGGCGTAGACGATCAACGAGTCGCCGTCGGCAACACCAATATCTGCCGGTCCGATGACAACTGGGTCGTCGGCGCCGGTGGGCACTACCTCAACGCTGTATGTGGCTGCAGGCAGATCTGCTTTTGCCTCGTTCGGGTTGCTCAGGTTGCTGAAGGCGACTGCGCCGTCTGCCTTCACATCTACAGCCGGGGCTGCAGCAGTGTGACGTACCTGAAGTCGGCCCTCGCCGGCCGCGATCGACGTGGTGTCGTTGGCGAACACGGTGATGGTCGGAGTTCCGGCGGCATCGAGGTGTGCGATGATCGAGTAGTTGCCAGAGGCGGGGAGAGCAACGTCACCCGCGTCGATCGCGACGGTGTCGGTGCCTGCCAGGACGACCTGCAAGCCGACGAGCGTTTCTCCTGCGAGAGAAGAAAGATCCTGGGTATCACCGAACGAGAAGTTGGTGAACACCGGAGAACCGTCGACGATTACGTCAACATCGGTGTCCGGAATGCCGTGGATGAGATGGATACGGGCCGAACTCTGCGCCATTGCAGGTGCGGCGATTGCCAAAGCCATGAGTGTTGCGGCAAAGACCGCCACCAGCTTCTTCATGTTCTTCCCCTCCTTATGGGGTTGACTGGTACCGGTTCGGATCTACTCGATGAACTGGATGTATTTATCGCTAAGAAACCCAGCACCGCCTGATCTTGAGCCGTTTCGCTCCTAATTGCCGGGGCCCGACACCTCACGCCTCTGCCGGGTAGTGTCGGAAGTCCCGCAACGGGGGTGCCATCGAACCGATCACCCTCGGGCCCACCGAGACCGCAAAGCGCCGCCCCTTCACGTCGGTCGCGGCAGTCCTGTACACCCTGCGCAGCGAGACGGCTGTCACCCTCGCACCACAAGACCGTCCGGATCCACAACGCCCGGTTGAAATCTGGCCAGTCCGCTCAGCCGGGTAGCGAGATCCTTCGCACCAAGTACTTCGACTGCGAAGACGGCTCGGCCTGGCAGGCGATTCGCGAATTGCCGGTCCCGGGTTCGGCCTGAAAGCCCTCCGAGGACGCAACGATAGAGTTGCCGCGCGGCACCGGTATTGTTCACCGCGGCCGTGCGGTCCCCACAACCTTGCCGTACGCTGACAGGAGGGCACGCATCGTGAGCAGCGACAACAAGCGAGTGATCCGGAAGCGGCTGGACACACTCCGCAGGCGGTCTTCCCCCGTCGAGAACCACCTGATCGACGAGTATGCCGCGGGGAAGATCTCGCGTCGTGACTTCATCAGGCGGGGCACCATCGTCGGCATGTCGTTGCCTTTCCTGGGCATCGTTGTTGCCGCGTGCGGAGACGACGACGGCGGCACAGCCACCACGGCCGCCGGTATCACCACCACGACCACCGCCGCCTCCGGCGAACCGACGACGATCAGGGCCGCGTTCATCGTGCCCGCTCGCGCGCTCGACCCTGTCACCATCAGCGACGAGGGCGGCCTGGCCACATTGGGGCAAACCGGTCAGTACCTCACATGGTCGGACAAGGACCTGAACCTGATCCCGGTCCTCGCCGAAAGCTGGGAGCCAAACGCAGACTTCACCGAATGGACGTTCAAGCTGCGGCAGGGGGTCATGTACAACGACGGGTCCGAAGTTAAGGCCGCAGACGTGGTTGCCTCGGTCGAGGGAGTCCTGCCAGGCAACGCGGCCTCCGCC
>Ga0209567_10002043_pt1 | contig 9987 bp, 10 predicted proteins | sample COG_12_FD_184756 | JGI IMG/M metagenome (GOLD analysis project Ga0209567, IMG submission 184756) | Pelagic marine sediment microbial communities from the LTER site Helgoland, North Sea, for post-phytoplankton bloom and carbon turnover... | ecosystem: Environmental > Aquatic > Marine > Neritic...
GTCCGGATTCGTTCGAGTGTTTCCAATGCTTCGCTGGGCGTGGCAACGGATGGTATTTTAGCGCGATACTTCGGCGGCCGTAGGCGCCGCGCCCGGATTCACGACTTCCGTCACGATTTTTGTCAAAAGCTCGACGCCGAGGTCGATGTTCTCGACCGAAATGCGCTCATTGTTGCCGTGATAACCGCCGGTGTCGCCCACCGGAATAACGAATGGCGCGAAGCCGTAGCTCGCGATTCCTCGCTCACGCAGATAGTGGCTATCGGTAAAGCCGGCCGAAACCGTGGGTACGGCAGCGACGCCCGGGAAGTGCTCGGCCATGACCTTCTCGATTGCCGAGTACAGTGTCGTATCGATGCCGGATGCGCTCGACCTGTACGAAAGCATCGGATGGATCCAGATCGAGTCGTCGTCGAGAACGCGCTCGATCTCCGCCAGGAACCGGACCGGTTCCTGATCGGGCAGCACGCGGCAGTCGATTTCGGCGGACGCGGTCGGCGCGACGACGTTGACTTTGTCGCTGCCGGTCACGCGGGTGATTGAGCAGGTATTGCTGGTCAGCGCACTCAGGTTCGGCAGCATTTTGCGCAGGCGTTGCCGGAATGCCGGATCCTGAACGGCGGACTCGATATTCTCGAATGCCGCCCCGAGTTGTCCGGGGAAGTTTGGCGCGAGCTTTTTGAAGTAGCTGTCGACGGCTGGAACGATCCGGGGCGCGAATTCATGCCTGCGCAGGTTCGCCAGCGCATCGATCAGGCTGCCGAGGGCGCTCGTGGTCTTTGGTGTCGAACCGTGTCCCGCGGGTCCAGTCGTTTCGAGCCGCAGCCACAGTGGAACTTTTTGCGTCACTTCAATGCCGAGCGCGATGCGACCGCCGACCACGGTCGCCTGTCCGCCTTCGGTCAAAGCCAGCCCTACGCCGGAGAATGCAGCCGGTTTGTTGCTGACCATCCAGCCCATGCCCACGCGGCTGCCGGCTTCCTCATCGGCAGTCGCCATGAAGACGATATCGCGATTCAGGCGGACCTGGTTGCGGTGCAGGGCGAGGAATGTCGCGAGGTGAACGATGCCGTGTGACTTCATGTCGAGGGCACCGCGACCATAGACGTAACCGTCGACGATCTCTCCGGCGAATGGGTCCACGTTCCAGAAATTCGGGTCTGCCGAAACGACGTCGCTGTGATGCAAGAGCAACAACGCGGGTTCGTCCCCACCTTCGAGCCGGGCCCAGAGGTTCTTGCGTCCCGGGACCGGCTCGGCAACGCGATAGCGAATGCCGTTCGCTTTTAGAATTCGCGCCAGGAACTCGACTGCTTTTGCTTCATTACCCGGCGGGTTGGTCGTATCGATGCGCAGGTATTCCTGCAGCCATTCGACGGCCTCGCTGACCGGTTCGAGTTCCGGCACGGCTTGCGACTCCGGCTCCCCGGTGGCGTCCTCCGCCAGACACGCGGCCGGCCAACCCAGGACGAGGGTTGCGGCGGCCAGCAGCCGCCACCGGGCACGGTGTTTCGATTGATCGGGCATCGGGTGATCCTGTGACGCGGCAAAGCAGGCTATTGTAAGCGGGTTTCCGGCGGTATCCGAGGCGTTTGGCGCACCCCACCCGGGTTCCGCCGTGGGGTATCCTTATAGTGAAAACGAGAACGGAGATTGTCATGACCGCGACAGATCAGGGCAGAAGCCTGGGGATGAAACTGTTAACGCATATGCTGCGAAAGTTCATACGGCGCGGGACTTTACGCGTGATTGAGGCGGACGGGCACCTGACGGAAATCGTCGGCACGGAGGCGCCCGTCGCGACGATCAGGCTTTACGACTCGTCCTTGCCGCTGAAGCTGTTCCGCAACCCGGAGTTGTATGCGGGCGAGGCATACATGGATGGCACGCTGACCTTCGAAGACTGCACGCTCGAGGATTTTCTGGGCCTGTTCTCCATCAACCGCGCCACGATCGCCAACTACCCGTTGCAGTCCGTATTGCGCAGCATATCGAAATTGCTGCGCACGTTTCAGCAACACAATCCGATCGGCAGGGCGCAGCAAAACGTCTCCCATCACTACGATCTGAGCGAAGAGCTCTATCGCCTGTTCCTCGATGAGGACATGCAGTATTCGTGTGCGTATTTCGAGAACGGCGATGAGACGCTCGAAGAGGCGCAGGAGAAGAAGAAGCGACATATCGCCGCTAAACTTCGTCTCGAAGACGGCCAGAAGATCCTGGATATCGGCTGCGGCTGGGGTGGCATGGCGTTGTACCTGGCCAGGTGCGCGAACGTTGAGGTACTCGGCGTGACTTTGTCCGAGGAGCAGCATCGTGTCGCCGTCGAACGCGCCAGGGCAGCTGGTCTCGAGGACCGGGTGCGCTTCGAATTACGTGATTACCGTCACGTCAATGAACGATTCGATCGAATCGTGTCGGTCGGAATGTTCGAGCACGTCGGGGTCAGTCGTTATGACGAGTTTTTCGGCAAAGCGTTCGAATTGCTGACCGAAGACGGGGTTGGTCTGTTGCATAGTATTGGGCACATGAGCCCGCCGTCGACGGCAAGCCCGTGGATGCGCAAGTATATTTTCCCGGGCGCCTATTCCCCCGCCTTGTCCGAGGTATTCGCGGCGACCGAGCGGCAGCATCTGTGGATCAGCGACGTGGAGGTGCTGCGCGTGCACTATGCCGACACGCTGGTCGAATGGAATCGGCGTTTCCAGGCGAATCGTGAGCGCGTGGCCGAACTCTATGACGAACGCTTTTGCCGTATGTGGGAGTTCTACCTGATCAGCGCGGAGACGATGTTCCGCACGGGTGCGCAGATGGTTTTCCACCTGCAGTTTGCGCGCAATCGGGACGCAGCGCAGCTCACGCGTGACTATATGTTCGAGACCGAGAATGGCTATCGGTCTCGAGAGCAGCAGCAATCGAATGCCGCATGAAGGGACCAACCGGAAGCCAACAGGAATCCATTAGATGACGCAACATTTTTCTCGACGTATGTTCGTGGCCGCGGCCGGGATGGCGGCATTACCCGCGACGACTTTTCTCAGCAGCGCCTGTGCGAAGGAGGGCAGCAATGCCGGAAAGCGCCGCGTCGTGCCCGACCTGAGCCAGCCACGCGCGAACCTGGAGGGCATGTTGCGGATGACGGCCAGCCTCACGGAAGAAGATGTTCCGTGGTGGTTCGACGGCACGATCTTCGGAATCGTCGGCGAGGAAGCGCCGCTGCCGCTGGTCCGATTCGAGGGGTGGGAGGTTTATTGGGTTCGTCCGGTCGAGAACGATGCGTACGAACTGACCGGCCACACCGTGACTTTTTTCTATGACGTTGACACGGGTGAGATGCTCGATACGTTCGAGAATCCTTATACGGGCGCGACCAACAAGGTCACGGCTTCGGTGCAGGGCGGTGGCGCAGGGTCCGGTTTCAACTATTCGGAGAACGGCGTACGACCCACCAGGTTCATTGACAAAATGCCCGAGAAACCACTGCTGCTGCAATGGAGCTCCGTGCGCAACCTGATCTGGATGCATGCGGAGACGGCTTATCCTCCGGGCTTGCCGCAGCCGCGCAAACAGCGCCAGACCATGTTCGCGCCGCTCGATGAATTCAATGATCCGGAAGTTATGAATCTGTCCACGGCATTCTCCGCAACCGTGTTCGAGAACTGGCCTCGATGGATGGACATGGGTGATGAGCAGGGGCATGTGATCTGGCATGCGTCGGGCGCGAAAATCGACACGCTCGACGACCTGCCTGACGCGTTTCGCGAGCGCCTCGAACGTGAACATCCCGATCGCATGACCGGTCATCCTTTCGGCGAGGCGAAGAAGAAGTCGACCTGGCAGTAGTCGTATGTGCCGCTCATGAACGAGTAGTGTCTCTGCCGAGACACGTTTTCTGAACGGTTGCTGAATGCAGCGGCGAGGGACGCCGATTCCATTCAGCAACCGTTCAGTCCATCCGGCCTATCCTGACTCCGACGCTGAGGAGACCGTTCCCGGCGCCTGGAAAGGAGAAGGACATGGCAAACCTCAAACGAACAGCACGAACCGGGTCGATTACGTTTGTTGGCCTGTTGGGCGCGGCGATACTGTCATTCCCGGCGGCCGGCATCGCGGACAATCGACGCAACGATTCCAATAGCTACTACGACTACGCCAGAGTCACGCATGTACAACCCGTCACCCGCATCGTGCAAATCAGTACGCCGCACGAGGTGTGCTGGAACGAGCGCGTTCGGACGGTATCCGATAACGGCAGGCGTGGTCGTCGTCGCGACCGTGAATTTGCACCGACGGTCCTGGGCGGGATTATCGGCGGCGTCGTCGGCAATCAGTTCGGCGGTGGTCGGGGCAATAAGGCGATGACGGTCGCGGGTGCGCTGCTAGGTGCCTCGATCGGGCGTGACGCCAGCGTGCGCAACCATCAAAACTACGGTAGACCGGCGCGGGTCAGCTACACAACGGAGCGACGTTGCGAGGTCGAGCAGGTCACGCACGAAGAGGAGCGCATCGACGGTTATCGCGTCTCCTATCGCTTCCGTGGCCGCGACTATGTAACGCGGATGAATACGGATCCCGGCGATCAGATTCGCGTACGCGTCGAGGTGGACCCGGTTTAAGAGGACAGATCCCCCGGTCGCGACGCGCTTGTGTCGCGGTGAGCCCCGCTTCGGCGGGGCTTTTTTTTGAATGGAGAGCCGCCGGTGAAGGCGGCTCTCCATTGGTACCTACCAGCGGCCGCCGCCGCCGCCGCCACCGCCACCACGTTCGGTGCGCTCGCGAGCTTCATTGACGCGCAGGGGACGACCGTCCATATCCTGACCGTTCAACTGCGAGATCGCTTTGTCCGCATCGCCATTGTCCATTTCGATAAAACCGAATCCGCGGGAGCGGCCGGTCTCTCGATCGGTGATAACTGCTGCCGAGTGCACTTCTCCGATTGCCGCGAAAAGCTCGCGTAATCCGTTCTCGTCTGCACTCCAGGGCAGGTTACCCACATAGATCCTCTTCATTCAAACTCTCCAAACCCCGATTACTCGGGTAATCTCGAATCGCGCAATACCCGCTCTCCAGTATTTAGTAAATGCGCGAATTAACGAACTGTTTCGTCAGCCGATTGCTGATCACGACGGATACAAAGGATTTGGGTGTACCGGGATGCGACAAGGTGCGACTCAAGGAAACAGGCGGCGGGTATTAATACTCGAAAAACGTTATACAGGGTACTATGTCAAAAAGCTACCATTGCGCACCTTGGGACGCGTCGGTATTTTGCTCTAAGTAACAGGGGATTAGCCGTCTTTATGGACCGATGGATCTTCGATCAGCTCGAGCCATTCCCCGGCAGGCCCCGTGATGACGGCGACGCGCCGGCCATCGTAGGGAGTCCTTTGCAGGGCCGCTGGCGGTGACCGAAACTCGGCCTCGACCGCGTCCAGATCGTCGGTTAGAAAGCTGACCATCGCCATGCCCGGCGGCAGCTGACCGTCGCGTCGCGGCCGCGGCTCAGCCGTCGGTGGCAACTCATCCATCTCCAGCAGAAAGCGCCGTCCCGGCAGCGGAGCGATCGCCGTCGGAATAATCGTACTCGGTGGCGCGCCGCAGGTATGCGCGATTATCGGATTGATGAACGCCATCGGTTCCAATCGCCTTAGGCCAAGTGTGTCGCAATAGAACGCCTGCATGGCTTTCATCGAGGGGCCGCCGACCGGGACGATGAATGGACGGTCGACGTCGGACTGCGCGCCTTTCATGCCATATTGGCTGCCGCCCGGCAGGATGCGGGTGAAATACACGATCTCTTCGCCCGGGCCGATCATCTGCATGGCTCGCGGCGCCTTTGGCCGTGGAAACAGGTCGCCGGGTCCCGCGATGCGGCGGAAGGGAGAATGCTCGAGTCGCCTTGCCAGTGCATCGGGATCGCGAACGAGAAACTCTGTCGCGCACCATCCGTAGTGACCCGGTGGGCCGAACGGGTACGGTTCGCCGGTCTCGACGAAGCGCAGAAATACCTGGGCGCCGCTCTCCGGTCGCATCAGGCAGAACGGCTGCCCCGCGGAAGCGGGTGCGCCCCAGGCCTCGCTCAGTTCATCCGGAATCGTGCCGCGGTCGACGGTGCAGAATCCGAGATGATCGCGCCAAGCGGTCTCGGTGGTGACCAGGTCTGCGACGCTGTAGGTAACGGCGGTCAGGAACTTCAGAGCACGCCGCGCCACGTTTCAGCGGTTTCCCGATACATTCCACGCGAGTGGCGCTTCTTCCATCAGCGCCGCCTGCTCGCGGAGCGCGAGTACATGGTCATCCCAGTACCTGTGCGAATCGAACCACGGGAACGCCTGTTGAAAGGCAGGATCGAGCCAGCGTCTGGCGAGCCAGGCGGCATAGTGCATGATGCGCAGGGTTCGCAGCGCCTCGATCAGGTGAAGCTCGCGCGCGTCGAAATCCCGAAACTCCGCATAGCCTTCGAGTAGTTCCTCGAGTTGCGGCGACTGCTCGGTCCGGTCGCCCGACAGGAACATCCACAGGTCCTGAACCGCGGGGCCCATGCGCGTGTCGTCCAGGTCGACGATATGCACGACGTCGCTGTCGACGAGTACGTTGCTCGGATGAAAGTCGGCATGCAGCCGCAGCTGTCGGGTGTTGCCCGCACGCTCGTAGCAACCTCGTATTCCGTCGAAAAGATGTTCACAGACAGATGTGTAGGCTGGCTCGAGATCTGCCGGTATCAGTGCATTCTCCAGCAGATACTTGACGGATCGCCGGCCGTAGGATTCGACGTCGACCGTGGGCCGATGCAGGAACGGCCGGGATTCGCCGCAGCGATGAATGCGTGCCACCAGCCGCCCGATCTGCCGCAGCAGGTCCATGTCGTCCAGCTCGGGCGCGCGGCCTCCCCGGAACTCGGCGATCGAGAATCGGAACGGGCCATGGAAATGCAGGCTCGCACCATCGTGCAACAGGGGTGGAACGACCGGAATCTCGTGGCTCGCGAGTTCGAGAGCGAATTCATGTTCTTCACGGATCGCATCGTCGCTCCAGCGACCGGGGCGATAGAACTTGGTGACGACGGGACGGCCGTCGTCGACGCCGACGCGGTAAACGCGGTTCTCATAACTGTTTAGAGCCAGGAGTCGACCATCGGCGTGATACCCGACGCTGTCGACGGCGTCCAGAATGTCATCCGGCCGCAGCCCGAGATACGCAAGCGTCGCGTCGTCGTCTCCCAGCCCGGCGGTTCCGCTTCCATCGAAGCTGCTGTCATCTCTGGTGGGCATGGGCAAATAGCTTATACTGTTGCGCCCGTATACGGACAATCACGAAGCGAGGACGCCTGCGTCATGGCCAGCGATCAATTGGAAGTCGAGATCAGTATGGATTCAGCTGATCTCTACAAGGAAGAGGTTTTCACTGACCGCCGCGTCGGCACGATCCAGCGCCTGACCAAGGTCGACGGCGACGGCAATCCGATTGCCGGCGAAGATCCGATCTTCATCGGTCAGACGCAGTTGATGACGCGTGCCGGTCCGCTGCCGCTGAATTTCGAGATTCCGGCGGTGTCCCTCGACGAGGCCGCGAGCAAGTTCGGTGACGGTGCGAACCAGGCGATGGAAGAGACCGTAAAACGGCTCGAGGAACTCAGGCGCGAGCAGTCTTCGTCCATCATCGTGCCGGACGGCACACCGGGCGCGGGCGGCATGCCAGGCGGCGGTCAGATCAAGATGCCGTAAGGCGCCGCGTCGGCCGGACGCGTTTGCGGATCCAGCCGAGCATTCCCAGGGCGGACATGAACAGCCATGCGCCTGCCGGCAGCGGCACCGGCGGAGCGTCGACGCGCGTGTTTCCCGGGCTGCCGGGTGAGCCGAAGTTACCGAGCGGCAGCGGTGTTGTCGCTGCGACGAAATCTTCCCCGAGCGTCGGACCGAGCGTCAGCGTGCCAAGCATCGCGCCGATCGTCGCCAGCTCGTGCGCGATGCCTGCGCCGAACCAGTCGCCGTCGTCGTATGCGACCTTGTTGATGAGCGTATCGTCCGGCCGAAAGAGACCGATCTCGTCGTCACCGTTCGTCAACGCCATGCGGTTGCCGTACACGTATGTCGGCGTCACGCCGAGTGCGACGCCATCGGAGCTCGCGAACACCGCAAAGGACCGCGGCGCGATCATCGCGCTCGATACCGTAAATTCATTGCTGCCATCGTCGCGGACGAGCAACCCGGTCAGGTCGATGTCGTGATTCGTCGCGTTGTATATCTCGAAGTACTCCGCCGCCGTATCGCCGATACCAACCGGATTGGCGAGGTACTCGGTGATGATGAGGTCGTTGGGTGCCAGGCTCGCCACGCCGAGCGTGGCTGCGTGCGCTGGCGAGCCGGAAATCGCCACGGTCGCGAAACTGAGCGTCAGTAAGAATCGAATTGCCATTGCGTCTCTCCTAATCGATGTTGATGGAGAGAGGAATGTTCCGCCCCGGCGAAACGAATAGCGAAGTCAGAATCCGGTGTGTGTGTGCCGATTAAGGCGCAGCGTCATGCGAGGCCAATTACCACGGCAATTGCTGGCCGGTCGCGTTCAGGAAGACGCCGCTCTGCTCCGGCGTCAGGTTATCGATCAGCGGAATCATCAGGCTGACCGATTCCTCGGGCGTGCTGAGCGTCAGCGCGCCGCTGCGTATCATCTCGACGACGACCTTGTAGTCTTCCGGCACCGGGTCATCGGGGCCGATGTCCGCGAAACCGCGCGTGTCCACGAGCCCCGGATTGATCAGGCCGACGAGCACGCCCTTGCCGGCGAGATCCAGCGCGACGCTTTTCATCAGCAGGTGCAATGCGGCCTTGCTGGCTCGATAGGCGTAGAAGTCCGGAGGCGGATTGATCATCTGTATCGAGCCGGCGGCGCTGCCGAGCGTTACGATTTTCTTCGTGTTGCTGGCGATGACATGCGGTGTGAAGGCCTCCGTCACCTTCAGCGTACCGATCGTGTTGACTTCAACGATCTGGCGAAACAGGTCGTAGTCGATGGCGCCGAAAGCCTGTTTGGGCCGGTCGCTCAGCAACGCGGCATTGTTCAGCAGCAGGTCGATCGCGAGATACGAGTAGCGTTCCGCCAGCGCGTCGACCTGCGCGTGGTCCGTGATATCCAGTTTCTCGATCACAACGTTCGGGTGCGACGCTGCGATTGCCTTGAGCTTTTCTGCTGTGCCTGGGTTACGACACGTCGCGATGACACGCCAGCCCAGGGCCGCGTACTGCCGCGCGAACTCGAGGCCGATGCCGCGGTTCGAGCCCGTGATCAGAACCGTAGGCGCCGCTGCCGCGGGTCCTCCCGGAGTGCTGTCCGCACCTTCCTGTTGCGCCATTGTAGTTCCGGTGAGAACGGAGGCCATGATCAGCAAGAGCAATTTACCCGCAACGCGTCGAATCATATTTCCGCTCGAATTCGTTGATCTGTTTCAGAGCATACCAAATACGCTAAAGCGGCCGGGTACATCTCGCATGACGATGATTGGCTCATTTGCGGGTACGAGGCGCTCCCAAGTCCTGTCCGGATCGCTGGAGAATACGTGTTGCTGCTCGGCCGGCACGACGATCCAGCTGCCGCGGCGGATTTCCGCGTCGAGTTGTCCGGGTACCCAGCCGGCGTAACCGGCGTAGAGCCTGAGGCGGTTTGCTGCATCCGTTCGTTGCAGAACATCGTCCAATAGCTCAGGACTGCCGCTGGCATAGACGTCGCCGAAGATGTGCTCGCCATCCGCGGGAGCACTGTCGCTGCGTAAGAGCATCATGACGCCGTAGCCTTCGACGGGACCGCCGATGTAAAGCTTGCCGTGCAGGTTCGCGAGCCCGCTGACGTCGGGCAGCATGTCAGCGGGTGCCACATCTGTCGGGCGATTGATGACGAGGCCAACGGTGCCGAACTCGTCATGCTGGATCAGCAGGATGACTGACCGGGCGAACCATGTGCCACGCATGTCCGGACTGGCGACCAGCAGCATGC
>Ga0209567_10002044_pt1 | contig 9985 bp, 7 predicted proteins | sample COG_12_FD_184756 | JGI IMG/M metagenome (GOLD analysis project Ga0209567, IMG submission 184756) | Pelagic marine sediment microbial communities from the LTER site Helgoland, North Sea, for post-phytoplankton bloom and carbon turnover... | ecosystem: Environmental > Aquatic > Marine > Neritic...
GACCTGTTGCGGAGAGAAGGCGATGCCTTCACAGAAGGCATCCACCGCGTCAGCCAATCCTTCCTCAACCACCCGTGGCAGCATTTCCTCGCACACTAGGTCGATGTATGCGTCGGCCCGGCCGTTATATTCTGTTGGTACTGCGTGTGCACCGAGAAAGGTAACTGTAATGTTTGCCGGTGTACTGTCCGCCAGCCGTTTCGCCACGCGCAGCATCTTGATTTCGGACGCCGTATCCAGACCGTAGCCGGATTTGATTTCGACGGTGGTGACGCCATTGTCGAGCAGTACATTCATACGCTGCAGGGCCTGCTCGAACAGCTGATCCTCGCTTGCCGATCGCGTGGCCCGCACCGTGGACATAACGCCGCCGCCGGCGCGCGCAATGTCCTGATAGCTCGCCCCTTTTAACCGCATCTCGAATTCGCCGGCCCGATTTCCCGCATAGACCAGGTGGGTGTGACAGTCGACCAGCCCCGGCGTGACCAGTCTACCGCTACAGTCCTTAATTTCCTTCGCGCGAGCGAGGGAACCTTCCGGGAGGGAGTGTGCCGGACCGACCCAGTCGACGATGCCCTGTTGAACGCAGACCGCGCCACTTTCAACCATCCCGTAGGCATGGGTATCGGGTACCATCGTCGCGACGTTGGCGTTGTACCAAATCGAATCCCAGGTGATATGCATCGTTGCCTCTTGACTGAGCTGTATTTACAAATATATTCATTCGAGCCTCTAGCACGCGATTCTCACCGGGCGGCTATGAATGCTCGTCAACGCATTGCAAATGTTAAGGAATTTGATGTTGTTTGAAAATCTATATGTATTGGTAACGCTTGTCCCGGCTCCTGGTGGGAAACGCGGGCTAATGCGCAATCCCTCAACCCGCCGATGAAGGACGACGAGATGGATGTCCGAATCTTGAGATTCAACCAGGCACTGCTGCCTTCGGGGTGGGCCCGGGACGTCGCCGTGTCCGTTGATCCTCGCGGTGACATCGTTGCCGTGGAATCCGGGGCCAAGGCTTCACACCTGGAGTCGCCTTTTTCCGGCTGCGTCCTTCCCGGCATGCCGAACGTGCATTCCCATGCCCATCAGCGGGCGATGGCCGGACTTGCGGAATACTCCGGCCCGACCGCCGACAGCTTCTGGAGCTGGCGAACCGTCATGTACGACTTCGCAAACCGGATGACGCCGGATCAACTCGAGACAATCGCCGCTCAGCTTTACATAGAGATGCTGAAATCCGGATACACCTCGGTCGCCGAGTTCCAGTACCTGCATCACGACGAGTATGGGTGTCCATACCAGCAACCGGCGGAGATGTCTCTGCGCACTCTTGCCGCCGCCCGGACTACCGGCATCGCCATGACCAGCCTTCCGGTACTGTACCGATACGGCGATTTTGGAGCTTCGACACCGCAAACTGGCCAGAAACGTTTCGTCAACGACGCCGATCGTTATTTAACCATTGTCAGCGCGCTGGAAGACGAGACTCGCAACGACCCGGATCACCGGGTGGGCATCGCACCCCACTCCCTGCGCGCTGTGAGCCTTGAACTGCTCGAGGAAGTGCTCGACGGTTGTCCAAACGACATTGGCCCGATCCACATCCACATCGCGGAACAGACTAAGGAAATCGAAGATTGCATTAGCTGGTCGGGGCAGCGCCCTGTACAGTGGCTTCTGTCGAACTTCGAGATCGACGCCGGATGGTGTCTGATCCACGCCACGCACATGAACGACTCGGAAATATCAGACGTTGCGTCCACGGGCGCTGTGGCGGGGCTTTGCCCGACGACGGAAGCCAATCTGGGTGACGGTTTCTTTTCCGCACGCGACTATCTGGACTGCGGCGGGCTGTTCGGCATTGGATCGGACAGCCATATTTCGGTCGATCCGGTGGAGGAACTGCGATGGCTCGAGTACGGTCAGCGACTCCTGCAACGCTCACGCAACGTACTTGGTGATCCGAATGCACAAGCGAGCACGGGTCGTTATCTGTTCGATGGCGCAGTGCTCGGCGGGGCCCGGGCCTGCGGAAGGTATACCGGGCGGATCGAACCAGGTTACCGGGCGGATCTGATCACGCTGGATACCGATCACCCCATTCTTTACGGCCGCGAACGCGATGCGTTGCTGGACAGCTGGATTTTCTCCGGCAACGCCGGGGGAGTCCGGGACGTTTTCGTGGGCGGTCGGCAGATTGTGTCAAACGGGATTCATCCTTTGCAGGATACAATCGCCCTCGCCTTTAAAAGCGCACTCGATCAATTGGGAAATTTAACGTGACCGAAACGCTACGAATCGAACCGGGGCAGCTCACCCTGTCGGATTTACGACGGATCTATTACTCGGCAATCCCGATCGAAATGCCGGATAGCGCCTGGAGGCAGGTCGCTCGCAGCCGCTCAACCGTGGAAAGCATCATCGAAAAGGGCGGTACAGCCTACGGCATCAACACCGGCTTCGGGCGGCTGGCACAGACCCGCATCGATGACGAGCAACTGGGGGAATTGCAAACCAACCTCGTTTTGTCCCACGCCACAGGCGTCGGCGACCTCCTGGACGACGACACCGTGAGATTGATCCTGCTGCTCAAGATCAACGCGCTCGGGCGCGGCTACTCCGGGGTCAGCCGACAGGTACTCGATCTGCTGATCGCCATGTACAACCGCGGCCTCTACCCCGCGGTGCCCGCGAAGGGTTCGGTGGGCGCATCCGGCGACCTCGCCCCGCTGGCCCACATGAGTCTGCCGCTGATCGGCCGGGGACAGATCAGAACGGACGGCGGGCTCATGGACAGCATTACGGCCCTTGAAAATGCCGGGCTGCGCCCGATCGAATTGGCGGCAAAGGACGGCCTGGGCCTGTTGAACGGGACCCAGGTGTCGACGGCTCTGGCGCTCAAGGGATTGTTTCAGGGCGAACGCAACCTCGACGCCGCGTTCGTCGCCGGCAGCATAACGGTGGAAGCCGCGTTGGGCAGCCGTGTCCCGTTCGACGAGACCATCAATGCAATTCGGGGCCACCGCGGACAGATCGAGGCAGCCCGTATCTATCGTTCGCTGCTGGGTGCCAGCGAGATCGGGCGATCACACACCAATTGCGACCGGGTTCAGGACCCCTACTCCATGCGGTGCCAGCCGCAGGTCATGGGTGCGTGTCTGGATCAGATGACGAATGCGGCAGCGTGCCTCGAAACCGAGGCAAACGCCGTGTCGGACAATCCGCTGGTGTTGTCCGACAGGGGTGAAATACTCTCCGGGGGCAACTTTCACGCCGAGCCCGTTGCCATGGCCTCGGATAACCTGGCGTTAGCTATTGCCGAGATTGGGGCGCTATCCGAGCGCCGCACCGCCCTGCTGATTGATTCGAGCCTGAGCCAGTTGCCGCCGTTCCTGGTCGACGATGCGGGCCTCAATTCCGGATTCATGGTGGCCCAGGTTACTGCCGCCGCGCTTGCCAGTGAAAACAAGTCCCTGGCACACCCGGCATCCGTCGACAGCCTGCCTACTTCGGCCAATCAGGAAGACCACGTCAGCATGGCCACCTACGCCGCACGGCGGCTGACCGAAATGAACGAAAATACACGGTACATTCTGGCGGTGGAGCTTCTGGCAGCCGCGCAGGGTATTGATTTAAGGCGGCCCATGCGTTCCAATGACGCCATTGAGAGAGCGTTCCGGGCCATCCGGAACACCGTCCCGAAGTGGGAGCAAGATCGGTATTTTCAACCAGACCTTGAAGCGGTGTCGAAGCTGATCGGTGACGGCGCCTTCGGGGAGTGGATTAGCGGATACCTCGAAACCAACGCCTGACAGAGCTTAACAAAATGACCGATCTCTTCGAGTTCCACAGCGGGCACCTACCCCTGTTGGTAAGCATTCCCCACGCAGGGACCAAAATACCGGACAACATCTTCGGGCGGTTCAGCAACGCCGGCAAGAAACTGCCCGACACCGACTGGTTCGTACCGCGGCTATATGAATTCGTAAAGGACCTTGGAGCCCACCTGATTGTTGCCAACTACAGCCGTTACGTTGTCGATCTGAACCGGCCGCCGGACGACAAGAATCTGTATGAAGATGAAAAAGGTTCGGGGCTGATTCCCGTGACCCTGTTCGACGGTTCACCGCTGTACGCGGCAGAGGAACCGTTCACCGAGGAAGATATCAACGAACGATTGGATACGTACTGGCGGCCTTACCACACCAAGATTACCGAGGTCGTGGCACAGATGAAGGAGGAACACGGCTATGCACTGATTTACGACGCACACGCCATCGCGTCGCGCATTCCGAATCTGTTCAAGGGCAAACTTCCCGACCTGAACCTGGGCACCAACAACGCGGAGAGCTGCGCGCCTGAATGTGGTTATGCGATTGCCGAGGTCATCAGGGCCAGCGGTTTTACATCGACCATCAATGGCCATTTTATCGGGGGCTACATAACGCGCCACTACGGAAAACCGGCAAAGCACGCGCACGCCATCCAGATGGAAATCGGCCATGTGGCTTACATCGACGAAGAGTCACACGAATACGACGAGGAAAAAGCCGAGAAGCTGATCCCGGTATTGAAAGACGTCGTGAAAGCCTATCTCGGCGCCATGAACCCGGGAAGTCCGCCGGCATAGTCATCGAGCAGCTGAACGGTCATTCGTTCAGGAGCCGAATCTTAGGCTCCCAGCGCCCCCCTCACCAACTCCTGAAATCGCGCCACGTGCGTCTCCTGCAGCGGCGACAGCGGACCGTCGGTGTAAGCACCGGCTTCGAGGTTGACCTGCACACCCTCGCACGCACCCAAGTCTTCGTGGACGACCAGTTCGCTCCAAGCGCAGGCGTCTTCGACCTGCTCCTCGCTGATACCCTGATACCATAGCCAGTTCATTGATCTCAGCCGGTTGGGCGAAGCCGGTTCGATGCGCTCGCCCTTGAACACATTCGCGCTCGCGGTCAACTGAAATCCTGGGAAGCGATAGACCCAGACACCCTCATTGCCGCGCAGCTCGGCGCCTTCACTCTGACTGCCGTAGGTCACGTGGAACGCCACCACCCGGCCTTCGTCATATGATTTAATTTCTACCGATCCCTTGGCAAGCGCCTGCGCAAGGCGCGGGTGCACCAGATTCAGGTGGTAACCTTCAAGCGTGTTATCACAGTAAGCCTTCCAGTTGGCGCTGCCCTGTATCTCGAACGACTTGTACAGTTCGAGATCCTCGGGGCCGGGAAACGGTGCACAGAGGGTGTCCACGCTGCCCAGCCAGGAAAGCAGGTCCGATGTTTTATCACTCAAACAGACAAATACGAGGCCGCGCCAATTTTCGACCCGCACGGGCATCAGCCCATGCTCATTTGGATCGAAACCATTGTCATCACCAAACAGCGGAACCTTCTGCAACTTGCCGTCGAGCCCGTACAGCCAGCCGTGGTAGGGACAACGAATCGCACCGCAGGTCCCGTCACCCTCCTGCAACAGTGGCGACGCGCGGTGTCGGCACACGTTGTGAAAGGCCCGCAGTGTCTGATCGTGGCCACGGACCAGCAGCAGGGGATGTCCAAATAGTTTCAATGCGCAATATGCACCCGCTGCAACCAATGCGCGCTCTGGGCCTACCGGCCACCAGGCCTGTTTGAATATTTTATCTTTCTCTTGATTGTAGATCGCGACGTCGTGGTACCAGTGCGACGGCAGAGTTCTGGTCATACTATAAAAATCCGAGATATTGATCAGCCAAACGCATTCGTCTTCCAGTTGTCGTAAACAATTCGCGCGCAGCGGTTGAAATCATCCATACTAGCGGCCGCTTCCGCCTCCATTTTTTCGACGGCATTGCTGCCGAGATTAAGCTCCAGCGCCTGCTTGTACTCCGCGACTTTCGCCCATTCGGAAACGGTCTCCGAGGAGATCTCAACGTGGTACTGCAAGCCGAGGGCGTTGCCATTGACCGACAGGGCCTGCACCCGGCACGCCGGTGTCGAAGCCAGCACTTCGACATCATCCGGGATCCCGAGAACCTCCGCGCTATGCCATTGCAGACACCGGGTTGTATCAGACAATCCTTTAAACAGTGGGCTGCGCTTACCCGCGTCGGTCAGATAAACTTCGAGAATTCCAATTTCCGGCTGATCGGACGGTCCGACCCGGCCACCGAGCGCCTCCGCCAGTAGTTGATGTCCGAGGCAGAGTCCCAGGTAAGGCAGCTTGCGTTTGGCCACGGCTTCGCGTACGACCTCGATCTCCGACTCAAGCCACGGATGTTCCAGCTTCTGCCACACATCCATCGGTCCACCCATGACCCACAACGCGTCGTAACCATGGAGATCGGGAATGGTATCTCCCTGGTCGAGTTGGACGGCATCCCAGGAGATCCCGTCTTCCGCCAGGAACGATCGGAAAATTCCGGGATGTTCTATGGCGATATGCTGCAGTGCGAGAATTCGGCGTTGTTGTGAAGTCATAGCCAAGACAATACCTTAAAAACAGGACCAGTTGTAATCGGCGCGGGGCGCGCCTCCTACAGTTCCAATCCGACACCATCCATTTTTTGTAGGAGCGGCGCCGCCGCGATATTGTCATCAGGCATTGCTTGCAGCCAATCGTGCGACTGGACGTTCACGGATCGGCCAGTGCAATATTGCCGCGACGACCCCGAGGACAATGCCGGCCCACCAGACCGGGTCGTAGCTGCCGGTCCTGTCGTACAGCCAGCCGCCCAGCCAGACACCGCTGAAGCTGCCCAACTGATGGCCGAAAAACACCACGCCATACAACATCGCCATGTAACGAGTGCCGAACATCACCGCCACCAGCCCGGAGGTCGGTGGAACCGTAGCCAGCCACAAGAATCCCATCACGGCGCTGAATGTCAGCACCGATACCAGGCTAAAGGGAATCAACAAGAACGCGCTGATGGCCACGGCCCGGCCCAGATAGATGATTACCAGCATATGCCGTTTGGGAAAGGTGCCCGACCACACGCCAGCCATGTAGGCGCCGACCACGTTGCACAGACCAATGATGGAAATACTCAATGCCCCCACCCAGTCCTCGAAACCGGCATCGGACAGGAAGGCCGGCATGTGCGCCGTGATGAATGCGACGTGAAATCCACAGACAAAGAACCCAAGAACCAGCAAGACGTAGGACCTGTGGCCCGCCGCCTCGCGCAAAGCCTCGGGCACGCTCTGGTCCCCGCCCCGCTGCCTCGATTCCGCATGGCCGGAATACGGCGCGAGCGGTATGGCCAGCAGGGCCATGAACAAACACGACACCGACAGGATGTGCAACGCGTTGATCCAGCCGAAATCGGTGATTAGTCCCTGGGCAACCGGAACCATGGCGAACTGGCCCAACGATCCCGCCGCAGTGCCGAGGCCGAGCGCCCATTGCCGGCGCTCTTCGCCTACGGCCCGCGCCATTGCGGGGAGTACGATGCCGAAGGACGTGCCGGCCACTCCGGCGCCCACCAGTACGCCGGCCGAGGTGTGCAGCATCCACGGACTGTCGACACCCGCCATGAGATACATGCCGAGTGCGTACAGCACCGTACTGATGACGATCACCTTGACGTTTCCGAAGCGGTCGGCAAGTGCGCCGGCAAACACGGCTACGATGCCCCAGCAAAGATTCTGTATCGCGAGAGCCAGGGAGATGACTTCCCGGCCCCAGCCGTTTGCCTCCGTGATAGGTTTGACGAACAAACCGAACCCGGAGCGGTATCCGAACGACATCAGGAGCAGCAGGCAGGCGGTGCCGATCAGAAAAACGCCCGGGCCGTTTTCCTTCAATATCGCTTTTGTCACGCAGACCTCGCTCTACACAACGTTCGCAAACGTCTACCAAGCTCCTGTCCAGAAACTACTACCACCGTCATCCAGGCATGCGCCGGGATCCAGTGGCTATCGTCCTTTCCATACCGGCTCTCGTTTCTCGGCGAAAGCCCGCGCCCCCTCGAGCTGGTCCTCACTGGAATAGAGCGTGTCCACGGTGGGGAAACGTCGTCCGTTGATCATGTTCATGGCACGCTGAAAACCCATTGCCTCGGTTTCGCGGGCCACCTCCTTGATACAGGCGAATACCAACGGCGGTCCCCCGGCCAGCAGTTGAGCCATTTCACGCGCCGACTGCATGAGTTCGCCGGCCGGGATGATCTTGTTGACCAATCCCCAGCGCAGGGCCTCTTCCGCTTCCATCCACCGGCCCGTGAACAGCAGATCCATCGCGACGTGATACGGCATACGCCGCGGCACCTTGATGGTCGCCGAGTCCGCCAGCGTTCCAGCATTGATTTCCGGCAACGCAAAGCGAGCGTGGTCTGCGGCAATGATCAAATCTGCGGACAAGGCAATCTCGAAACCGCCGCCCACGGCCATGCCGTTTACCGCGGCGATGATGGGCTTGTTCAGATCGGGCAATTCCTGCATGCCGCCAAAGCCGCCCACCCCGTAATCCGAATCCGGCGCTTCCCCTTCGGCCGCCGCTTTGAGGTCCCACCCCGCGCAAAAGAATTTGTCGCCGGCCCCGGTTACGATCGCGACCCGCTGGTCCGGATCGTCCCGGAACGACTCGAATACCTTGCCCATGGCACGGCTCGTCGCCGCATCGATAGCATTTGCCTTGGGGCGGTTGATCGTGACTTCCAGCACCGGGCCGTTTTCCTTAACTTCGATCGGATTTTCGCTCATATGTTGTTCCTCTTCGTAAGCCAGATCATCCCGTCAACCGCACAGGCTCCGCGGCTGCCCGCGATGACCGGATTGATGTCGAGTTCGTGCAAGGTATCACCGTGTGCGCACGCCAAATTCTGCACCTTGAGCACGATCTCGACGACTGCGTCCAGATCGGCCGCGGGCTGCCCGCGCCATCCTTTGAGCGTGGGAGCAAACTGCAGAGAGTCGATCGCGCGCCGGATTTCCTTCTCATTCGTGGGCAGAAGCAATACACGGGAGCTTCTGAACACCTCCGCCATGACCCCGCCCATGCCGATGATGAGGTGCAATCCGACCACGGGGTCGCGGGATGCACCAATGATAAATTCGGCGACCCCGTTCGGGAACATCGCTTCCGCCAGCACGCGTCGTCCGACTGCCGCAAGATGTTCGTATGCCGCAGTGATGGCATCCTCGGATTCGAGATTGAGCGCAACGCCCCCGGCTTCGGTCTTGTGTACCAGCGCTTTGCTGACCGCCTTCATGACGATCGCCGAACCGACATTGTGCCACATATCAATCGCGTCCTCTGCGCTTTGGCACGTGCAGTGTTTCGGAACCGGCACATCGTACTTGCCGAGAAGGGCCTTCGTGTCGATCTCATCGAGTACAGTGGGTTCACCAATGACCGTCGTCGGCGAGGCAATCGGACAAGGTTCATGCGTACCGATAAACACCGCGGCCTCGATCGCACCCAGCGCATCGTCGACGCCCAGCAGCGGAATCACGCCGGCCAAGAGCAGTCTTTCACAATGCACTTCCGGCAGGCATTCGGGTAGAGTCGCAACCACGGCCGCCCGGTGTTTCGTGGTTCGCGCGGCGTTGGCCAACGCCCCCCAGGTCGCATCCCATGCGAAGGCATCCCCCGCTCGTTCCCTGGGAAAGTCCATCACCAGTACAGTCAGGTCGAATCCGCTTTGCATGACCGCGGTGAACGTCGCCTCCAACCGCTCGGCATTGCCCCAGTCGAAAGTATGGTAATCGAACGGATTGGAGACGTGAACCAGTGGGTTCACGGTCTGCCGTATGCGGCTTCGAGCTTCTTCACTGAATGGGCGGAAATGAAGATCCCGGTGGCGCGCGGAGTCGGACATGATGGAGGCCTCGCCGCCGGAACAGGACAGGCTGGCGATGTTCTTCCCCCTCAACGGTCCGCCGGCGTGGAGAATCTTGAGTGTCTCCAGCAGCTGCGGCACCGTTTCCACGCGCGCCACGGCGAGCCGCCTGAAATACTCGTCCATGATCGCATCGGATCCCGATAGAGACGCGGTATG
>Ga0209567_10002045_pt1 | contig 9979 bp, 8 predicted proteins | sample COG_12_FD_184756 | JGI IMG/M metagenome (GOLD analysis project Ga0209567, IMG submission 184756) | Pelagic marine sediment microbial communities from the LTER site Helgoland, North Sea, for post-phytoplankton bloom and carbon turnover... | ecosystem: Environmental > Aquatic > Marine > Neritic...
GATGATCTCGACCTCGGGGGTGGCGGCAGAATCCATGGTCTCGAGATCGGCAATCGCGCCCGCCGCGAGGGCACCTGGAGACTCGACCACGCGTCCCTCTGCGGGAGCCACCGTGACGACCTCGTCCTCGGCAGTGTCTTCGTCAAGACCTGCAGCGATATGAGGCATCGCTACCACGGCGGCCGTCGGCTCAGGAGGCGGAGGCGGAGCCGCGTCGGGCTCGAGGTCGGTCGGCGGCCCCGGTGGTATCTCGGAAGCCAACGCCGGCGACGTCATCTGCGACCGCAGACCATGATCGGCGAGGACCTTGCGCACTTCTTCACCGACCCGGACCGGATCGGCACCGGCAGAAAGCCGGACCCGGACTCCTTCGGGCGCGGTCAAATCGCCGTCAAAGTCGGCACCGTCTATGCCCGGAATCGCGAGCAACTCTTCATGCAGAGAATCCGCCACCAGATCTCCCCTCATTTAGCCCCTGAAGATCGTTGGCGCTTGCGCCACTCAAGATACGCCACCAGGTCGTCGGGATCAATCGCATGGTCGGCCGACCCGTAGGCGGTTGCTAGCCGCCAACGCATGTAGGCGCGGTTGGGAACCGGGAGGAAGGGCGGGCGACGCCACCAACCGTCGCGCGCCAACGCGGACGCGGCCCGTAACGCCTCGGGCCACAAACGCGGTTGGCGCATCACCGTCCAGATGGCTCTCCAGCCCACCATGGGAACGGATCGTAACCGCAAACCGTTACACCAGAGATTCGCCGGTTCCGTCACAGCTGGGGAACGCAAGCGCGCAAGGGTGAGTAACCTCGGCATTCGCCGCCGGAGGAAGGAGCAGGCGTGACGGTCTCCGCCGAGGACCTGCAATGGTTCAGCGAACGCTATCGCGAGATCACCGACAATATCGAACACGTGATCCAGGGCAAACGCGAGACGATCGAGCTGATCACCATGTGCCTGCTGGCAAGCGGTCATGCCCTCATTGAAGATGTGCCCGGGGTCGGCAAGACACTGCTCGCCAAGTCATTGGCGCGCTCGATTGACTGCACCTTCCAGCGCATCCAGTTCACCCCGGATCTGCTGCCGTCCGACGTAACCGGCGTCTCGGTGTGGGATCGTGACTCCTCCAAGTTTGTGTTCCGTCCCGGCCCGGTGTTCGCCAACGTTGTCCTCGGCGATGAGATCAACCGTGCCAGCCCCAAGACGCAATCGGCTTTGCTCGAGGCAATGGAAGAACGCCAGGTCACCGTCGATGCGGTGACCCGCCCGCTCGATCTCCCTTTCATCGTGGTCGCCACGCAGAACCCAATCGAGCACGAAGGCACCTATCCCCTGCCGGAGGCGCAACTCGACCGATTCATGATGCGAATCACCATGGGCTACCCCGCGCGGGACAAAGAACTCGAGATGCTCGACACCCACGGCGACCACTCGACCTACGAGGACCTCCAAGCGGTGGTACACGCCGACGACATCACCCGGATGAGCGCTATTGCCCGCCGGATCCACGTCGCCGACGTCATCAAGTCATACCTCGTCGATGTCGCCGACGCCACCCGCAACGACCCCGAACTGCTCCTCGGCGCATCGCCCCGGGCGACGCTGTTCCTGCAGCGGGCGGCCCGTGCTCATGCCGCCACCTCCGGCCGCGATTACGTCTCGCCCGACGATGTGAAGGCAATGCTCCAGCCGGTGCTCAACCATCGTCTCATCTTGCGGCCGGAAGCCCAGATGCGCGGGGTCACGATTAGCGACATCGTCAGCGGCATCGCCCAAGGCGTTGATGTACCCGGCACCAAGGCCGGCGTCTGATGCCGACGATCCGGGGGTGGGCAGCGCTCGGTGCCGCTTTGGCCCTCGTAGTGCTCTGGGTCGCCTTCGGAGAGCAACTCCTTCTCGCCGCCGCAGCGTTCTTGCTGCTCGCGGTTTCCGTCGGTGTCATCCACGTCCGGCGCACCGTGCCCCGGGTTGCGGTTGAACGCCGCATCAGCCCCAGCCAAGTTCACGACGGCGACCGCGCCATCGTCGAGATCGCCATGACCGGGCGCCGCCGGATCCACCACGTCAACGTCGAGGACGTGGTCCACGGCCTCGGAGCGGCCGCATTCACCGCCGACGTCGTCGACACCGACGACCCCGTGGTTGCCCGCTACGAAGTGTTGTGCCGACCCCGGGGCGTCTACAAGGTCGGCCCGGCCGCAGTAACGGTGCGCGACCCGCTGGCAATGGCCGAGTCCGGCGGCACCGCCGGACGAACCGATCGCCTCGTCGTGTATCCCGCCGTCGAAGAACTCGCCGGGCTGCCGATCGTGCGCGGTCAGGATCCCACCGTGAACACGTCGCAGGCGAATTTCTCACAAACCGGCGGCGAGGACTTCTTCACACTGCGCGAGTACCAGCAGGGCGACGACCTGCGCCGGGTTCACTGGCCGTCATCGGCGAAACGGGACGAACTGATGATCCGCCAACTCGAGATGCCGTGGCAGTCGCGGGCGCTCGTACTGCTCGATCCCCGGGTCGGCAGCTACTCCGGCACGGAGGCCTTCGAGCATGCCGTCCGCGGGGCGGCTTCGGCAATGCGACATCTGTACCAGTCCGGCTTCAGCCCGACCCTGTGGACCGGCGTGTCCGAAGGCACCACCGTGGCCTCGATCGAGGCCTACGCCCTCGGGATGGAGGAACTGGCGACCGTGCAGGCCGTCGAGGATATCGATCTGCGCAAGCTCGTCGGCAGGATGCGGCGCTCCGGTTTGAGCGGCGGTGCGCTCATCATGGTCACCGGCGCTCCCGATGATTCCGACCTAGCCGTTTTCCGGCTGTTGAGTCGTGACTACGTCAAAACGGTGGCAATGACGGTCGCACAAAAAGAGAATGAGGGCATACTGCAACTGAAGAGGGCGGGCGCCATCACGGTGCTCGCCGCGCCGGGTGCGACCTGGGCTCCGGCATGGCGTGAAGCAATGGAGACGGCATGGTCTACCGCAACTCCTGGATAGCCGGCCTCGCCGGTCTGGCGTTTGCGTTCTTCATGATGAACCAACTGCTGCGCCCCACCATCTCGGGCGTGCCGTGGCAGTTCGTTGTCGCTGCCGGGCTGATGCTCGGCATCATCATCACGTGGACCGCCATCTCATACCGACTCAATACCTGGCTCCTGGTCGCCGCCAACCTATTTGCGATGGTGATAACCGTCGTGCGGGTGTCGGCCCCCGAGACCACCGCCCTGTTCCTGCCGACGGCGTCGAGCGTGGAGATCATCAGGGCCCAACTCGACCAGGCCATCGCCATCGTCCAGAGCGGGGTCGAGCCGGTCATCCCGGTGCCCGGCATCGTCATCCTGATCACCCTGGTTTTCTGGGGAGCCGGCGCCCTGCTGGCCTGGGGGCTCCTCAAGGGCCATCCCTACGTTGCGCTTGTGCCTCCGCTGGTGCTTTCGCTGCAGTTCGCCACGATGGACCGCGCCGGCACCGGCCTATTGGGCACGGTGGTCTTCATCCTCTTGGTCGCCGGCATGATCCTCGCCATCACCTCGGACGAACGGGACAGCACGGCGGGCCGCATGGCACCGCGAGGTTCATGGCCCTCGGCGCACCCCAAGATGGGGGCTTCGGCGTCGGCACTGCTCAGCGTGACGGTGGTTGGTGCAATTCTCTCGGTCGGCCTGTTCCAGAACCAGGTCCCCTACGACGGCGTGCTTGATTGGCGCAACCGACGGGGATACGGCGGCGACAACTTCGGCAGCGTCAGCTACAACCCGTTCATCTCGATCCAGCAGACCTTGGTCTCGAACTCCAACACACCACTGTTTGTTGCCGATATCCAGGGCGACCTCACCCCCGACGAGGTCTACTTCAAGCTCCTCACCATGGAGAGCTACGACGGCGGACAGTTCTACGCCGACCGGTTTGTAGCCCTGCCGCTCGAGGAGCGGCCCTGGGAGCAAGAAGGCCATGCCTTTGCCGGCGAGACCAACACGATCACGGCCGACATCTCGATCGCCTTCCTCAGCCAGGACTGGCTGCCGAGCGCCTACTCCCCCACCGATCTTGTTGCCGAAGAGACGCTGTACCGCAACCTGCGGGTGCGGCCGGTTGACGGTTCGATCATCCTCGACGGCGGCCTCTCCTACGAGGGGATGCGCTACATCGTCACCGCTGAAGTACCTGATCCCGATGTCAATGTCCTGGCGCTCGACGACACCGGGCAACTCTCGCCCTCGTTCGTGAATGCGGCAGAGAAGGGAGCCGAACTCCCCGACACGATTGGTCTCGGGGCGCTTCCCGAACTCCGCGAGGAGCCCCCCAACGTTGACGTGTTCTTGGCGCTGCCCGAGGACCTGGATTCGGCGATTGCCGCTGAGGCGCGGCTGCGCACTGAGAACCTGGGCACCGACTTCGAAAAGGGACTCGCCCTCGAGTCGTGGTTCCACTCGGAGGCATTCGACTACTCGACGGACATCGAACCAGGCCACGGCGCCACCGATCTCTCCGCCTGGCTTCTCGACCCCGAGAGCGACAACTATCACATTGGCTACTGCGAGAACTTCGCGACGGCCATGGCGGTCATGGCGCGCACCCTCGACATCCCAAGCCGGGTCGTGCTCGGCTTCACCCCCGGCACCGCTGTGCCCGGGGAGACCGACCAGGTGGTCGTGCGAGACCGCAACGCCCACGCCTGGGTCGAGCTGTGGATGGCAAGCCAAGGCTGGGTCCGCTTCGACCCCACCCCCCGCAGCCAGCGCGACACGCCGCAGACCTTCGAGGTGATCGAAGACGATCTCGGCTTCGACCTCACCGCCTACCTCGACGTGCCCGCGCCCGACGCGATTCGGGGGGAGGCACCTGACGCCGGTCGCCCAGTCTTCCCGGACGATGAACTACTCGACGGCCTGCCGCCTCTCGCCGGTGCCTCCGACTCGAGCACCGGCTTCGCGCTGCCCGGGTGGCTCACCACCGTCACCCCCTTCGTGATCGTTGCCCTCATCCTGCTGACCGGCATACCGCTGGTGAAGTGGTGGCGGCGCCGACGCAGGATGAAGCGCCTCGAGCAGGGAGACATCTCGGCAGCCTGGGAAGACATCGTTACGCGCCTCAGCGATCTGGGCGAAACCGTCAACGGCGCACTGACGCCACAGGAGTTGGCCGCCGAGTTCGACCCAGCCATGTCGCCGCTCGCAACGGTATACGGCCGGTCACTCTACGGACCGGCGGAGACCCTCAACGCCGACCACGTCGAGACGGCAACCCGCTCGCTGGAGCAGACCACGGTCCGGCTCGGAACCCGCTATTCGACGGGACGCCGGGTGGTGGCCTGGTACCGGCCGGGAACGCTGATGCCGGATTGGGTGCGGAAGCTACGGCGCAAGAAGTAGGGCGAGCAATCAGGGGCCTGTTCGGCCGCACCGACTCGATCGTGACTCGACACCCCGGATCAGGCGTTGCACGTCGGCGCAATCCGGTACGGCCCCCTCCTAGCCGCTGGCGGATTCCGCTTCCATGATGACGTCGTCTTCTACCCGGCGGAGCATCTCGAGGAACTGCTCCCGATCGAGTTCGAACCGAGTGACGTCGTCCTCGACGGCGCGGGCAATCTCGTTGATGGCAACAAAGAAGGCGAGTTGGCCCTGTCGCAGTGCATCGAGCAGTTCATCCTCGTCTTGGGCCACCCGGAAGATCGTATGGCCATCGGTGACCAGACGCACCTCGGCGAGGTGGGTGTCCATGTCGGCGGTGCGTCGCAGGTAGTCCCACGCCCGCCGCACCCGTTGCACCGACATCCCGTTGTCGAGAAGGCTCTTGACGACGCGCAGCGCCACCAGATCTCGGAATGAGTACAAGCGCCGTCGTCCCGGACGGCCATCCGTGCTCTGGAGCGAAGGCTTCACCAGATCCACCTTGTCCCAGTAGCGCAGCTGATGCGCCGTGCACTTCGTCAGCTTCGAGGCCTGCTGCGCGGTAAAACCGTCCAACACGCTCCTCCCAACATCTCACGTGCGCCGCCGCCCTACTTAGGCGTTTCGGACACCGGCGCACACCCAGCGTTCTTACTTGTTCCCCTCACCTGAGGGCGGCCACTCTAGCCGTCGCGACGCCACCTCTGTCGGACGCGATCCATCCAACTCTCGAGTGAGAAATCCTTGGTGGTGTCTGCCTTGGCTCGTCGTCGGTTCATGACCAGATATCCGGCGGAAACCACCATCACGACAAAGCCACCGAGAGCGACCACGGTCGAACTGGTGAAGAAGGCGAGCATCACTGCAACACCGACGACAAACCCAACGACGGCGAGCCGCTGCCACTTGCGCTTGACGGACTCGAGCGTGGTCGTGGCGACGGTTTGCGCGAGCTTTGGATCCTCTTGATAGAACTGCCGTTCTATCTCCTCGAGGATTTTCTGCTCTCGCTCGTTCAGCGGCATCGCCGCTCCCTCCGATGTCGTGGTCCGCCGCCGACAGTATACCTAGCAAACGACGTATCCAACGGGGGACTTTATCCCCTCTCAGCTGCGAGTCTGGTCCGATTCGGGTGGGTCGACAAGGCGGGCAGGCACCACGGCGTCGTCACCAAAACGGGCTCGCACCTGCTCGGCCGCCTCGGCGACGGCGTCACGGGCGGGATGCGCCAGAGACATTTGGCGCGGGTCGGCGCTCGCCACCAGCCCACCGGCACCAAGTCCAAGCAAGCGGACACCGCGCCCGCCAAGATCGACCCGACCCAGCAGGTCGCGTACGACATCCCACAAGTCGGGCGTGTGCTCGATCGGGACCTCCCCAGTGTGGGACCTCGTGATCGTGGTGAAGTCTCCAAACCTGACCTTGAGCGTGATGGTCCTGCCTGCCAGTTCGGCGCGCCGCAATCGAGCCGAAAGACGATCGCAGTGGCGCAACAGGGCGCGCTCAATGGCGTCGGCCGTATCCAGGTCGGTCTCATAGGTCACCTCGACTGAGATCGACTTCGTCTCGCCGCCGGGCTCCACCGCCCGGTCATCCTCCGCGTTGGCCAGGGCCACGAGATGCCGCGCCAGCGAGGGACCAAGCCGATCCTCGAGCAGACGAAGCGGTGCGGCGGCCACGTCACCGACTGTCTCGATACGAAAGGCGTCGAGCGCGGCGTAGGTGGCCTCACCGACGCCCCAGAGGCGACGCACCGGCAACGGATGGAGGAACTCGAGTTCCTCACCGCGTTTGACGACCCACAGGCCGTTGGGCTTGGCCTCTTCGGATGCGAGCTTGGCGAGGAACTTGTTGGCCGCAACTCCAACCGAGGAGGGAATACCAACGTCGGCTCGGATCGTGGCGCGGATCGCCTCTGCAACGGCGACCGCGGAGTCGTAGTGGCGCCACAGACCGGAGATGTCGAGAAACGCCTCATCGACAGAGAGGCCCTCGACGGCAGGCGTGAAGCTGCGCAGCACCTCGAAGACCTGGCCGGAAACCTCGCCATATCGGCCGTGGGTTGGGGCGATGTAGCGGGCGCGGGGGCAACGACGCCTCGCTTCGACGATCGGCATCGCGGAACGCACGCCGTAAGCGCGTGCCTCGTAGCTGCACGCGGCCACCACACCGCGGTTGCCAAGGCCGCCGACGATGACCGGGACGCCCCGCAACGTTGGATCTGTCAAGCGCTCCACCTCGACGAAGAAGGCGTCCATGTCGACATGAAGGATCGGCTCGGAGAAGTGGTCGGCCATGGCGCGAGCGTACCGGGCGTCGGACGCCGGAGTGGTCGAAAAGGTGAGCGGAAGCGGCAATGCGGCCCGGGGGGAGACGTGGCCCGGCGCGGGCTCTAGCCTTCCGCCATGGTCCAGAGCGCACCACCACGATTCCTCCAACTGGTTCGTCATGGCGAGGTGGAGAACCCCGATCACGTGGTCTACGCCGACCTCGACGGGTTTGGACTCAGCGTCCGCGGCGTTGCCCAGGCGGAAGCAGCAGCGGCCTATCTGGCTTTGACTCCGGTAGCGCTGGTGGTCGCATCACCCCTGCAGCGAGCCCAGGAGACGGCACGGGTGATTGCATCGGCTCACCCGGATGCTCGATTCATCGTGGACGATGGGCTCACCGAGTGGCGGCTCGGCAGCCGCTGGGCGGGCACCGTGTGGGAGGACCTGCCGGACCGCTTCCCCGGTGAACTCGAGGCCTACTTGGCCCACCCCGAAGACCTGCCATTCTCCCCTGAGCCGCTCGAAGCGGCCGGGGGGCGGTTTGCTGCCGCCGCCGCTGAGGCCTTTGCGTCGATTCCTGCCGGCGATGTCGTGATCGTGTCACACCAGGACCCGGTCCAGGCCGGCCGCCTCACCTTGACCGGCCGGAGCTTTGACAACTTTCATCAGCACAAGCCGGGCCACGCCGCGGTCATTACTCTGACACCGCCGGTTGATCCGGAGTCACGTTGGCGCCGGTCCGATTGGTGGGAGCCGGATCAGGGCCCAGCATTTCCGCCACTGGGCGATTCGAGCGATTAACGACAGGCCGGGATAGACTGCGGCGACCGCAGTTGAGGAGTCCGATGCGACGAGCTATCTGGATCATGGTTCTAGCCGTGGCGCTTGCCCTGACGGCCGTTGCCTGCGGCAGCGGCCCCAGCGACGAGGTGCTGGCCGCAGATAGGCGCGCCAGAGTGACGACGACGACCGAGCCTCCCCCCGAGGGAGTTGTCATCGTGTCGATCGTTGATGGCGCCTTCCGCCCCTCGAACGTCAAGATCGACGTTACGGTGACACCCGTCGTCGAGTGGCGGCATGAAGACTCCGTAGAACGTGAGTACGTCATCGAGGCTCGCGCCCGCGACGGTGAAGTCCCCTTCATCAGCGAAACCCTGAAACAGGGGGACACGTTCCAGGTCGACTTCAGCGAACTCGAGCTCGACATCTACCGCTACGGCGCCACCATCGGGCTGACCCGGGTCCCCGGGACTATCGACACCCGACCGGAGCAGTAGCCGCCACGGTGCGGACAAACCGAGCCACGCGGGACAGGTCATAATCATCTGATGAGCCGCGCCCCCTACGTCATCACTGCCCTCTTTGTGCTCAGCGGCACGGCGTGGGCGATCCAACTCGGAGTCGCCCCAGAGCCGTTTGCTCCAGGCGCCGCAGCTGTGCTCGCCCTCGGTTTGGTCATCTTTGTCGTTGTTGCCGCCGCCGGACTTCTCCTGTCGCGGGGCCGCTGGGCGCCTTGGCTCGCCCTTGTCGTCACTCTGGCCGCCATGGCGCTGGCCATCGTGATCGAAGACTTCACCGCCTGGGCCATCGTCGGTCTCGTGGCGGGCGTCCTCACCTTGGTCGGTCTGGCCGGACCCTGGCTCAAGGGGTGGATTCGGGAACGGCCCTCCGCTCAAGGCCCGGGGCCCAGGGCCATGGGGGTCGCCTTCGGCGCCCTGGCACTGGTCCCCGCCGTCGCCCTCTCCTCCCCGAGCGGCCTCGAACCCGCCCACGGCATCCTGGGTGGCGCCGGGTTGTTGCTGGCCTGGGGATATGCCCGTGCCCAACTCTGGGCGCTGTGGGGGATCCGCTTGGTGCTCCCGATCCTGGCTCTGCCGGCGCTCTACGTATCGCCATGGCCGGGCAAGGTCTTGCTCGCCGTCGTCGTCGGGATCACAGACATCGCCGATGCCGTCGCCGTCGGTATCGGTCTGAGCCGGATCCGCATCCTCCGGACAGTTGTCGGCATCGGCGCACACGCCGTCGCCGTCGAGGTCATTGTCCTCGTCGTCGGGGCAGGGGTCGCACGCATCGCCCAGTCCGTCACCGTCTGCGTCCTCCTGACCGGCGTTGTCGACCGATGGACAGTTATCGGCGTCGGCGCACAGACCGTCACCGTCGACGTCATCCAGTGGGTCGTTCTGACAACCGTCGCAGGCGTCGCCGAGACCGTCACCGTCGGCATCTTCTTGCCCGGCGTTACCGTTCGCGGGGCAATTGTCGACGTCACCGCACACACCGTCGCCGTCGGCGTCGTCATCGGGGTCATCGGGACAGGGATC